>Ga0224525_1000756_pt1 | contig 13513 bp, 15 predicted proteins | sample CFST100metaG_FD_179874 | JGI IMG/M metagenome (GOLD analysis project Ga0224525, IMG submission 179874) | Peat soil microbial communities from Stordalen Mire, Sweden - C.F.S.T100 | ecosystem: Environmental > Terrestrial > Soil > Wetlands > Peat | place: Sweden: Norrbotten County, Stordalen Mire...
GGCACGATCATATTCCTCGCCGTCGCCGCCTGCGCCCTGTGCGCGGCGGGCGGCGTCTACCTGGAGAGACATGGCTACACGGAGAGCTACCAGCTCCCCGGGGACGTCACCGGGACGGTCTCGTCCACCGACGCCCTGGCCGTCAGAAGGCTTTCGACCGGCGTCGACGCGAACGGCTGCTCGACCGCGACGTTCTCCTACGCCATCACGCCCTCGGACGCCGACCAGGCGGCCGACGCCTCCGTCGGCTGGGCGGGCAATCAGGTCACGGACGCGATATCCGACTATCTCTCGGCCTCGGCCGACCCCTCGGCCCAGACCGTCACCGTGACCTGCAAGAAGGCCTTCGGCAATCGGGCTCTCCTCACCGTCGCGGCCCACTCGGACGCCGCCAAGAAGGCGACCGTCACGCTCGACTACGTGAAGAAATTCCTCGGGTTCAAGGCCAAGAGCAACAGCAACGTCTACTGGAACTTCGGCGACGCCGGGACCGCGGCGGGATGGGACTACGAGTCGCCCGCGGGCTACGACGCCCCCCTCATCGACCCCGCCGTCTTCGGCGCGGCGGATGACTGGTCGTATGGGTATTCCGTCTTCACGGCCGACAAAGCCTATGCTTTCGGCTACGACGCCACGGCCTCGGCCGGCTCGCTCTGCCTGTTCGACAAGAGCTTCGTCAACGAGACCGACGTCGCGAGGCAGTACAAGGACCTCGTGGTCACCCAGATCGACCTCACGTCTTATCTCAACGGCGGGACCCTCACCTCGTCCGCCCTCAACGCCCTGGTCCAATCGGCGGTCGCGGCCCAGGATTCCGTCGCCAAGACCTACATGAGCACCTATTGCTCCTACATAGGCGTCCACCAGGCCGTTAGCGTCTCGGCCCGGTGCGACACCACGGGCGCCTCCCAAAGCTACCTCATCGATCTCTACGCCTATTTCCCGCCGTCATCCCTAACTTTTAGCGTGGCCGCGTCCGGCGTCACCGCCGAGACCTCCGGCATCGTCTTCTGAGAGAAAAGGTGAAGGTTCGGGGCCCTCGTCCGAAAAGGGCCCCCAAGGGAAGGGACATGCCCCTATGTCCCTTGCCTCGGAAAAAAGAAAAGGAAGAGAAAGGAGGCCATCCATATGGCACTGTCGAAAGGATCCGCGACGCTGGCGGCGGTGGCGTGCGCCGGCCTATTGGCCGCCATGCTCGTCGGGGGCGCCGCCGTGCAGAAGAAGCTTGATTCGGCCTTCTCGGTCGACGTCACCGCGGAGGCGCAGAAGCGCCTCTTCGTCGGCTGCCCCAAGCAGGTGGACTCGAAGGACGTCTCGGTGACGGTCAGGATGATCCCCCCAAGCGGAGTCGCGGTGGCCAAGGAGCTCAGCTACGGGGACTTCGACTACGACACGGACGGGCAGGAGGACAGCCTAACCCACTGGAAGGACCTGACCAAGTGGGCTGCCGCCATAACGGGCGGCGGGAGGCTCGACGAATGGATCTCCGGGGGCGGAACCCTCGATTTCCAGTCATTCTGCGGGTCCGCCACGTCTGTCAGGAAAACGGAGGCCCTGGGCGGGGGCTGCTATTTCGTGAAATCGCCCGCCTCGGACGGGTCGCTCACGGTCGAATACCAGCCGATCGTGCTCCAGATAGCGGGGGAGGACATCAATTAACATGATCACTTCGATAAGCCTATCTTGCCTTTCGGTCGCCGCGATTTTGGGGGCCGTCTCGGCCCCGGCGGCGTCCTACCATGCCGCCAAGGTCGAGGCCGAAAGCACGGCCTCCGCCACGGACATCACGGCGTCGAGCCCCTGGTGGGACCTCTGCCTCCTATATAACGGGGGAGACGCAAACACCTTCAACGCGTTCTCGCAGTGCGTCCGGGGCGACGGCCGCTACGGTTTCTTCCAATTGGCCGCCGCGAGGCCGTACAAGACGGATCTTTACCTATATTTCTACGTCGACGTGGACAACGGCGCCGGCTTCTCCTACGACGCGGCGTCGGCCGCCTACGCCGTCACGGCTTCCTCCGCGACGAAGGGATCCGACGGGAAGGTCTCCTCGTCGTCTTTGGCCACGAAGGCCCTGACGATGGTCGGGAAGCCCTACAACGTCGGGACGCAATACCTCTCGAAATACGTGATCCCGGGCCTTTTCCCGAGCGCCTCGAGCGGGTCGACGTTCGACGTCGCCTTAGGCACTTTCGGAACCGTTTCCGACTCCGCCTATTCGGCCCTTTTCCAGCTCGACTACGAGCAGACGTTCACCTACACGGACGACCAGTACGACATCACGACCCAGCTCTGGGGCGACAAGGCGTCGACGGTGTCCCTCGTCGCGGAGGACGCCCAGCCGATGACCGTCAAGGAGAACACGGCGGAGATGGACAACTCGATCCTCTCGGGGTTCCTCGGGGGGTCCGTCCTGGGCTCCAGCTCCGGCTACTACGAGGACCATTTCGTCTTCTTCGACCTGGACAGGGACCCCGACGAGATCCTCGCCGTCGATTTCTACTACACGATGGTCGAATACTACAAAGAGGCGGTCTACATGAGCATGGGGCGCCTCGGGGACCAGGACTGGGTCTTCTACGACACCCCGGTCGGGGACGCCGCGAAATACGCCGCCTCCGACGGCATCAACAAGACCTACGCGCCGACCATGACGAAGAGGATCGCGAACTGCCAGATGTACGACGCGGGGACATCAAAGGTCCACACGATCGACAACGTGGAGACCGGCTCGTCCTGGCTCCCGCCCTTCAGCGTGAGCTACACCCGCCACATCCCGCAGATCATCAACCTCTCGACGGTCGACGAATCCGTCGGGGACTCGAGCACCGCGAGCTGGCTCAAGGGGCACGCCGTCAAAAGCGACGGGTCCCTCTACCAGTACGCCGTCTGCGTCGAGGCCACCGAGAGATCCTGGCACGGGAAATCCACGAGGACGACGACCGATTACCTTTGGGGCTTCATCCCCACCCAGGACGATTGGTGGGCGCTCTACCAGTCCCACACCGCCCAGGGGATCGTCTCCGGGAAGATGACCGTCATCGCCGACGGGAAGCAGCTTGAGTGGAACACCTTCTCCCAGGCGACCAACGAGAAGCCGGACGCCCCGGCCGACTCGCACACGTACACCTTCAACGAGCTGCTCGTCGCGATGGCCAAGAGCGGATGGTCGTGGATAGTCGCGATCATCATGGCCGCCTATTGGGTCGTGGCCAGCCTCGCCGTCCTGGGCCTCACGGTCCTCATCGCCGGAAGCGGCTCCCAGACCGTGAAGGTCGAAGCCTCCGGCAAGGGGAAGTGAGCCGATGAACCAGGGGGCTAAGAAGAAAATCAGCCTATGGGCGGTGATCCTCGTCTCCGCCCTTTTAGCCGCTTTCATCTGCTTCTCGTCGGCGTTCTCCGATATCTTCGAAAGGTCGCTCGCCTCCGTCAAAGGAACCGAATGGCTGTCCTTCGAGAGCGGGAAGATCGCCTTCGCCGAGAAGACGGGGGTCTGGAGCCGGTCCGATGGGGTCCTCGATTTCGGCTACTCCGAGGCCCAGGGGATCGTGACCCTGAAAATCTCCGGTCAGACGTCCGACGAATACCTCGTCCGGAGCGGCGGCTCCGAGATGGCCTCGCCCGACGGGAGGGAGATCTTCTACCTTTATGTTCCGAAAGCATCGAATCCCAGCGGCGAATAAAAAGCCATTCGATCGGAAGGCGTTCCTCGGGAAGGCCCTCCTTTTCGCGTCCTGCCTCGCCCTCGCGAGCGGGATCTATGGGTTTTGCTTTCTCGTCTTCGGGAATGAGTTGGGGAGATGGGGCTCGTCGCTCTCGTTCCTCTGGGAATCGCTCGAAGCGTCCTTCGGGTCCTCCGGGAAGGCCGCCGCGCCGAACGCCCCGAACATCGGGACGGCCGACTATGGCAGCCTTTCCTCGGCTTTTCAGAACTTCGCCTTCCTTTACCAGACCGCGTGCGGGCTTCTTCTGAACCAGCATTGGCTGCAGGAGTGGGGCGTCGGGCAGGAGAGGATCCTCCTCCGGATCATGCAGGCCCTCATGTACGTTCCGATCCCGTTCATCCTCTATCTCTGCGCGAAGAAGATCGTCTCGGGGATGAAGCCCCAAGGAAAGCAGAAAGAGATGACTGGGCCGCTCAGGCTCTACGAGAAAATATATGGTTTGGCGGGCCCGAAGGCGAGGGCCGCCAAGGCCGCCCTGAGGGCCTACGTCGCGCCCGAATCGAGGGGGAGGTACTGGAAGCTCGCCTGGGCCGCGGCGGCCTTGGCCGCGTCCCCGGTCGGGCCGGCGCTCCTCGATTTCGCGACCGGGTATCTCTTCTTCCTGTTCACCCTGTCCACGGACGAGATCAAGCCATTGTTCCTTTCAAATATGACAGATCTATGGGTGACGCTCAGGCAATTGGGATGGCTCAACCTCATTTGGATCGGGATCATCGTCTTCCTCATCCTCAGGAAATCCGCGCTGGACACGCTCCGGCAGATGCAGGCCTCGAACTACGACCGCGCCACGAGGCCCGGCGTCGGGGTCTTGGCCACCGGACAGCCCGGGAGCGGGCATTCCGCGATGTCCACCTCGGAGGCCCTCGATTGGGAATATTCCTTCCGGGATCAGCTCCTGGGCGACATCCACAGGGCCAGGAACGGCTTCCCCGATTTCCCCTGGGCCAATCTGGAGGGATGGATCCAGGCGAAGGCGGAGTCGAAGAAAATCGTCACCCGGGCGCAGTTCGAGGAATGGATAAAGTGCTTTTACGCCGTCTGGAAGTCGCACGGCTTCATGGCCAAGAACGAGGGGAGGACCCTTTTCTTCGGCTACGACGGGAGGAAGATGCCGACCGCATATTTCGACGGGGCCAAGATGTGGGAGGTCATCGACGCGGTGACCGACTACGCCTGCGCCTATTTCCTCACTTACAAGGGGATCGTCATGATCACGGCCAATTATTCTATCCAGGACCGGATGCAGGCCAAAAAGAGCTCTTTCACTTTGTACGGAAAGCATGACGATTACCTGAAAAAAGGATGCCGGCCGCCCCTCCCGAAGCTCGATTTCTGCGCGGCGACGGAATGGGACAGCTTCAGGCTGGGGAAAAAGGTCATGGACGTGACGGGCCTGATCACCCACTTCGACGGGGGCGCGGTCGTGATGGACGAGATCTCCCTCGAGCGTGGGAACAGGATCGAGCATTACGCGAAGGGCGACGAATCCGGCAAGACGAGCCCGGAGAACGACCGCATGAACGACTGGATGAAGCTCATCAGGCATTTCTACTCGAACTCCGGGAAGCCGGTGGCCAAGGTCTTCGCGAACACCCAGCGCGAGGGTGCCGTCAACGGCGATTTCGTCGCCCTCTTCGAGGAGCGCGACTGGATCTCCGCGAACGATGGGGAGGACAACGCCCTGCCCCTTTGGGCCATCGATGACTTCCTCTGCTCCCACATCGTAGGGTTCGTGGATTCGTGGCTCGACCTCTGCCGGAACCGGGAGCTTAGGCAGACGCTTTTCAACAAGGCCGCCCAGGTCCTTTCGAAGCCCGTCGCGGACCATTGGTACCGGATGAGGCTGTCCTACGGCTTTCAGCGGCTCCACGTCTCCTCGTGGACGGGCCAGCCCGAGGGCGGGGGCGCCGGCGAGAGCGATCTCTTCGAGTATTACCTCATGCCCAGGAAGATGTGGGCGTACACCTACAAGACGGACACATTCCACGCCCTGGTGAGGATGAGGTCGATGGGATCGATCGAGGGCTACCAGCAGGCGAGGCATTACGAGTCCCTGGATCCCAAGGACAGGGAATACAACGCCGCGGGATCCTACATCGTCGAGGGAATCATGGAGAACATGGCCTCGGCCAGCGGCGCGGCCGACAAGGCGCACGACGCCATAGCGGCCGGGTCGGAGAAGGGGACCGACGCGTGATCGGGATCCCGGATCCCGATTTCGCGGAAGCCCAAGAAACAAAACGGAGGGAAAAGCGATGAGCGAAGGAAAAGATCTTCGGGAAGCTTTGAAAGAGCCCGGTCAGACGTCTGACCGAGGCGCGGAGGCGGAGGATGGGCCGAACCGCCGGCCTTGAGATCTACAAGGATTATCAGATCGAGGTCTCGATGGGCGGATCCGGGGAGGAGACGGCGACGGTGATCCCCCTCCCGGCGAAGCCATCCTACGGCTTCGAGATCCTCCGCGGGAAGGGCGTCGCCGAAGCGGAGAGGGCGATCGACTCCGACTACGTCGTCATAATCGCCTCGGCCAAGCCCCCGCGCCGGGGCTTTTTCCTTTCCGGCCGCGCCGGGGGGATGACGCACGATCTGGCGGAGGCCGAGCGCCTTCCGCTCAGGGAGGCCATCGGCCTGGCTTATGGGGCCACGGCGAAGCCAGCCCCGGGGGCGCGATGGGAAATCATCGGCTACATGGAGGCCGGCCCGGGCGCCCAGAGATGGCTCGACGGAAAGTTCCCGCTCCCGAGGAAAAAGCTGTCCGGGGAGGAGCGCCTGGCCGTCTACGCGAAATTCGGCGGGAGATGCGCCTATTGCGGGAGGCCGATAACGATCAAGGAGATGCAGGCCGATCATTTCCTCCCGCACGTGGGTGCCGGCGGGGGCGACGAGATGTCGAATCTCGTCCCAGCCTGCCGCGACTGCAACAGGCTGAAGAGCAATCTCGCGATCGAGGGCTTCAGGGCGGCGGTCGCGAAAGCCGGAAGCGGAAACGGCAGCCAGCTTGGAATAAGGATCGCAAGGGCTTATGGATTGGACAAGAGTCCTGACGAACAGATCGTCTTCTTTTTCGAAGCACATTTGTCCGACGTGATCGATCTTGGCCAAGCCACAAAATAGACGCCTTGAAGAATATGCTCCACTAGGGTCATTTTTATATTTGGAACATAAATGAATCAATAGGATGTATCATTGAACAAGAAGAGATCTATGACGATAAATGCGTCAATAGGGTGGGGCCTATTGGAATGGAGGGTCAATGGGAAAACTGTATGTTATTGAAGAGAGGTATCGGCCCCCGAGCGGAGGCGCTTGGGGAAGGTGGACGATGACGACTTCTACAAATCGCCGAATACACAAGACCAAGAAACAAGCCCTCAGGGAATTTAGTGCGCTGAAGAAAGACGCCCTCGGTGTCCCAAACATCAAATACCGTGTCGCCGTTTATCAGAAGCAGAAAACGATCGCTCAGACGTCTGAGCGAAAGCGGGGAAAAGCAAAATGAAGCATCAAAATAAGGCGCAAAAAGCCATCAAAAAGCCGAGAAAGGCCGCAAAGTCCCCCTCCAAGGCGGTGGATGGCCCATTCGCCCCCCGGAAGAAGGGGGTTTTGAATGTTAAGGAGGATAATTGCGAGGCTTTCGGATATATAAGGGTGTCCACGAAGGAGCAGAACCCGGATCGGCAGCGCGACGAGATGGAGAAGCTGGGCGTCCCCGAAAAGAACATCGTGATCGAGTACGCCTCCGGGAAGTCGATCGGCGACCGCCCGGCGTACCAGGCCCTCAGGGCGAGGCTCCGGAAGGGCGACAGGCTTTACCTGGACTCGCTCGACCGTCTTGGGAGATCCTTGGACGAGATCCCGGACGAGTGGAGGCTCCTCACGAAGAAGATGGGGGTCGACGTCGTCTGCTTGGATCTTCCGATGATGGACTCCTCGAAATTCGCCTCCGCCGGCAAGCTCGGTCCGGTAATGGAGGACCTTTCGCTCGTGATGCTGTCCTGGTGCGCCCAGGAAGAGCGATCCAACATCCTCCGGAGGACCGCCCAGGGCATCGCCTTGGCCAAGCTTAAGGGGAAGTACAAAGGACGCGCGCGAAAAAGGTACGATGTGGCCATGTTCGATTCTTTGATGAAGGAGATCTCCGAGGGCAAAGCCAAGAAGAGTTGGGCCGCCAAAGAGCTCGGGCTCACGCGATCGACCTTCAGAAGGCGCGAGATGGAGTGGGCCAAGGAAAAAAATATGCGCTGAATGCCGAAGCTATGCCAAAGACGGCGAATCAATATGGATTGCGCTGTTTTTATTGACATTAAAAAAGTGTATGATATCATATACTTACAAAGGCAGGAAAAACAAATGGGAAACGAAGCCAAACTCATCTACGAGTCGATGCTTGACGAGAAGGTGAAAAGGGACAAGAGGCACGTTGAGGCTTGGGGGCGCCTAGTCAAAAAGCTCGCCGGGACCGACAACGAGACCTTCGATCAGAAGGTGGAGGAGATCTGCGAGAAAGGAAAAGGATCCGCCCTGACCGGGGACGAGGCCGCGCGGATCGAGGAAATATTGGTCGATTGCCACAACTGAGGAAGAGGCCATGTGGGATAGCGTCTACATCAACGCCAATCAGATAGAAGCCGAATCGGGGAGGGCCGTGCTCGTCAAGATGCCGGCCTCTTCCCCTTATCCTGGATACGTTTTCTGGCATCCGGCGAAGCTGTGCCGCCAATCGGGAGGGATGCTTGAGCTGTCCTTCAGCGAGACCTTCGCCTTCCGAATCTTCAAAAAAGGAAACGGCAAATGGAACGCCTTCGAGACGATCGCCGAAAAAGGCCTATCCGCCGAGGAGATAAAGGACGCTTTCTCCGCCACGAGCCGGATAGGATCACAAATCGACGACAGCTACCTCAAAGTCGAGAAACCACAGGCCATAAGCCCATCCGGGGAGGCAGATCCATGCTTACTGAAGGACAGTCAAGGGCGATAGAGAAGCTCTCGCGGCTTAAGGTGGGGGCCCTTTTCATGAGGATGGGGACCGGCAAGACCAGGGCCGCCATCGAGCTGGCCAATCTAGCCAAACCCGATTTCCTACTTTACGTTGCCCCTTGCTCATGCCTATGCACCGTGGAGGATGAGATAACCAAATGGGGCCTTGGCTGCGACCACAGATCAATCGGCTACGAGACCATACAGTCATCCGATTCCAGATTCTTGGATGCCATGAATGGCCTGGAAGGCAAGAAATGCTTCATCGTTGCCGATGAGAGCATCTTCATCAAAAACGAAAAAACGCTGAGATTTCAAAGGCTTCTGAAGCTGAGGCGAAAATGCGAATATGCCTTCGTCCTTTGCGGAACCCCCATCACAAAAAGCGAATGGGACATTTACAACCAAATGGAGTTCCTCTCGCCGCTGATCTTCAAAATGGGCAGGGACGAGTTCCGCTCCGTTTTCTTCGAGCACATCGAATACAAGAAAAAAGGACAAAGGAAAAAGGACTTTTGGAAATTCTCCGACGTGAATGCCAAAGCCCTCGAAAAAATCATCTCACCCTACGTTTTCGAGTGCGACCTCGACTTCCTTCACGACACCAAAGAAAAAGCATTCTGGTCGGATTACGAAGGAAGCGGATATTCCGAGATAAAAGAGAAAAGGCTGAGGTCCTACATGGCAAACGGCTCTTCGAGCGAAATAATCGGCATGCTTCAGGAGCTCTCCCTCGAGGCGGCGATGTGCGAGGCCAAAAACCATGCCGTTGCCGCCTCGGCAAAAGGGCGGCGGTGCATCGTATTCTGCAATTTCATCGATGAGGAGAAAAAGATAAGCGAGGACATCGGGGACTGCCTCAGGATAGACGGCTCTGTGCCCTTCGGCGAGCGGGGCCGAATATTGGCGGAGTTCTCCGTTTCCGAAAAGCCGCTTATCATCACTTTGGGGACGGGGTCCTATTCCCTGAATCTGCAATCCTGCCACGACGTCATCTATTCCAGCCTGACATTCAAATACGGGGATATGGAGCAGAGCAAGGCAAGGATAAGAAGGACGGGGCAGGAAAACGATGTCTCCTATGAATACTTTCTGGCTGATTTGGGAATAAACCGCATGATGCTGGAGAACCTCTCAAGAAAGGCAAATCTGGCGAAGCTGATCAAGGAGAAGACGCAGAAGGAGGTGCTCGAATGGGCAAGGAATATCTAGACGCCGACGTGCTGGAGGCCTCCGAAGAGAGGATCAGGATACTTTTCGAGAGCTTCGACAACGTGCTCGTCGCCTTCTCGGGCGGCAAGGACAGCACGGTTTGCCTTAACCTTTGCTACGAGGCCGCAAAAAAGACCGGTAACCTGGCCAAGATGGCGATGTACCACCTCGATTACGAGGCCCAGTACCAGGCCACGACCGATTTCGTCTCGGAGACGTTCTCCGGGTTCCCCGGGATAAGGAAATACTGGATATGCCTCCCGATCGCGGCCCAGTGCTGCGTGAACATGGACGGCGGAACGTGGATCCCTTGGAGAAAACAGGACAAGAAGATATGGGTTAGGGAGATGCCGGAGTCGCCATACGTCATAAGCGAAGCCAACTCGCCTTTCCCGATCAAGGAAGGAGAATCCGATTACGAATTCCAAGACCGGTTCAATCTTTGGTTCGCCTCCCAGTTCGGGACGACCGCGGTGGTGATCGGGATAAGGGCCCAGGAGAGCCTGGACCGCTGGAGGGCGATATGCTCGGATTCCAAGGTGAACTCATGGCGCGGGGCACCCTGGGCTACTCTCCAGTCGCCATCCGTGGCCAAGGCCTACCCGATCTACGACTGGACGGCCGAGGACGACTTCACGGCCTTCGCGAGGCTCGGGTGGCCGTACAACCGCCTCTACGATCTTTATTACGAGGCCGGCCTCACGCCGCCCCAGATGAGGGTGGCAAGCCCCTTCAACGACTGCGCGGCGGCCACGCTCGGGCTCTACAGGACGATCGACCCCGACACATGGGGGAGGATGGTGTCGAGGGTCAACGGCGCCAACTTCGCCGCGATATACGGATCCAACAAAGCGATGGGATGGAAGGCGATCTCGCTCCCCAAAGGGCACACCTGGGAGTCCTATTGCGATTTCCTGCTCTCCACGCTGCCGGATAAGGCGGCAGCCCATTACAGGCAGAAGTTAGCGACGTCGATCGCCTTTTGGAGGGACAAAGGTGGGGCGCTTGAGGAAACGACCATAAAGCAGATTCTCTCGCCCCATGACGTCGGCCCGAAGAACAACTACTCCGAGAAGGCCACCGTGCGGTTCCCCAGCTACCCCGACGACAACCCCGAGGTGGACGACTTCGCCTCGGTCCCCAGCTACAAGAGGATGTGCGTCTGCATCCTCAAAAACGACTGGTATTGCAAATACATGGGCTTCGCGCAGACGAAAGATGAGCTCGTGCGGCGGAAGGCCGCCTTGGAGAAATACAAAAACCTATGAAAAAGGGAAACGGATTCGTAAGCCCGGCCTACCGCGTGATCGCGGTGCCGATCAGGAAGATCAGGGCCAACGCCTACAACCCCAACAAGGTGGCGCCTCCGGAGATGAGGCTGCTTTACAAGTCGATCCTCGAGGACGGCTACACGATGCCCATCGTCTGCTATCACGACCCGGCTACCGACACCTATGAGATCGTGGACGGCTTCCACCGTTACCAGGTGATGCTCGACCACAAGGACATCTACGAGCGGGAAAACGGGATGCTCCCGGTCTCTGTCATCGACAAGGACCTTTCGAATCGCATGGCCTCGACCATCAGGCATAACCGAGCCAGGGGATCCCACGACGTCGACCTCATGGTCGGGATCGTCTCCGACCTCGTCAAAAGCGGGATGTCGGACCAGTGGATCCTCAAAAACATCGGCATGGACGCCGAGGAGCTCCTCCGGCTGAAGCAGCTGAGCGGGCTCCGGGAGCTCTTCAAAGACCGGAATTTCTCCCGCGCCTGGGAGCCGTCATCCGGGAAAGCCGCTGAAGCTAAGAAAGGAAGCGAATGACATGGCGACGCCGAAATACAGGATCGAGAATTCCAAGAGATGGTCGAAGACCCACGTCCGCCAATATCTCATCAAACTGATCGTGGGAAGGGACGATGCCATGATAGCGAAGCTCGATGAGGAGAAGAACAAGACCGATTACATCCGGAAGCTATACGAGCGCGGCGCGAAGGAAAAAGGGAAGCGCTGAGGCCTCCCTTTTCCTTTTCGGCAGAATCGCTTATCATATTAGGAGCAAAAGCTGCCTGCTCCCACAGGCCCCCAAGATGGGTCAGGCGCATGAACCCATTCATGGTATTCGAGGGCTCAGCCAAGCGCGGCGGTGGCCCTCCCTTCAAGACCCGCAAGGGTCTTTTCTCATGCCCTGCCCTTGGGCTCGGAGAAGGGCTCGTCGATCTCCTGGTACCCGGGCTTCGAGGGATCGCAGAGGATGTTGCCCTCCTCGCCCCGGAGATGGAACGCCACCCCGTCCTCGCAGACGTCGGCCACCCAGCCGTTGGGGAGCCCCTCGGTCAGAAGGAAGGCGCCGGCGAGCTGCGCGGCCTCGTGCCTGCCGCAGGCGTTCAGGATGCCGTCGCTAACCAATATCGTAGTCCTCTTCATGAGACGATCATACCCCAAAGCCCCCGCCTTTTTAAGTCCGGTCAGACGTCCGACCGGGGGAAAACGGCGCCGGACGGAAAAGAAAACGTAAAGGATTTTTCGCCACAAGTGGCGAAAGTAACACCTTATATCCGCTAACGCGGACATTCGGTATCACAAAAACTTCGTTTTTAACTTTCTTTTAAAAACAAGAAAGTTATAGAAAGAAAACAGTGGCGCCGCATGAGCCTATATCTATCACACGTTACGCACGCCCATTGCATCGGATCAAACGGCGCAAACAATCAACAACTCAGACAAACAATGCATTCATCAATGATCGACAGACAGACTACACACATGCAGCAATATAACATTCGCCATGCGAGATCAAAGCAGTGATGACTTAACCAGACGGCCGTTATAAAATGATTGGCGATTGGGGGCAACACATATGATGATGGAAAGCGCTTTGCTGTTTTGGCCCGTTTTGGCTGACGGCGCCGATTCGTTCTTCAGCGCGTCTGAGATCGTGGCGATGGTGATCAGCGTCTTGGGCTCATCGGCTCTGACGCTGGCGCTTTCGGCCTTTATCTTCGAGCCGATGAATCAAAGAAGAGAATACGTGTTCTCGGAAAAGCAAACGTATTACAACAACATGATGGTCTTCGCCGAGATCGTCATCAAGCCGAAAGAGGCGAAGGAATCGGCCAAGGTTTCATGGGACATAAGGAACTGCACCGAAGAGCGAAATACCGAGAATGCGCTAAGCTGCTTGAGCATGGGAATCCCGAAGCTGAAGCTCATCACGAAGAGCAAGAAGGTTATCGAAAAGACGGAGCTTTTCATCAAGAAGAAAGACGCCCAGGCCTTCGAAGAGCTGGTGAAAGCCCTCCGGAAAGATCTTTACAGGATTTGGTGAAGCGTTTCGGGTATCACAATGTAAAGGTAATCTATTCCGCCATTGCTTTGATGTACTTTTTATTACTTTCTATTTCGCTTTTTAGTGGTATAAATATACCACTAATGCGCTCCCACACATTGTCAGTTCAATCACCAAATAGTTCCGGAAGGCGGCACCAAAAATAACAAACGCATCCAGCACGCTATGTTTCACAAAAAAATGCCGATTAGAATGTTGTGAAATCATAGAACTTGAGCCCAAGCGCCGCTTTGATATGATTCTGAAGGC
>Ga0224525_1000757_pt1 | contig 13484 bp, 16 predicted proteins | sample CFST100metaG_FD_179874 | JGI IMG/M metagenome (GOLD analysis project Ga0224525, IMG submission 179874) | Peat soil microbial communities from Stordalen Mire, Sweden - C.F.S.T100 | ecosystem: Environmental > Terrestrial > Soil > Wetlands > Peat | place: Sweden: Norrbotten County, Stordalen Mire...
ACCGGAAGGTTATATTGGATCCCGGCCCCCGGTGCTGGATCGGGGGCGGGGTCATGATCCTTCCGGGCGTCACGATCGGGGAGGGTTCCGTCATCGGGGCGGGCTCCGTCGTGACGAAGGACGTCCCTTCGCTGGTGGTGGCGGCGGGGGTGCCCTGTGAGATCCTCCATCCCATCACCGAAGCCGACCGCACTGTCTATAACCACGGGAAGCCCGTTCCCAAGGAATTCCAGAACCCGGGGAAATGAGCCATGGCTTTGATCGAGCACGTCTGCCTCAACTGCGCGGACCTCGAGAAAGAAAAATCCTTCTACGTCGCCTATTTCGGGTTCCTTTCGAATCCGAAATACCATAATCCCAAGTCGGGCTGGGAGAATTATTTCCTCGTGAGCCCCGATGGGGGCGCCCGCCTCGAGTTGCTGGCCCACGACGGGATGGGCAAGGAAACCAAGGACGGGCTGACCTCCGGCCTCGTGCATTTCGCCCTCGCCTTAGGAAGCGCCGAAGCGGTGGACGCGATGGCCCTTCGCCTCAAGCAGGATGGCTATGTCCTGCTCTCCGGGCCCCGAAGGACGGGGGACGGCTATTACGAGGCGGCCTTCCTCGATCCCGAGGGGAACAAGGTCGAGATCACCGTCTGAGATAAGGTTTCTTGCGTTGTGGAGACCCTTAAGCCAAGGAGGCATGGTCATGAAAGAAGAAACGAGAAAGCGGATCCGCGATTTTTCGAAAGACCGGGACTATAGCCAGTTCCACTCCCCAGCCAACCTCGCCAAATCGATTTCCATCGAAGCGGCCGAGCTTCTGGAGTGCTTCCAGTGGGACGAGGAGCGCTACGATCTCGCCCACGTCAAGGAAGAATTGGCCGACATCCTCGTCTATTGCGCGGACCTCTGCGACAGGCTCCAGCTCGACCCCGACGCGATCGTGGCCGCCAAAATGGCCCTCAACGAGGAAAAATACCCGGTGGCGAAAGCCAAAGGGAACGCCAAAAAATACAGCGAGCTGGCCAAGGAGAAGTAGGGTTTTGGTCCTTCCTTAGGGGATCTTAAGGCCTCTTAAAAAGGGCCATTTTCGGTCTTTTTGTTAGATTTCCTTTTTAAAAAAATCGAGATAATAAAAAGCTTTTTCATATAAACGTAAATAGGGCTTCCATTTGCCCCCTTCTCCCCGAAATGAGGAGCGCGCTATAATCCTTGCTAGAAAGAAGGAAGCAGCATGTCCCTTTTGAAGAAAGCCATCGCAGAATTCGTCGGAACGCTCGTTCTGGTCGTCATCGGTTGCGGCGTCGCCATCGTCACCTCATCCTCGCAATTAGGCGGGAATTCCGCCGCCTACGTCATCGCCACGGCTTTGGCTTTCGGCCTCTCGATCATCGCCATCGCCTATTCCATCGGCACGATCTCCGGCTGCCACATCAATCCGGCCGTCTCCCTCGGGGTTTTGATCTATAACAAGATGACCGGCAAGAAAGGCTTCGGATGGAAGGAATTCGGGGTTTACGTCCTGGCCCAGATCCTGGGAGCCGGCGTCGGCGCCTTCCTTCTCGAGCTCGTCTTCAGCCAATCCGGGATAGCGAATCTCGGCCTCGGCTCCAACGAGGTCCAAGGCTATCTCACGGGCTTCAATCAAGCGAACATCAGCGTGCAATCCCTGCTGCTGGGATTGCTCGTTGAGACGCTTCTCACCTTCGTTTTCGTCCTCGCCATCATCGGCGTCTGCTCGCGCAAGGAATTCGGCCCTCAGGGCGGGGTCGTGATCGGCTTGACTTTGACCTTGGTCCATCTTCTGGGCATCGAGCTCACCGGCACTTCCGTGAACCCGGCCCGCTCGATCGGGCCCGCTCTCGTCGCCATGCTCAATGGCGTCTATGAGCCCGCCAAAGAGCTTTGGATCTTCATCGTCGGGCCGCTTCTCGGGGCGGTCCTCGCCGCCTTGGTCTTCGCCTATCTCGAGAGAGAGAAGGCCGCCAAAGCCGGCGCCAAAGCTTGATCTCATCGCGAATATTTGCCGTCAGGGAAACCTGGCGGCTTTTTTGTCGCCATCGAAGGAAAACGAAAAGAGGCCCCGCGGAGGTAACCGTTTTCTCGTTCATTTTTTTCGCCTGAGTGGTAGTATACGAAAGTAATAAGCGAATTTATTACAGGCATTGGTCCAGACGCTCAATAAAAGAGAGGTTTCATCATGTCTACTTTGGCAATCGAAGGCCTGCAGTGGGGTGACGAGGGCAAGGGCAAGATCACGGATTATTATGCCGAGAAGGCGGAGGTGGTGGTCCGCTCCCAAGGGGGCGACAACGCCGGCCACTCGATCGTTCACAAGGGCCACCGTTACGCCCTCCGGCTCCTGCCGAGCGGGGTCTTCAATCCCATGGTCACGAACGTCCTCGCGGACGGGATGGTCATCAATCCTTCGGCTTTGTCCGGGGAGATTGAGGGCCTGAAGGCCGAAGGGGTGGGCGAGTTCCATCTCCTCATCTCAAGCCGCGCTTCGATTCTCTTGCCTTACCACATCGCGCTCGACCACGCCCGCGAGGAGGCCTTGGGCAAAGCCAAGATCGGGACGACCGGCCATGGCGTCGGCCCCTGCTACGAGGACCGGGCCTCCCGCATCGGCGTCGAGATGGGCGATCTCCTCTATCCGGGCTATCTCCGGGAGCGGCTTGCCTCGGCCCTCACGATCCGCAACAAAGAGCTTTCCTTGTATAACGTCAAACCCTTCGATCTCGACGAGGTCTATGAAGGCCTGATCGAGGAATCCAAGAGCCTATTGCCTTACATCACCGATACTTCCGTCTTCCTCCAGAAGGCGCTCAAGGAAAAGAAGAGGATCCTCTTCGAAGGGGCCCAGGGGGCGATGCTCTGCCTCACCCATGGCACCTATCCTTTCGTGACCTCGTCTTCGCCTCTGGCGACCGCCATTCCGCTCAATACCGGCCTCCCGCTTTCGTCCGTCAGCGAGATCGTCGGCATCGTCAAAGCCTATTCCACCCGCGTCGGCGCCGGACCCTTCCCAAGCGAGCTTGAGCCAGAGGAGGCGGCGGTGATCCGGGAACGGGGCCACGAATACGGCACGGTCACGAAACGCCCGCGGCGGATTGGCTGGATCGATACGGCCGAACTCCGCTATGCCGCCGCGATCTCCGGCATCCACTATGTCGCGATTATGCTTTTGGATGTCTTGGGCGCCGTCGGCGAAATCAACATCGTCACCAAGTATCTCATCGACGGGAAAGAGATCGACTACATGCCCTCCACCGTGACCGAATACGCTTCGGTCAAGCCGGTTTACGAGACGCTGCCGTCCTGGGCCGAGGATATCTCGGGGATCACGACTTACGAGACCCTCCCGCTCAACGCCCGCCGCTACGTCGAGGAGATCGAGAAGCTGACGGGCCTAGAGGCCATCATCATCTCGGTCGGCCCCGATAAGGATCAAACGATCCTCCGGAAGGAGATCTTCCGATGATCGAGCGCTATCTCACGAAGGCGATGGCGGGCCTTTTCTCCGACCAGTCCCGCTACGACGCCTACCTCGACGTGGAGATCGCCTCTTTGGAAGGCTGGGCCGCCCTCGGGGTGGTGCCCGCCCAAGATCTGGCCGCCATCAAGAAAAAAGCCCACGCCGATCCTAGGCGCATCGCCGAGCTGGAGCGCGTGACGAAACATGACGTCGTGGCGTTCACCCGCCAAATCGGCGAGACCCTCGGCGAAGAGAAGAAGTGGATCCACTATGGCCTCACCTCGACCGATGTCGTCGATACGGCCTTAGGCCTCCTCTATAAGAAAGCCGACGCGATCATCGCCGCGGATTTCACGGCCCTCATCGCCGCGGTGGCCAGCAAGGCCATAGAGTATCAAAACACGCCTTGCATCGGGCGCACCCATGGCATGCACGCCGAGGTCACCTCCTTTGGCCTCAAGTGGGCCAATTATTACGACGAGCTCCGGCGGGACGAGGGGGAATTCCTCCTTCAGCGCCGGCTCATCGAATGCTGCAAGCTTTCGGGGGCCCTCGGGAATTACGCCTCCATCGACCCGCGGGTCCAAGACGCCGCGGCCCTCAAGCTCGGATTGGCCTCCGCGGCCGTGGCCACCCAGGTCCTATCGCGCGACCGCCACGAGCAATACGCCGCCAGCCTGACGATCGCCGCCTCGACCCTCGAGAAGATCGCTTTGGAGATAAGGAACCTCTCGCGCACGGAAGTCGGGGAGGCCGAAGAAGGCTTCGCGAAAGGCCAAAAAGGCTCTTCCGCCATGCCTCAGAAGCGGAATCCGATCGCCAGCGAGAACGTCTGCGGGGCCGCCCGGATGATGCGGGGCTACCTCCTTCCGATCCTGGAGGATAACGCCCTCTTCCATGAGCGGGACATCTCCCATTCTTCGGTCGAGCGCGTGGCTTTGATCGACATGATCGAGCTTTTCGATTACATGATGGTTCGCCTTACGGAGATCATCGAGGCGCTTTGCGTCTTCCCCGAAGCGATGGCCAAGAACATCGCCCTCACCCACGGCGCGGTCTACGCCCAGCGGGTTTTAAACGCCCTGATTGAGAAAGGGCTGTCCCGCGAAGCGGCTTATGACCTCATCCAGCCCTTGGCCATGGCCGCCGCGACGGGCGGCGAGGACTTTTTGGCGGCGCTAAGCCAAGCCCCCCAAGTCCAAGCGCTATTGAGCCCCAAAGAGCTCCGAGGTTTGTTCGATAACGCCTATTATCTCCGAAACGTCGCTTTCATTTACCAGCGCTTGGGCTTAATCCGATAGCCAAAGTGGTCTATACTTCCATCCGGGTGCCCCAATAGCTCAACTGGATAGAGTACCAGACCTCGAATCTGAGGGTTGCGGGTTCGACTCCTGCTTGGGGCGCCATCACATGGATTTTCTTCTCGCTTTGCGAAAGCAAATATCGTCCCATCCTCTTCTTCGGAGCGAGGATTTCTTGAAATTAGCCTATCAAGCCGCCTATGGCGGCGAGCATCTCTTGGCCTCCCGGGTTTCCGCGCAGGCTTTTTTTGACGAAGAATACGACGTCGTCAAAGCCGCGGCCCTCCCGCTTTACGAAGACCTCGGGAACGGCTCCGTCCGGGTCAATTTCGCTTCGTGGAAGAAAGCGAAGCTGCCGCCGGAGGCTTTATTCGGTCTTTTCGTCAAGAGCGCAGTCGCCCATCCGAACGGCGACCGCCTTTTCCCCAAATACCTTGAGGCGATCACCCGGCTCGTCTCCCTGAGCGAGGCCCCTTTGAGCCCCAAAGAATGGGAAGCGGCGGTGGCTTCTTACCGAAAGTCCGGGGGCGGCCCCGTCCATCATAGCGCCGCCTACCGTCAGGCCTATTCCCCCCATTACCGGGTCGTCCGGAAGGCCCTCCTCCAGCGCTATCTGGCCGCTATCAAGGCCAAACCCGCCCGGCGAGAAAGCCCGGTTCTTAAAACCCCTAGGCTCACTCTCCGCCCTTTTGAGGAAGGCGATCTTCCCGCCGTCCATGGGTGGTGTTCGTCTTTAGAAGTCACCAAATGGCTGCTCTGGCTGCCCCACCGGGATCTTAAAACGACGGACCGCTTACTCCAAAACTGGATAAAGAAGAAGCGGAACTACGCCTGGGCCCTGACGATCGACGGAGCGGCCATCGGCGAGATCGAGGTCATCAAGGATCTGCCAGGCCAAGGCGCCGAGATCGGCTACCTCCTCAGCGCCAAGCGGTGGCATGAGGGGCTCATGAGCGAAGCCCTTCCTGAGGCGCTGCGGTTTCTTTTCGCCAAGCCGGGCTACCGTTACGTCGAGGCCGAAGCCGATGCGCGGAACGCCCCTTCCTTGGGCCTCCTCCGGAAACTCGGTTTCCAAGCGGCGGGCGAGCGGGTGTCTTATATCGCCAAGAAGAAGGGCGAGGTCACCCTCCTTGGCTTCCGCCTGGACCCCAATAATCTCAGGGCCTGAGCAGACTCTTTTCTCGATTTATCGATTGCCCTGAAATTTATCGATTTAGCCGATAGTTTGCGCCAGGGCGGCCCTTTTCAGGCCTCCCGCCTCCCCACGGCGCGGAACGGGAAGCGCTTCCGCTTTCACAAAAAGCAATTATGGATATAATCAACATGCAGGAAGCGAGAGATTCTTAGACCCATGATTCTTAAAACCCGAGCCATCAAAGACCATAAACTTCAGTTAGGGGGGATCCCCACCGAGAAGGTCGCCGTCCCGGATTTTCTTTTCCTGGCCACCAATAACGCCCGCTGCGCCGCCGCGGAGGTGACGATCCCCGTCGGCGCCCACGTCAATCTCGGAGAGCCCATCGGCATCCGCCACGCCGCCTATTTCGACCAGCCCATCCACGCCACGGCCTCCGGCACCTTCGTGGGGCTCGAAAAGCATTACCACCGGTCCGGCAAGATCGTCGATTTCATCAAAATCCAGAACGATTTCAAGGACACCCTCGACCCTTCGATCCACGATCGGACCGACGCGGAGATCGCCCAGCTCACCCGCGCCGACATGGCCGAGATCCTCAAAGAGGATTCCCTCGTCGGGCTCGGAGGTTCTTCCTTCCCGACGTACGTCAAATTCCAGACCAGCCGCCCCATCAAGACAATTCTCCTCAACGGCATCGAATGCGAGCCCTTCATCACGGCCGATCAGCGGCTTCTCTTGGAAGACCCCGCCGATCTCATCGCCGGCATCAAGCTGCTGCAGCAGGCTTTTTCCTGCCGCGACGCCCGCATCTGCGTCAAAGCGAAGCACCGCGACATCTTCGCCCTTTACGCCAAGGTCCTCGCGGCCTATCCGAATAGCGGCATCACCATCGTCCCGGTCGGCAATTTCTACCCCCAGGGCTGGGAGATTGCGATGATCAAAAGCGCCACCGGGATCTCCGTTCCCGTGGGCCATCTCCCGAGCGAATACGGGATCGCCAATTTCAACGTCTCGACGGCGGCTGGCGTCTATCTGGCCGTCAAGCATCGGATGCCGGTCTATGAGCGCTACGTCTCCGTCTGCGGGGATGGGATCGTGAGCCCCAAGAATTTCTCGGTCCGGGTCGGGACCCCTGTCAAATTTCTGATCGACCGCTGCGGCGGCTATAAGAACCCCGAGATCCCCAAGGTCTTCATTCTGGGCGGGCCCATGATGGGCGCCTCCCTCCCGAGCGACGATTGCATCCTCACCAAGACCGTGACCTCCGTCATCGTGATGAACGAGCGGACCTACTCGGAAGAGCCTTGCATCCGCTGCGGAAGCTGCGTCCTCAGCTGCCCCGTCGGCATCCAGCCGGTGCAGATCATGAACGCCATGCGCCAGACCCCGGTCGACAAGGATAAGGTCAAAGCCCTCAATCCGCTCCTTTGCATCGAATGCGGGCTTTGCACCTATTGCTGCACCTCGATGATCCCGCTCTTGGAATATGTGAGGCGGGCCAAAATCGTGGCCAAATTGCCGTAACCCTTATGGAAATCATCAAAGAAGCCTCCCCGCATATCCGCCGCCGCGATTCCCTCAACCGGATGATGGTCGATCTCCTCATCGGTTTGTCGCCCGTGCTCGTTTTCGCGTTCGCCGTCTACCAATTGGCGGCCGTCCGCAACCTCTTCGTTTCGGTCGGCGCGATGGTGGCGGCCGAATTCGTCTATGTTTTGATCGTCAACCGGCTGCCCAAAGACGGGAAGAAGCATTCCCTGGGCGAGAAGCTCCGCTACGGCGCTTCGCATTACCGGCTGAGCAATTTCCTCGTGCCGACCGTGAGCGGCCTCCTTTATGGCCTCATCACCCCGGCTTGCTTCGCCTCCGTGTGGACGGGCAGCTACTGGGCCGTCGCCAACCCTTACAACCCTTTGACCGATGGCTACGCCTATTTCGTCCTCATCGCCGGGGCCCTCTTCGGCCTCGTGGTCGGGAAGCTCGTCTTCGGGGGGACCGGGCACAACATCTTCAACCCCGCGGCCGCCGGCTTCATCTTCGCCAAGGAATGCTTCGGCTCGCGCTATCGGGTGGCCAATTATTTCGACGTTTACTTCAATAACATCACCGACGTCCAAACCGGAGGCACCTTCCTGAACGGCTCTTATTCCGCGTCGGCTTCTTATTCCAATTACAGTCTCCTTGATCTCCTGCTCGGGCGCACCCCGGGCCTCATGGGCGAGGTCTGCAAGGTCGCGATTCTTATAGGCTTGGCGTATCTTCTCATCCGCCACACGATCGATTGGCGGATCACCCTCTCCTTCCTCGGGACTTTCGTCTTTCTGATGTTTTTCGCCGGCCTCGTCGTCAACAGCAAAGACGCTTCGATCGGGGTCTTCCCCTTCGTCGGGTATCAGCTTCTGAGCGGCGGCGTGCTCTTCGGGGCCGTCTACATGATCACCGATCCGGTGACCTCCCCGATGACCTCCCCGAGCCGCGTCCTCTATGGCACGATCATCGCCTCCTCGACCGTCCTGATCCGCCTCTTGGGGCGGAGCGATTACGTCAAAGAGGGCATGTGCTTCTCGATCCTCCTCGGGAATATGGTCTCGCCGGCGCTCGACTACTATAAGTGGTCGACGAGCAAATTCACGGTCAAGAATCTCATCCCGATGGTGGTCATCCCGCTCGTGGCCCTGGCGGTTATTTTATGGGCTTTGGGCGTGAGCCTGCCCATCGTTTCTTCGGGCAGCGGCTCCTCGAGCGCCGGCGGCAGTAGCGCTAGTGGCTCGACTTCCTCGGGAACGGACGCCAGCGCTGGGGGCACCACGAAGGCCGTCATTGCGGGCCTTCCCTTCCTCCGAGGCTGGCTATGAAACTGGCTTCCGAAGAACGCCGGAGGATTTTTCTCGTCGGCGGGGCCCTTTCGCTCATCGGGGGGCTTTCGGCCCTCCTCATCGGCGCGGCCAACCTGCTGACCGCCCCCGTGATCGCCGCGGCCGATTCGGCGGCTCAGGAAACGGCCATGAAAGCGGTCTATGGCGACTTTGCCGCCTCCTCCGATCCCATCACGATCAGCGGGGCCAGCTACGTCTCGAAATACTGGGTGGCCTTCGATCAAAAAGAAAACGCCTTGGGCTATATCTATCGGGCCGACGGCAAGAACAAATACGGCTCGGTCGCCTTGCTGGTCGGGGTCATGGGAGCAAGCGAGAGCCCGGTCCTGGGCCGGATCGCTTTGATTTCCGACACCGAGACCTTCAAGGAGAAGCTCGAAGGCGGCTATGTCGATCCGTATAACGCGGATCCGACCTCCGCCCATCTCGAGGACACGACCTGCGGGGCCACCCACGGGGCCGCGCTCATCCATGACATGGTCACGGAGGCCAAGGGAATCTACGATGGCTCTATTGCCGTCACCTTCGCCGATGCCTCCGGATCGTCCGATGCGCCGAGCAGCGTGAGCGCCTCCTCCTCGGCTCATAGCAGCTCCGGCGGTTCCCCGAGCGTCGATGCTTCCGCCGGCGGCACCGCGGCTTAAGGCTTCCTTATGGACAGCATCCGCCGCCACCCGCATCAAGAATCTTTCGTCTCCGGGATCATCCGGAACAACCCCCTTTTCGTCATGGTCCTGGGAACCTGCCCGGCTTTGGCCATCACCACGAGCCTCGAGGCGGCTCTGGGGATGGGGCTTCTCTTCCTCTTCGTCTTGGTGGGCTCCAACGTCCTCATCTCGCTTCTGCGGGAAATCATCCCGGACGAGATCAAAACCCCTTCTTATATCGTCATCATCGCCACTTTCGTCACCATCGTGAAGATGTTCTGCAACGCCTATCTCCCGGCTCTTTATAATTCGCTCGGCGTTTTCCTGTCCCTGCTCGTCGTCAACTGCATCGTCCTCGGGCGGGCCGAGGCTTTCGCGAGCGAAAACGGGGTGTTCGACAGCTTCCTCGACGGGCTCGGGAACGGCCTGGGCTATACCTTGGCCCTGGGCCTCATCGCCCTCCTCCGGGAGATCCTCGGGACGGGATATCTGACCTTCGGGGAGATTTTCGCTTTCCTGCCCTACATGCGGCTCCCCATCCTCAAAGCCCTCGATGGCTCCTACGACTATTCGATGAGCTTGTTCACCTCCCCGATGGGCGGCTTCGTCGTCTTCGGCCTTCTCATGGCCCTCTTGCAGACGAAGAACCTCCGCAAGAAAGACGCGGCCCGGGCCGCGGCGATCGCCGAGGCCCAACTCACGGCGCAGGAGGGCGCTTAGTTTATGACCGCTTATGGCTATTTCGTGGCGTTCCTCTTGGCCGTCATCACCGACCTTCTCGTGGATAACGTCCTTTTGTCCCGCTTCTACGGGATCTGCTCGTTCATCGGGGTGGGCAACCAAGTCAAAAGCGCCGTCTCGATGGGGGTCGCCGTCACCCTCGTCATCGTGGCCGCCTCCGCCCTCTGCTGGCCCATCTATTATTTCGTCCTCGTCCCGGCGGGGCTGCCTTTCCTCGACACCCTCGTCTACATCCTCGTGATCGCCTGCTTGGTCCAGGCGGTGGGCCTATTCATCAAAAAGAAATCGCCCGCCCTTTATAAAAGCCTGGGGATCTACCTCCCGCTCATCACCACCAACTGCGCGGTTCTCGGGGTCGTCCAGTCCAACACCGATGCCGGGATCCTGGCGGGCCAGTCCTTGGCCGAGAACTTCGGCCTCTCGATGGCCAACGCGATCGGGACGAGTTTGGGGTATCTCCTCATGATCTTCGTCTTCGCCTGCATCCGCGAGCGGCTCGCGACCTACCCCGTCCCCCGAGCCTTCAAGGGAATCCCGATCGCCCTCATCACCGCCGCCCTCATGGCCTTAGCGGTCATCGGCCTCGCCGGGCTCGGAGCCTGAGATGAGCCAGCTGGGTTACGTTTTTTTGGCGGTGGGGATCCTGCTTCTCCTTCTGATCGTCTTTTTCGTGACCTTCGTGCTCTACCGGAAGGCCCCGGCGCCGAAGGGCTGCGAGAAGCTGCCGAGCGCGGAAAATTGCGCGAAGTGCGCCCTCGGGGAAGGCTGCGCGATGAATCTTTACGGGCAAAAAGAGGATCCCAAGAAATGAATGGCCTGAATTTGCTGTGGGGAGTCCTGATTTTAGCGGGCCTCGGCTTATTCTTTGGGGCCATTCTCACCCTCGCCGCGATTTTTTTCAAAGTGGAGGAGGATCCGCGGATCGCCGAGGTCGAGAAGCTGCTCCCGAACGCCAACTGCGGGGGCTGCGGCTATGCCGGCTGCCACGCTTTGGCGGAGGCCCTCGTCAAAGGCGAGGTCACGAAGGTCTCGACCTGCAAAGTCGGGAAGGCCGACAAGAACTTCCAGCCCATCCTCGCCTATTTGGCCTCCCATCCGGGCAAAGACGGGAAAACGCCTCCGTCTACTCTTTGAGGGAAGGAATCCGTATAATTTGCCTGATGAAGAAAAAAGCCCTGATTTTGACGGTCGGCTTCCTCGCGCCTTTCATGGGCGCCTGTTCCTCGGCCGCGGCCTCCTCTTCGAGCCATCCCTCCGCCGTTTATTATCTTTTCGACACCACGATTTCCGTCACTCTCTATGACGGCACGGAGGCAGTCCTCGACGAGATCGGGGGCTATCTGACGGCTTTCAACGCTTTGACCGATGGGTTCGTGGCTCCCGCCGCGGGGGAAACGACCTTGTACACGGTCAATAACACGAACGAGACGGTCACGGTGCCGGAGGAATTGGCCCAAGTCCTTTCGTTTGCCCTGACGATGCAGACGGAGACCGATGGGTATCTCGACCCCCTCATCGGGAATTTGTCAAAGCACTGGAAAGCGGCCATCGAAGCCACCGTTCCCGATGTCCTTTCCTCGGGCGTCATCGCCCAGGATCTGGCCGACATGAAGGACTCTTCTTTGACAGTGGTGGGCGATCAGGTCACGAGGACGGGGAAAGCCACCGTCGATCTCGGGGCCCTCGCCAAGGGCTATTCCTTAAGGAAAGTCCTGTCGATCCTCCAAGAAAACAATGTCCAGTATTATTTCGTCAACGCCGGCTCCTCCTCGATGATCATGGGCAAAAAGCCCTCCGGGGACGGGAAGTGGCGGATCGGCTTCAACGTCGGGGAGGACAAAGCCACCCCGGCGGTCCTGACGGCCGTCGACACCGCGATGGGCACGAGCTCAGTGACGGAGCAGGGGGCCGTGATTGACGGGAAGACCTATTCCCATCTCATCAATCCCTTCACCGGCTCGGCTTTAGCGACTTACGTCCTCGTTTCCGCCGTCAATGACGACCCGGGGCTCGATGACGCGATGTCGACCGCCTTCTTCCTCATGGGGGAGGAAAGGGCCAAGACCTACGCCTCCAAGCTGGGGCTCGGGTACTGTTTCTATGACGGGACGACGTTCTCCTCTTCCCCCGATTTGGAGGTGACGCTCAATTCCTAAGGCCGGCCCTTTCTTCAAAAAGCATTTCTTCGACCTCCTCACCGGCGTCGTTCTTTTAGGGGTCACCGCGGGTTTGCTGATTTATTACTTATGGCCCCAAGCGGCGACCTCGGTGGAAGCCACGATCTATCACCAGGCCACCGAGCTTTATGACCTCGATTTGGCGAAGGAGACCTCCGAGCGGACTTTCGTCATCGAAGGGACCCATACTTCTCTCACCATCGGGGTCAAGAAAAACGCCATCGCCATCCTCCAAAGCGGCTGCCCCAACCAATATTGCGTCGAAGAGGGCTACGTTTCCGATCCCCATCGCTCGATCATCTGCGCCTATAACGACGTCTATATCTTCTTGGAGGGCGTCTCGAGCATCGACGCGATCGCCGGATGAACCTCGTCCATCGCATGACCTTGATGGCTTTCTTCCTCGCCATGGCGGTGGTTTTGAGCTACGTCGAGGGCTTCATCCCGTTTTGGCTCCCGGGGGTCAAGCCCGGGCTCGCCAACGTCGTGATCCTCATCATCCTCTATGGCTTCAGCTGGTACGACGCGCTTTTGGTGGATCTCGGGAGGGTCTTTTTGGCCTCGCTTTTGCGGGGCGACATCTTCGAGATGCCGTTCTGGATGTCCCTCGCGGGCGCCCTGGCCTCGCTACTGGTCATGCTCTTGGCCAAGCTCCTCTTGAAGAAGCTGACCATCTATGGGGTTTCGCTATTGGGGGCCTACGTCCATTCGCTGGCCCAGGTCCTGGTGGCCGTCTTCTTCGTCGGGAGCTGGACCGTCTTCTATTATTTCCCCTTCATCGCCCTCATGAGTATCCTCACGGGGCTCGTGACGGCCCTCGTGGCCGACCGCCTCCTCCGAAGCCGCCTTCTGGATCATCCCCAAGGCCTGAGCGAGGCTCCTCGAAAGACCGATGGTTAGGGAAAGCAAAAACTTATTGAGAAGCCATCGCGCCTTGACTATAATAATCGAGCCCGTGTCGAAGCGGGTTTCCTGGGACTTTAGCTCAGCTGGGAGAGCGCGTGCTTTGCAAGCATGAGGTCGGGGGTCCGAGTCCCCTAAGTTCCACCAATTGACGACCTTGTGGCTGAGTAGCCCAGCTGGTTAGAGCAGCCGGCTCATACCCGGCATGTCGAGGGTTCGAATCCCCCTTCAGCCACCAA
>Ga0224525_1000762_pt1 | contig 13432 bp, 20 predicted proteins | sample CFST100metaG_FD_179874 | JGI IMG/M metagenome (GOLD analysis project Ga0224525, IMG submission 179874) | Peat soil microbial communities from Stordalen Mire, Sweden - C.F.S.T100 | ecosystem: Environmental > Terrestrial > Soil > Wetlands > Peat | place: Sweden: Norrbotten County, Stordalen Mire...
AAGTTCTAAAGTGCTATATTAACGCTCGCGAGCCCTCGGCTCGTTTCGGGACTTAGCACAGCTTGGTAGTGCGCCTGGTTCGGGACCAGGAGGTCGCGGGTTCGAACCCCGCAGTTCCGACCATTTGATTGAAAAGCCCAGACGATTAGGGCTTTTTGTTTTTCATGGTATAAGATTTTGGTATAAGTTGGTATAAACCGGGTTTTCCGTTGACGGATTTTCTCATCCCTGGATCTTGCTCAGGACGGAGGTCACTCCAGGTCCCGATTTGAGATAGTGGGAATAGGTGTCGAGCGTCTCCTTGAGGGAGGAATGGCCAAGCCATCTTTGTACCACGATGAGGTCTGACATGTCCTTGCAGTTACCGACGAGCCACGAAGCGACCGTGTGGCGAATCTCGTGCGGGGATATGACCGGGATGCCCGCCATCGAGCAATGGCGGTGGAGCTGCTCGACGATCGGGTGCTTAGTGATGGCTTTTGGGCCGAAGAAAATAAAATACCCAGCATTTTGCCCATATGTTTTCTTCAAATCATCAAGTTCGGCGCAGATGAAATCGCTGAGTTTGATGTGCCTTTGGCTTGCTTTGGTCTTGGTGGGGGAGAGGATCCATTTTTTCTTTGAGGCGAAGTATTCGTTCTGCTGGTGGATGAAGATCTCCTTGGCCGCGGGGTCATAGTCTTTCCATTGGAGTCCCTCCATCTCCCCGCACCGGGCGCCGAGATAAAAGAAAACCTCGAAAAGGACCTTGTACCTGTCCCCGTCCGAGAAAGTGCCGATGAACTTCTTGTATTCCTCCGGCGTGAGCGCTTTCTTCTCGCTGGACACCTCGAAAGAATCGTTGCCGAAGGGGGCGAGGCAAACCTTGGAGTTCCTGTAGCCTTCAGGCGAAACCCATCCGTTCTCAAAGCCGAACGAGGCGATCTCCCTCATCTTGCTCAGGATTCTATTCTTCCTATCTGCCCTAACTTCCAACCCAGAAACACGTTCGCGGAACGCATCAAGACTTTTCGCTTCGAACGCCGTCGAGGCCTTCCGTCCGGAGAACCGCGTGGCGATGTGCGATCTGATGAGCCTTTCTGCTCCCTCAAGCGAACTGAGCCTGACCTTCGTCGACTTGTAGCTGAGATACGATTCGAGAAGGGCGTCGAAGCTCCGATTTGGCTTTTTGCCACCTTCGCTTTTGGGGCTTTGCGATATTCCTTTGGCTAGGCGTCTTAAATCGTCATCCGCGGACTTTTTGCAAAGATAACCGCGCCTGTTGAGGTGAGCATAAGTCCCGTCCGGGCGCTTTACCAAATTGTTTATTCCCCATCTTCCGGTTTTCGCGTTTTTACTGATCGACATATTTTGCTTCCTCTCTCGCCCCTATGAACTCTTCGAAGTCCGAATACCATCTTACCGCCGCCTCGACGAACTTCAGGGGGACTTCGGCCTCCAAAGCGATCTCGCATGTGGAAAGGCGCCTTCCGAAAAGCGCGTCGATTAAATATGGCAGGGGGAGGAGCTCGCGGTAGGACGCGATGGTGGCCTTCCGCTCGGCGTCGTAAACCTCCTTGCCCGAGGAGCCGATCCTGTACAGAGCCCCTTGGGAAAGGTGGCATCTCTCATGGGAGAGGACCTCAAGCCGTTTCGCGTTTGTGCCTGTCTCGCCTTTATTGAGAATAATGGCAGAAAGACCATAGGCCATGACGCAGGTCCCGTCGACCCCGTCCGGAAGGAAACCGGTGGCCCTTTCCTCGATTCCCTCGCCTCGGATGATGTCCTCGTATCTCTCAAGCCTGGTCATAACTATCCCCAGAAGAGCAAACCATACTGCCTCGATTTCTCGTAGAAGAAAAAACAAATTCGGCGATGTTGGTTTGCGCTTTTACAGCACAATCTTACCCTGGTTTTTCGTTGATTGAAACAATTTGTCGTGTTATAACAGGCGGCTTCCCAAAAGCACATTTTTTCATTTGGTAAAATGACTTACTTTTTCTTTTTATGCGTTTTGCAATCTTCATGGATGAAGAGATTGTTTACATCAGCGTAAGCAGGGGAAAACAAGTCAATTAAAACTGCGTAATTAACTTCCGTGGCAATAGAAGTATGATTATCTTATGTCACCCGAATTATCAAGTTTGCAAAGCTTCTATACAGAAAAGCAGCTTCAATCGTTTAGCAAAAAATGGATTGATTCTTATTCTTGGGCATCTGATGATCTATCGCTCGAAGAGTCTTTCAAAAACATCTTCGGGATGGGCTATTCGTTTTTTGGCATGAACGGAAACGTTAGGCCCGTCATGAACGAATTGCTTTCCGTCTATTATCATAACGAGGCTTTTGTCAAATCATCCTTTATCAAAAAAGAGTTGCTGAAGGGGAATCACGTTGCGATTTACGAGCTTCCCATCAATGAAAGCCGGGCAGACCTTTGCAGAATCAACGGCCATAGTTTCGCCTATGAAATCAAAACGGAATTTGACACGTTGGCAAGACTAGGGAAGCAACTAGATGACTATTTGAAGGCTTTTGAGTACGTTTATGTAATTTGCTCAAGTGACAAGGCTGCTGTTGTCTTAGGCCTTATTCCCGATGAAGTTGGCGTTTACTCTTACTCGGTTAAGGCGAAAAACGCACATTTCAAGGAAATCAAAAGAGCTTCCATGTCTTCTTCGATTAGCCCCTTGGTTCAATTCGAGGCTCTTTCGGGATCGGCTAAGGAAGGCGTCAACAAAAAAGCCGGTTTCAACCTGATGACTTCCGAGGCCAAAGAGATAGTAAATTCTATGTTTAAGGATGACATGAAGAAACGTTACTTCTCGAACTGGGCCTTTCTCAAAGAAAACATAGATGGTATCCAGCCTCTTGACTGTCAGTATTTTTTCAAAACGATGAGCCTCTCTTACAGGAAACTTTATTCTGATTGAAGCCTTTCGTTCATTTGATAAATGTAATACACAAGGCTTAGCACGTTGAATTGCCCCGGCGCCCCCTTGCCTTTGATATCGGTGTCGATGATTTCGTATATTCTGAAATAGTCAAACGGATCTATTTTGGCCTTTCTATTAAGCAATTTTTGTTTTAGGCCAATGCCATGAATTATTCCTTTTTTTAACGGGTTATCGCTTTTTGCAATCAAATATTTCTTATCTTTTTCCTGAAACAAAGCTATTGTCGGATAAACATTTTCCAAATCTTTGATTTTGACGTTTATCGACGAATCGTTTCTTAGACTTGCATAATCCGCGAACCCATAAAAACCATTAGTTGCGGCATCTTCATCTAGGTCGGGAAGAATTGAATCCGTCAATTCCTCGTCTTTTAGCGATGCATTGGTTACATCTTGTCTCCGGTTTTCTCTTACTGGAAGTATTTGCATAGTTCCAGCCTTTGCTCTTATCTCATTGAATAAAGGCGTTTTAGTCGGTAACTGGTTTGATCCAATGTTTACAAAAACAAAATCATCGTTTTTCAACTCTTTTATCCCGGCGATTTGCCAAAAGTCGTCGTTTGTTATCGAGAGAGCGCAAGGCCTTCCGCGCGAATGGCAGTGCCTGATAAAATTGATTGCCTCTACTTCCACAGTACGCTCATGCAGGTAAAAGCATGGAATTGCATTTCCGCTTATTTCCAAAAGCCTTAACGTCTCATGCAAGTAAATCTCCGGGTTTTCTGCTGAAGCCAAAAGCCAGCTGTCGGGCTTATATTGCATTTTGTAATTGGCGCTTCTGGGAATGCCAACAAAAAATCTTTTGCTGCTTTGCAGCGGCGACAATAGCAAGTCTAAGCCGAAAACGTTCTTATTCCCGTTTGGCTTCTCTTTTCCGTATTCTGAGATAATTTCGAAAAACGGGATTATCCTCGCGTTTTGGAATGCCTTATCTAGGTAATGAGAATATTTGCATTCGAATTTTTTTTGCTTGATTATCGGTGAATAGAACATGGTTCTTGCCAACAAATGTATCCCCTTTTCTTATAACATGCAATAGCCAAAAAAGTTTACTTGACTACCAAATCCATTTCGCCTATAGTCTATTACGTGGTCATCAAGTTCGCAAACAAGCGATTGGAAAAGCGGCTTTCGAGTCGGGAAGCCATCAGGATCAATTTTGGGAACATCAGCAAAAACATCATGTTTCGTCTGTCTGAGCTCGAGTTCGCAGACAATTTAGAGGAAATCTCGCCGAACCCACCGCCGCGGAGGCACAAACTCAAAGGAATGGAATGCGTGTGGGGATTAGATCTTTCCAGGAATTATCGACTTCTTGTTCAAAGCGACGGGGAAAACGACCCGAGCAAAGTCAAAGAGATCACGATTATTTCCGTTGAAGACTACCATTAGGCGAATCGTCGAAAGGGAGGAAATTTATGAATATCGTGTTGATGCCAACCGGAGAGCTGGTCGCAAATTACCTCGAAGAAAACAAAATTAGCCAGAGAACTCTAGCGGAAAGATCTGGCTATTCGGAAAAGCAGGTTTCGCTCGTGATTAACGGGAAAACGCATTTGACTGAGCGTTTCGCAGCTGCCTTGGAGCAATTGCTGCCGGGCACTTCTTCCAAGTTCTGGCTTTCCTATGATCAAAAATTCTTGGAACAGGAAAAGCAACAGCTGAAGGAAGTTAAAGGTAAGGATTATGCGGCCCTTTCTTCGAAGTTTGGCTTGGATAAGATTTTCAAAGGGACCAAACTCTCGAAGTTCGAGAGGATTTCTATTTTCGAATCCGCTTTTGAGCGGCCCGAAAGCAAAAGCGAAACTTATAGATTCATCGGGAGCCCGGCTTTTATGCAAGACCATTTGCAAGTGACCGCTGGCCAAAGCCAAGCGACGGAAGCTTGGCTTCGCATTATGTCCTATCTTTTTTCGCTTCGCTCCGATTTCCAGGACCCCGCCGTTTTTTGCGGCGCCGATTCCCTCAAACGCTTATTGGCAGAAAACAAGCCTCTTTTTATGATTGAGGAAGAGGATGATTTGTATAGAAACATACGGTTCTTTTGCAAAAGGGCCGGCATCCGTCTTATTTTTTCGAAATCCTCCCCCAGCATTTATGTCAGGGGCGCCGTTTACCCCGACAATGGCGAAGTTGTTCTTGTGTTAACTAATAGGTATAAAAGCGTCGAATATACGATCTTCGCCTTTATACATGAGCTTTTGCACCTTGTCAATGGCGATGTCACTCCGGCGGGGGACACAGTCTATCTCGCCTCCGAAGATCCCTTTCATGAGGATGACATATCCCAAAAGGCTAAAAACTTTTTGATTCCCCAAGAAACATACATCAATTTTTCGAAGACTTTCGTAAAAACTGAAAACCAGGTTTCCGCAATTCTCTCCTTTGCCTCAGAAAACGAAACAACGCCCGGAATGGTTGTGACTTTCCTTCAGCACGATGGTTTGATAGATTATGCCCATCTTAGACAATTTTTGCACCCGCTGAAGAATGAGGGAATGTTCTTCGACTTGGCAGAAAGCAAGTTCATCACGAATCCAGGTGCTTAGCCTGCCTCTCAAGTTCATCTCTTTGTCGTAGGAATCGATTTTGTACAGCGCCTCTTGGGAGAGATGGCATCTCTCATGGGAGAGGACCTCAAGCCGTTTCGCGTTCGTGCTTATCTCGCTTTTAATTAGAAAAATAGCAAAAACGCCATTGGCCATGACGCAGGCCCCATTCACTCCGCTCGGAAGGGAATCCATTGTTCTTTCTTTTACCCCCTCGTTTCGTATAAGGTCTTCGTATATCTCAAGCTTAGTCATGTCGATCTCCAAAAGACCAACTCGGGTCGCTACGATTTTTGCAAAAGAAAAAAATCGGCGATGCGGGTTTACGCTTTAAACAGCACTACTTTACGCTGGCTTTATGATGACAGGGAAGGAGTTTATAAAAGCATCGTGAAAGCCAATAAACAAATTCCTAAACGATCGGAAATTGACTCTTCCCAATAAAAAACAAAGAAAGGGTTTATGACTACGTTCCTGCAATGGGAAACATCCTCAACCTGAATCCACTATGTTTTTTTGAGCGATGTCGATTCGAGAGGAGATCCATCAAACTTTATTTTGATTTTTGCGCAGCGACTCCTGCCACTCATCCAGAAGCTTCAGCCAGGTGAAGCGCTTGTGGAGCTCGAACCAAGAGATCCCGTTGACAAGGGAAAGCGGGAGCCAAACCGCGAAGTACCATAGCATGCTCATGCTGACCGTCATCTGGCCGCCGTTGGCCTCATACCTCGTGTGGACGGCCGCCGTCGGCCGACCCCTCATGGAAGAGAACCGCGTTCGCCGCCGGGCGCGGACACACCGCCTCGGCCGAATGCATCAAAACCTACGGGCGGCACATAAGCAAAGGGCCTCACATCGTTCATGACGGGATCTCCGGCTACAACAAGCCCCATCGGGGAACCGACGGCCGTGGAGCCGAGGATGCGCATGAGGCGGGCCGGCAGCTTCTGCGCGACGGTCCAAAGGAACCTTCTCCTTCACATCGGGGAGGACGGAATACGCCCGGGATTGCCTCGGCTGGGAGGCCTCCGAAGCGACCCTCAAAGGAATGAAGATGGCGGAGGAAGCGGCCAAAGCGGAAGCGTATCACCCTCAATCGAAGGTCCAATTCAAGGCAAAAGACCGATACCGGGCGCAATCATCAGGGTACACTTTTGTAAATCCTACTAAAATATAAAAAACTTCAAAAAATTTCAAACAGAATTCTTGTTTATACGGTTTTGGTAAAAATTATTTTCTTTTGATTAACTCAAATGCTTTGTCTAAATCAATTCTATGTGATAAAAGGTCATCCTTAAACGTTTTTAGATAGTCAAATATGGAGAAATCGATAACGAAAGAAATATTTGTCCCAGATGAGAGAAGAGAGTCGTTTATTTCTTTATATATATATTTCAGTATTTCAACCATCTTCTTTATTTCGTAAAATCTATAAAGCAAATAATTTACAAGCGTCATTCTATCTTTTTCATTCTGATTAGATAAGTAAAAACCGCTTGATCGCATCCGCTTACATTTTTTTAGAAAAAGATAGTGGTCGAAATAGTCGAAATCAAAGCCGTTTTCAATCGTTTCTATTGATGGAAAATCAGTAAATTGTTTGTAATACTTTATAAATTTTACAAAATCTTTGTTTCTAATGTTCTTGCTCGATTTTATTATTTTGGAAAAGAGCTCGTTTTCACTGCCAGTCTTTTTTTGTTTTGCGTCTCTGCAAAAAACGAAGTATCGATTTTGCGGCTCAGCCGAAACAACCAATACAAACTCACCATTCATGAGCAAGAAATAAAAGCAGCCATTTAAAAAACGTACATTGTCAAAATCAATTATTCTGTTATCAGACAAAAAGTTGCACGTTTTCTTATTTTCAAAACCAAAAAGATAGTGGTAAGGATTAAAATACGGATTATTCAATGCTTCTTTTGATACGATATTATCGTTGTTCATCTTCATTTCCTCTAAAATCAATTTTTATTTTTTCATCTTCAGCCAACAATGGGTTTATGAACGCTTCGATAAAAAAATCCAAAAAAGATATTTCTGGAGAATCAATTGAATAACCGAAGTCATTTACGAGTTTGTTGCCTTCACAGAAGACGACTCTTTCTCCATAGGTGGGTTTAGTTTGGAAATGTATCCTAGTATCTTTTTTTAAGATCTCCTGATACTTTATAAGCATATTTTGTGCAAAAAAGTCAGTAGGAAAAAAAGAGAAATTCAGTCCATCTTTTTTGGCTTTCTTACAAAATTCCACAAATGATTTTTTGGTGTCTTCGTTTGATAGATAAGCTGTCGTGACCATGCTGATTTTGTTAAAATTTTCATCCTGCTTTGTTGCTAGACAAAAGAAAGCGGAAAACCCTATTGTCTCAATAATTTCTGTTTTTACGAAATTAGCTAAACTTTTCTTTGAATTGTAATCTGAGGTCTTTTCGCTTATTTTATTTATTTCGGCTTCGGCAAGATCGGAGTTGTTCAGAATAGCTTTAACGTTTTTCAAAAAGCAGTCAAAGTTTCCCGATTCCAACCGTTGTTCCGAATCATTAAGCAAATTGAAGTATGAATAACCAAGCAAATCGATATTTTGGTCTTTCTTTTTATATTCGCCCGTCTTGTAAAGCAAAAAAACATCGTTGAAAAAATCGGGCATCTCTCTTTCTATCTCGGCTTTTGCCTGCGAATAGTTGACACCGACTTCGCTAATACTCTTTTTGACAAAACTGTCATCCTTTCTTAACTTGTTAAAATCCTCAGCGGTTTTTTGCAAAGCAGGCATAATAAAATCAATTTTTGCTATGGCCTCTCTCAAATAGACAAGCAACGTAGCCTCGTAAAGTCTTTCTTCTTTTGTTTTATATTCCTTCAACAAATTTTTTAGAACCATAATTGCTTTTACTAAATCAGTTTCTATTTTTAAAAAATCGTCGTGAATGCAAATGAACAAGTATGAAGAAATATACCAATCTGGCGTAGTTATTTTCCCATCTATTCTTTTTTCATCAAGAATTTTTGTGTTAAGTGAAATCACGTCATCCTTATTTAAAAAACATGCAAATTTTTTATTCAAAAAACCATTGTTTTTTTTGCAAAGCGCGATACTTTCATCGATTTTTATGCAAAAATCGTCGAATTTTATAATCACCCCCCTTACGCCAAGAACATAATCAACCAACATTGCGCAATAGGCTTGGATTCCTACTTCATCAACGCTTTTCCCGTTTTTGTCGGTTAGCAAATCTTTCAAAGTTTCAATGACTTCAATGAAAAATCCCAAATTATCAAATCTTAGGCTTTGTTTTATGGATTCAGAGGCTTTTGAAAGTGCGACCGACAGATAAGGCGAGGAATTTTTCTCTGCCTTCAACTCCCGGAAGGGCGAAAAAGCCGTCAACAACATATTTTTTTCGACCCAGTATCGATCTAGAGCCACGTTTGGAGGAACGACAGTTGATGTATCCAGTGACAAAGACACTTTTTCGAAATCAGACAAAAACCAAGATGGATAGGAATATTTCGAATCAAACCATGGGGAAGAATACGGTATCGTTTCTTTTGTTGAAACGTAGGTTGGAAGCAAAGACAAAATGTATTGCGAAACTATGGTTGCGTCATCAATGTTCATAATCGTATTCGAACCGTCAAACAGCGAAATTAGTTTTTCTTGGTATCGACACATCTCCTTTTCCTTATCTCGAAAAACATAAAAATACTCTTTTTTCAAAAAATGGTATTTTTTATTCTTAATTAATTTAAAAATGATAATTTGTTTTTGGTTAATCAGGTAAGCTATGTTACATATTTTCGAATAAAAAAATGCGTAGTATCCAACAACAAAAAACGAACAAACTGTAATCAATGAAACAAGCAAATAAATGCTAATTGAAACGATTCCCATGTCCCAAAAGAATAATTCGCAAAGCAAAAACATGATGGACATCGAAAAATCAGCCAATACCGGCTTGATGTCCTTTGCCGTTTCTTTGAGAAAAGTTTGGGAAATTTCATATGGGGCTTTTGAATATGTGGAGGAAAATACTGTTGTTTCAGCAGAAAAAAACAAGGCAAGGAAAACACCATCGACTCCGATAATTCCTAGTAAGACACTGATAATTAATGTTTTGTCAAAAATGATGAATGGTGGGAATGGCCATAGCATTTGTACGACAAACTTTTCTAGAATAATTACTGTGCCGGACAAAACGAGACAGATGAGCAAAAAAAGCAGATTTTGATGTAATGCTATTTTTTGTTTTTTGGCTTGTTCGGTTAGCGATAAAAACTTTGAAATAAGATTAAAAAAATTAAGGACTCTTTTCCCTTCTTTGAATTGCTTATTCCTTCTTTTTCTCCAGAATTTTTTTGATTTTATTTTTTCGTGCATGCAACGGCCCCTTTCTCAATAAAAGCAATATCATTGCTTGCTATTTTTATTTTGGACCAGGAAGGTTTCAATAACTTGTTTCACTGCGGCTTTTTGTTCGTCCGTGAGTTCGTTGAGGCTTTTGCCCGACAGCGCCATCAGATAACCTTGATCGCTTAGAGATTCTCCAAGCAAGTATTGAATCGGTACGCCAAAGTGTTTTGCGAGTTTGTCCAGTTCATCGGGTCCAGGCGTCCTGTACCCACGTTCATAATTTCCATAAGCCCGAACACTAACATGAAGCAGTTCAGCAACATGGCTTTGAGTTTCGTTATTTTGCTCACGCAATTCTTTTAATCTTTTCGGTGTAAACATGACTTTAGTATATATTTTCGGCACGTTTGTTCATTTTTTTGCTTGAATAAAGGAACATAAGACACTATAACTATGCCTGTAAAGGAACAAACGTTCCTATTGGAGGTTATTATGCCAAGTTCGGATGAATTGAGCGCGAAGCTCGCCGTCATGGCGGAGCCGAGCGTCACCGTCAAGGAGATCGCGGGCCTCTTCGCCTGCAGCCTCACGACCGCGGGGAAGATCAAGAAGGCGGCGATCAGCGAGAAGGGCGGCGCGGTCCGCTTCAACGCCCGGATGGTGAAGACCGACGCGGTGTTCGCCGTGCAGGGCCTCGACCGCCTGCACGAGATGGGGGTCCTCTCGGAGACCGTCAGGAAGATGTCGGGGGCGGAGCGATGATCCCGACGAAGATCCGGCTCACGGGGAGGCAGTACGCCCTGAGGAGGCTCCTCATGGAGAGATCCGGCGAATGGCTGACGGCGAAGCAGATCTTCTCGCTGATGGGCTTCTCGCTCATCAAGGAGGACCGCTACGAATGGGACGGGAAGGCCAACTTCACGGGGACCGTGGGGCGGGAGATCGTCGCGGACGTCGAGGCGATCAACGCCTCGGGAGCCTTCGACAAGATCGTCGTCAGCGACCGCTCGAAGGGCTACAAGCTCGCCACGAAAGAGGAGTACGAGAGATATTCGAGGTCGCGGTGGAAGTCTTTGAAGCGCTCCATCAAAGGCTTGTCCCAATTGGATTGGCAGGCCCGGCTCGACCGCCAAACGGTCATCCGCTTCGACGCGGTCCCCTACGGGGAGGACGTCCACGACTGCTTCGTCGGGGAGGGAAGGCAATGAAGAACCCCTATGTCCTTCAGGATCGGATGGGGGCTTTGGTCTCCGCCGACAAGAACGAGATAAACCCGAAGAAATTCGACATCAGCTACACGAACGACGCGCCGAAGGCCAAGCACTTCAAGAGCAAGGCCGCCGCGAGGCGTTTCTCCGAGGAGTACAAACTCCCGGGCTTCCATCCGGCGCTGGCCGAGAGGGACCCCGTCTTGGCGGCGGCCCTGAGGATGGCGGACGCGGAGGCGAGGCAATGAAAGAGAGGCTGAAGGAGGCGGTGGCGGCGATGCTTGCGGGCATGGCCGCGTCGATGCTCGCGAGGGGATGGGCCGGAAGCGAGAAAGACGGCTTGGCGGCCGCCGACCTCGCGAAGGCAAGGGACATCCTGAAGGAGAAACCAATCCAATGAGAAAACCGATAAAGGCGCTCGTGATCGAGGCCTGCAAGGAGCCCAAGGAAACGATAATCGAGAATCCCGACAGCTGCGGGGAGTTCCTCGAGCTGATCGGCTGTGATTCGATCGACTGCGTCTACAGGGAGATAGGCGGGAAGGCGTATTGCCTCACCATCGACGACGAGGGCCTCATGAAGGAGGGCCTTCCGTGCTCGGGCGTGTGCGGGATGCGCGAGAGGCTCGCCGGGAGGATCGTCGTCACCGGGGCCGCGAACGGAAGCGGAAGCCTCCGCGGCCTGACCGAGGCCGATTTGGCGAGGATCAGGAAAAACATCGTAGGGGGCGTGCTTTGCTATGACATCTGAGAATCAGCCATTGGAGGGCCCGCTCGCGAGGAAACTCGACGTCGAGATCGAGCGGTGGAGGGAGCTCGTCGCCCAGGACAGGGCAAAGGGGAACCTCCGTGCCGCCCGCGACCATGGGAAGCGCTTGGAGAAGCTGCTGAGGGAAAGAAGGCATTTCGCATGAACCGGCCGACGAACTACAGAAAAAGAGTCGAATACTTCGACGACCGATCCAACTGGATTTCCGTCTGGGAGGACAAGGAGATCGGCCTTCGGGTCGAGAACCTCAAAAACACCGACTGGGTGAGGCTCGTGACGACCAAGGTAATCAACGATTGGACGGGCATCCACGAGGAGACCATCTCGGTCTCACTTTCGTCTGACCGCCGCCATCTCGACCGTTTCCCAAGGGAGCAGATATCCCAGGCCGAGGAGGCCGATGGGGTCAAGAACACTTGGAGGGAAGAACTATGAAAGACGCAAACGAGACGATGCCGAGAAGGCGCGAAGCAGGAGACGGCGGGGCCGAGGCCACAAGATATTGGTGGTGGAAGGCGCCGGAGGATCTTTTCGGCCACCACGAAATCATGGTCCTCAAAGCCATGAGGAACGGCCGCGAGATGGCGGAGGAATACTGCGAGATCTGCTGCAAGGCGGTTTCCCGTGGTGGGTATCTTCGCTTCTCCAAAGAGAAGCCTTATTCGAAGTCGACTCTCGGATCGATCATCGGGCTTTCGGGAGCCGATTCCGGGAAACTCTGCAAGGCGCTCGAATCCGTCGATCTCCTCGAATGGCTCGAGGATGGCACCGCGCATCTCGTCGGCCTCGAGGATCTCATCGGTTCCGAGACCGATTCGGCAATCAAGTCAAGGAAATACAGGGCATCCAAAACCCAGAGCGCCGAGGGCGAAGGCGTTGCAGTGCAACCTGCAAAAGAGGAAAAGAACGCTCAATGCGGTTGCAATGAAGTTGCAACGCAACAGGAAAAGGCCGCTGAGAAGTTGCAATGCGGTTGCAATGCAACTCCCTCTTCCCTTGGAGAATCCTTATGTCCTGAGAGTTTAGAGGGTCGTAACACTACGTCACTCCGTGACTCCGTATTACGCCCCGATGATGAGGAGGCAAAAGATAGGGAATGCAAGGGGGCCGTGCCCCCATTCCCCGATGGATCTTCGGACGGACTTATGGCCGAAGAAGACGGCAAGGAGCCGAAATGCCTCGGGGACGCCAAAGGGCCGAGGATATCCGCCGCGATGGCGGAGGACTTCTGGAAGGCCTACCCCAAGAAGGCCAACCTCGGCGCGGTGAGGCGGTGGTTCGGGAAGGCCGAGCCGACTTTGTCGGAGTTCGAGTCGATGATCAAGGCGCTCGAGGCCTCCAAGGGCTCCGAGGACTGGAAGAAAGGCGGCGGGAGGTTCATCCCGCTCCCGATCAGCTGGCTCGAGGGCGAGCGGTGGAGGGACCGGGAGGCCGCGCCGCTCAGGGGCTACGAGCCGAGCATGGCGGCGTTCGAGGCCGACGTGAGGGCGACGGTCGCCATCGCCAAGCAGGTATTTGGCCTCTGAGGCCGGGAAGGAACATGGAATCATGGAAGAATCCAAAGACGGGAAGTCGTTCGTCGGGCGGATCGGCAGCATCGCCGTCGTCATCGACGGGA
>Ga0224525_1000764_pt1 | contig 13391 bp, 9 predicted proteins | sample CFST100metaG_FD_179874 | JGI IMG/M metagenome (GOLD analysis project Ga0224525, IMG submission 179874) | Peat soil microbial communities from Stordalen Mire, Sweden - C.F.S.T100 | ecosystem: Environmental > Terrestrial > Soil > Wetlands > Peat | place: Sweden: Norrbotten County, Stordalen Mire...
CGGTTAGATCAATCAATAACCGCCCTAGGAAAAGACATGGTTATTTAACGCCTTATGAGGTATTCCATAATAGAAAAATTTAGCTTTGGGATAGAATTAAAGCCCCTACCATTGACAAATGTTAAATGTTATGCTAATATATGAAGTTGTGATAAGCATCTGAATTTGCTTTCTGCAACGGACATTTCAAAATAGGCTCAAATTATTGCCTTTGCGGTATTTGAGCCACAGATGGAGGGAAAGAATGATGAAGAAAATTGCCATTATGGTCATATTGGCTATGCTGATGCTATCGTTGCCGTTAGTATCAGTTGCACAGTCCTGTAGAGAACGTCCAGGTAATGATAGCGTAGTAAAGGTTTGTGTTGCGCCCGTACCAACACCGACACCCCCAACGCCGACGCCAACTGCTTCGGTTCCAGAGTTTCCTACGGTATTAATCCCAGTGCTACTTACTGTTACGATTATTTTTCTTATGGCAAAAAAAAGGTAAATAAAATGGAGAATAGAGATTTAAAACCCCCTTTCTCCCACTTTTCCAAACCCGCAAATCATTGTGGCTTTGGAAAAGAAAATAACGGATTTATGTCCGTTGTTTTTTATTCAATAAAAAAACCACCGGCGTCAGCCGGTATGTGCGTTTAAAGCGATAGCTCTTGTATAAGGATAATGCTTTAATTACTCATCTGTCATTTCTTACATCAAAAACTATTCCAAGCCTGTGTCATCCCCCGATCAGGTCGAGGGCAGGCTCTGAATTCATTTCAGGATCCTCATTATATTTCTTATCAGCTACACGGTAAAAGTTAAAACGTCACATGAGGAAGATTCCGGATATTTTGGAGTACCAAAATTCCGGAATGACAAATCTATATATAGTGTAATAATAAATCGCATCAAAAATAAAAACGCATATCGAACAAATTTCAACCGACAACTCCGGCTCAAATAGCGGACATAGCCTGTCAAACAGATACCTCCGGTGTTTGAGCCGGGGGTGCAATCATTGAATAGATATGGCGAGTGAGATCGGAGGCGATCTAAGCTTTATTCATGCAATAAGACCTTCCTTTTGTCATCCCGTAGGGATCCCTTTAATGGTATGCTGGAAATAGATAATATCATATGCGAATAATAGCGTTGAAGGGATTCTCAACAGAATGACAAATTGAGGGTTCTATTCCGGGAGAGAAGGTTTATGTGATCTAATATGGTGATTTCGATATTCACGTTTTATGTCATTTGACACTTTCTGTGGCATGTATTACTCTAAAAATAAGATTTATTTATTAATTTTAACTATATCTATGCAAACCTTTCGAAGTTTTAGGAGGGGGAAATCAAAATCGTTTTGTGTACGTCAGCTAACAGTTCTTTTGTTGGTTTTTTTGTTTCTGTTCACGCCGGTTATTCAGGTTTTTGCAGACTTAGACGCACAAGACAGATCTTCAGCTTCAACTCCGGCTTCGACGGTTTCAGATGCTCCACCGGCAGATTCCATTACTGATACGGGCAAAACGGTCACGCTCGGATCAGGAGATTCTCAACTGGCTGCACCGATTACTGCAACGGATCAAACAACTGTCACGGACGATCAACCGACTTCCGATTTGTCTGTCAAAAGAGATGCGCCTAACGGTAAGCTCAAGGATGCCAATAGCCAGCAGCTGAGTGCCATGTCCAGTACGACAACTCAGCAAGCAGGCAGTAATATTTCCAAGTCTTCGCTCAAGCAGCTTTTGCCCCAGACTGATCAGTCATCAGGAGCTTTGACATATAACTATCCGATAACTGTCCCGTCCGGAAGAAACTACATGCAGCCGGATCTGCAGCTTGCATATAATAATCAAACTGCGGAAGAAGGATCAATCTTTGGTAATGGCTGGTCGATCAGTATTCCATACATCGAAAGAATCAATCGAAAGGGCATAGATCAGCTTTATTCTCAGGATTATTTCAACTCATCTATGTCAGGAGAACTGCTTAACATAGGCGGCAGTTCTTGGGGCGCGAAAGTTGATGACGGTGATTTTTTGAATTACACTTATTCCAACAGTACGTGGACAGTTAAGGACAAGAAAGGCACTATCTATACATTCGGCAGTGTCAGTGCTTCTCGCCAGGATAATCCCGGTGACAGCACGAAAATCTACAGATGGATGCTGCAGGAAGCTCGTGATACCAATAATAATTACATAAAATATACTTACTACAAAGATGCCGGACAAATCTATCCTGCAAGCATCATCTATACCGGGAATGGCATTACTGATGGTATATTTGAAGTTGATTTCTTGAGACAATCGCGCACTGATAATGCCGCAATATATAAAACAGGATTCAGCGTGGCATCTAACTATCGAATTAATGAAATCGATACTAAGGTAAGTGGTACCCTAGCTCATAAATATGTTTTGGCGTATGGCACTGGAGCAAATGGAATGCGTTCGATTTTAACTTCAATTATCGAATCTGGTTATGACGATGCGGCAGTTGTTACTACTTTGCCTGCTACGACATTCAATTATCAGCCGCAGACTGCGGGCTGGACAAACGATACTTCATGGACCATGCCCCATGATTCTCAATATACTAATTCTATTCTTAACTCATTTCCTCCAACGGATAAAATGACTGATGTTAATGGAGACGGACTAGTTGATATTATCGCTTCAAGAAACAGTTATATCTCTGTCTACATAAACAATGGGCATGGTTGGGCATATGATCCTTCATGGTATGTACCCAGTGACCCTTCTGGCCGCAGTCTTTATTTTAACAGTGAGAATAGTATCGTGGTTGATATTAATGGCGATGGACTACCTGATGTTATTTATGCACCTGCTGGCAGTGGTACCACTATTTACATAAACAACGGGCATGGCTGGACATATGACACTTCTTGGACTATGCCCCATGATTCTAAATATACCAATTCTATTCTTAACTCATTTCCTCCAACGGATAAAATGACTGATGTTAATGGAGACGGACTAGTTGATATTATCGCTTCAAGAAACAACTATGTCTCTGTCTACATAAACAACGGACATGGTTGGGCATATAATCCTAACTGGTATATACCAGTTAACAGTTTGAGTGCAGATACTAGCAGCGTAGTCGATGTTAATGGCGATGGACTACCTGACATCCTCTATTCATCCGGTGGTAGCACAACGACTTACATAAACAATGGATATAGTTGGACAAATGATAAATCATGGACAATGCCCCATGATCCTCAGGCCAATAGATGCCCCACTTGTGTTATTAACCTATATCCCTCGCTAGACACGTTGACAGATGTTAATGGAGACGGACTGGTAGATATCATTACTTCTAGAAACAGCTCTATCTGGATATATATAAACAACGGACATGGCTGGGTATATGATTCTTCTTGGTATATGCCAATTAACAGTTTAAGCGGGGATACTACCATCATAGTTGATGTTAATAGTGATGGGCTACCCGACATTATTTATGCACCTGCTGGTTGTGGTACCACTTTTTACATAAACAACGGACACAAAATAGACTCCCTGACTCACATCACCAACAGCCAAGGCGGCACCACTGATATAACATATAAATCCTCGCCTCAGTATGTGAATGGAAGTACACTGCTTAATCCTAAGACGCCAATGGTTTTGGAAACGGTTTCTAAGATTACAAACAGTGACGGTCTTGGAAACACATTCAATGAAAATTACAAGTATGAAGGCGGCGAGCTCTACTATAACAGTGCTTTCGATCGAAAGTTTGCCGGATTTGCCAAGGTCACAGTAACCGATGATGCAGGCAACAATACGATCAATTATTACCATCAAGGCAATACAACCAATTCTGCTCAAGGCGAGTATGACGATAATATTTCCAAAGCGGGAAAGATTTATCGTACAGAAATTACCAATAGTTCTGGAAGCATTTACTCCAAGACTATTAACAAATGGGATAGATATGATTTGGGAAATGGCAGAAGTTTTGTGAAGCAAGCGCAGCAGCTCAATATGGCCTATGACGGTGATGCAACGCATAGAGACAGCGCAGAGACTTACACATATGACAACACTAACGGCAACATGATGCAAAAGGTGCAGCTGGGAGAGGTTATCGGAAATGACAATGGAACTTACACTGACGTGGGAACTGATGACTATACGACTGCATACGCTTATGCATCCAATACAGCAGCTAATATTTTAGGCTTGCCAGATGATGTGACTGTTACTGATCATAATGCCAATAAGATCAAAGAAGACAGATACTATTATGACGCACAGGCTCTTGGCAGCGCAATAAGAGGCAATCAGACTAAGCATGAAATGTGGAAGAGTGGTTCTGTCTATATCAGTACGCAAAAAACTTACGACAGCACCTATGGCTTAGTCACCCAAGACACTGATGCAAACAGCAAAAATACCGCGTATGTTTATGATACTTATAATCTTTATCCGGCAACAGTTACCGACCCACTGAATCATACCGGCTCTTTCACTTATGATTATTCCTCCGGGAAAGTGAAACAAAAGACTGATCCGAATATGCGCATATTCCAGAATGTATATGACGGTCTGGACCGTTTGATAACAGAAAAGCAGCCGGATTTATCAAATCCTTCTTCTCTGGTCAACAAGACAGTCTATACTTTTATCGATACACCCGGCGCGGTGAGCGTGCAAAAGACAGATTATCTTGATGGTGTGAGTGCAGTGAATACTTATACATATTTCGATGGCCTTGGCAGGAAGATTCAGGAAAGAAAGCAAGCTGAAGGGGGAAACTATGAAGTGAAAGATTATGCATATAATAATCTGGACCTCTTGCAAAAAGAATCACTCCCATATTTCTCTTCCGGAAGTTCAAAGACCGCTGTAACTGCAACCGCTGCGCTCTATACGGTTTATGCTTATGATCCGATGTATAGGGTTGCCACTGCAACCGATGCTGCAGGCACAGTCACAAATACTTATAGCGACTGGAAATTGACCGTCACTGACAAGCTCGGCAAGAACAAGGATTTATACAAAGATGCTTATGGCAATCTGATCGAAGTGGATGAACATAACTTAGGCAGCACGTATATCACTGCTTATGCTTATGACGGACTGGGCGATTTGACTAAGCTCACTGATGCTTCGGGAAATGTCAGAAACTTCACTTACAACGGTCTTGGACAAAGGCTGACTGCGGAAGATTTGCATGCTTCAAGTGATACAAGTTTTGGCACTTGGATTTATATTTATGATAATAATGGCAATCTGACTTCCAAAGTTGATCCAAAAAGCCAGACAGTGAATTATACTTATGACGATACCAACAGGCCGCTTACCGAAGATTATACCGGCCAAAGCGGCACTGAAGTTGCTTATGTCTATGACGTGGGAACTGACGGAATTGGAAGATTGTATTTAATAACTACACCATCTTATACCCAGACAAACACCTACAATCCGCTTGGAAATCTTGCTTCCGAATCCAAAGTCATCGGTACTAACACTTATACTACAAGTTACACTTACGACAGACAGGGGAATCAGCTGACGATTACCAATCCCGATAATTCTGTCATTAAGTATGAATATGGAACCGGTGGACTTCTCGACAAAGTTTCTCGAAAAGAAAATACTGACTCCGGTTACGCTTACGTTATCAGCAATTTCGATTACTCGCCGATGGAACAGCCGACCACTGTTGCCTACACTAATGGCATGACTACGACCAATACTTATGATGCTTCAAAGCTTTATCGCTTGAGCAGCAAAGTGACAACCATTGCCGCAGGTGTTCACGGCCAGGATATTTCTTACACTTATGATAATAATGGAAATATTACAGTTCTTACTGATAATTCCGGAACCGATTCCAAAAAGACCGTAGCTTATACTTATGACGATTTTAACCGTCTTACTTCCGCCACAGCTACCAATGTTGCTACCGGACAATCTCCATACACTGAAAACTACACTTATGATGCGATCGGCAATATTACCTCAAAGACCGGACAGGGAAGCTACACTTACGCCGGAAACCAAGGAATAAGCTATGCCAATCCGCATGCAGCAACGATGATCGGTTCGACTACGCTCACTTATGACAACAACGGCAATCTCTTGAACAAAGGTTCTGCACTAAGCAATACTTGGGACTACAATAACCGCATAACACAATCTGTTGCAGGAGCTACTACCGATACTTATGCCTACGATGTTTCCGGTGAAAGAATTAAATCTTCCAACGGCACTCTAACGACAATTTATCCAACCAAGCTTTATAACACCGACGGAACGGCTCCAACCAAGCATATCTTTGCCAACGGAATAGAAATCGCAACCATAACCGGCACTGGTGCCACAGGAGTCATCCATTACACCGCAACCGACAATCTAACCGGTTCCAATCTCACCACCACCGCATCCGATGCCAAAGAAGAATTGCTTGATTATATGTCATTTGGTACAATCAGAATAGACCAAAAGGCGGGAAGTTACAGTGATCAGAGGAAGTATGGTGGCCACGAGTATGATGCGAATACCAATCTTTCTTATATGGATGCGAGATATTATGATCCGGCTATCGGAAGGTTTTTGAGTCAGGATCCAAACTTTTTAGATTCAAGTTTTGATCTTACAGACCCGCAGGATTTAAACTCTTATGCTTATGCCAGGAATAATCCTGTGAAGAATATCGATCCGGATGGTAAGAGCTGGCAAACAGGACTTCAGGGATTAACAGGCTTCGTCTCGTATGCTTACAATCATCCGCTTCAAACTGCTGGAACTGTGGTTGCTACAGCAGCAGTTGCAACTGTTGCCCCCGCTGCTGTAGCCGTGGCAGGAGCAGCACTCGGTATTTATACGCTAGGCACTTCGGCATATAATGCATATACTGCTCCAAATGCAGATGTGAGAGATTATTATATCGGACAAGGTGTTAGTGCGGCTGCTCTTACTCTTGCAGGAATTAAAGGTGCGAGTTCTTTAAAGAGCGCAGAGGGTGTTTTGCCAGATAGCGCATATGTATGTAGAGGTGGAACATGCCAAGCAAGTAATTTTCTGAAGGGTAGTAATGAATATAAAAATGGTTTAAATCCTGGTCCGAATTCTCCTCTTACGGGAATATCGGTAAATGCTGGTAATGATTTAGATCCATTACTTAAATCAGGAAATCTTCCTAATTATGGGCAATATGGAAAAACTACGTTAAAAAACATAACAAAAACAGGCGGTAAACTAGCTCCGGACTTTTCTAATAAAACAAACCCGACCCATGCAAATATCAATGGTTTAAATGCGAATCAATTGGAAAAGTTATTTACGCCAACTAAAAAAAATCCTTTTAAAATAAAGTAATTATATGAAAACAACAGAACAACTTAAGTTATTACCCAAAATAGAAGTTTCCTTTCAGGATGATTTTTCTGGAGACGAGAGAGAGCTTGTATTAACGCCCAAATATATTTTGCATAAATTAGAGGAAGCGGGTTTTAAAGCTAAAACAGGAGATGAGATATTGCTTTGGGAAAAAGATCATGATAATAGGAGTGAGGAATATTATATGTGTAATATTGGGAAAATAGTAAAAGCTGACAAATATATATTGCAGAATTTTCCTAATTCAATTCTTCTCTATAAAAAATTAGTGCGACTCGATAACAAACCAGTTATAGTTAATATTGATACTAAGGAATACTTTAACCTGCCAAAGCAAAATCCAGTTTTTAACTAAAAGAAGGAAGCTTGAAGCTTAGCTAGAATTTAAAATAAATTACAAGCAATCGATTAGTTGGTTTGCTAACTGGGTTTTGAGTTGTATAAATACCATGGATAAAATCAAACTAATAAAGTTAAACAAGGATTATCAATCTGATCCCAATATTGCTAATCCTAAAGTTAAAACAGATCAAAAGGATTTATCTTTGTCCTTTAAGTTAAATTATTTTATTTTTCCTTTTAAAGAAGGACAACTCGGAGAAATCGTATTTCATAATTGCCATTCTTATAGACTGGGAATGCCTAACGATGAAGGTTTTTATCTAAAAGAGGATGAGTTTTGGAATAAAGAAAATTTTCCAAATATAGAATGGAATTGTTTTTACGAGGTGGAAGGTGTGCCCTCCTCCTCTACTGAAAATTTTCAGATAGTAAATGGAAATGCAGCTAACTCAACCACAAGATTAAATCATTATGTCTTTTTTATTAAAGAGGCTACATTTGAATGTTTGGCAGAGTCTTATTCAGAAAATATCTCTTATAAAATATGAACATACTTAATAAAGAAGAGCTGAATAGATTTATGGATGGATTGAAAGAAATTCCTCGAAATCAAATAATAGTTGTGTATGAGAATGACAATTTGGATGGGCCAATAGAAGGGGTATGCAAATGGCAAGACGAAGAATACTATTTTGTTTGGTGTGGTGGTATGGATGAAGAAAAAGATGAAATGATCAGAAAATTTTTCTTGATTAAACTTACTGATAATCAAATAACAGAAGAAAAAAGAGAACATTTAAGATTTGTCGAATTATCTCGATGCGGTAAATTGGAAGATTTCTATGAAGAAAAGAAATCTTATCCAGGAGTTGAAATAAACGGTGGGCAATTGATTGGTTGGTTTGGTGATTAGTTTTATGCAGATGAATACGAAAAACAACAATAACAATCAAGACACTTTTGCTCTTAGGCATGACCTTGGACCGGTTTTGGGTTTACCTATTATAATTTTGCCATGGCTTATGTTTGGAGCGATAACAAGCAATGATTGGAAGAGTATTTTGCCCATAGCAATTTTCTTTCTATTTTTATTTTTAATTATTGCTTGGTTTCAATTAGATTACCGCATTTGGTGGAAGGACAGTACAATTTTTCAAAAAGCTACAGGCGGTGGTATAACGGCAATAAAGCCGGATGAAATACGGCAAATACAGCAAGAGAAATCAGATGCCCAAACACTTTTTGCAATGAGAAGACCTGCCAGGAGGATTACAATCTACGCAGAAACTCATGAGGGTCCAAAAGTGATAGACGTATCACTGAAGCACTTCAATACAAGAGATATTCGAAAACTTATGAAGATGATCCATGAGCAAAGACCTGATCTTGATATGCCCGAAGGATGGTCATAAAAAATCAGGAAGCATGAAAGATGTCCAAAATACCGCTAAACTGAAGCTCTTTCTGGATACTTACCCAGTTTTCAGTTCTGAATCTGTCCGCGATGCGGAGCCACTAAAATAACCGCTTGGATAGGCGGTTATTTTTGATACTCCTTGTGTTTATGGAACAAAAAAATAAATTAATAGGATCGTATAGGTTGCTAAAATAATTTAAAAACACCGGTGGAGGCTGGTGTTTTTTAGTGCAAAAAAATATCCGATGTCGATCTGAAAATTTTTTTCTGTTCCGTGCGTATATATCTATGTAAGGATTCATGGCAAAGGTCGACATTTTATGTTTTTAAGTTATCAGTTATTTCTAAAATGAACATGTCCGTACAAATCTAGCGTCAGTAATAGAATTCAGTTAATTTATGAAATTATGTTGAAAAGAATCAAACCGATGGTTGTTGCAGCTGCGTTTGCAATGTTATGCACGACTCCGGCTTTGGCCGCCGATGGCAACTGGACCGGAAATCGCGCGGGGCGGGTGGCTCCGGCCGCAATAGGCACAGTCTCTTCTGTCAGCGGATCAATCATCTATCTAATCGGCAGTGACGGTACGGCATACACCGTTGATGCCACAAGTGCCGCAATCACCAAGCTTCCAAACACAACCATCCAAGTTTCCGATATTTCGGGGGGAGACACGCTCAGAGTATTCGGCACTGTTTCCGGGACAAGCATTGCCGCTACCAAAATCATGGATGGCGTATTTACTAAGATGGATCCGGCCACAACAGGGACGGTATCTTCCGTGGATGGTTCTCTCATTTATTTGACTGGCAGCAATGGCACGGCATATACGATCGATGCTTCCGGCGCCATAATCGATAAATCCGATACCACTATCCAGGTTTCGGGAATCTCCAGCGGTGATACGCTACGAGTCTTCGGCACTTTGTCCGGAGCGAATATCACAGCTACCAAAATTATGGATGGAGTTTTTTCCGGTAGAAGCAAAACTGCAGCCGATAAAACCGTGGTCAAGAAAACATCCGTTGGAAAAAATCCTGTTGTTAAAAGGACGACAGGGTCTATGGTCAAGAGGCCTGTAGCCAAAAAGACAATTGCAAAGAAAGCTGCCAAGAAGTCTTGCACTGGAAAGGCTTCCAAATAAAAGCCCGACTTGCACAGCTGAAAAGCAAAATCGTTTTAAAAACCTTAAATTATAAATAGCTTTGATGCTCATATGGATTGGTTTTTCATTTTCCAATCCTTGAGCCATAAAAATGACGCCGATATCGGCGTCATTTTTATGTAATGTTTCTCTAATTATGATTTGCAGGCCGAATTGTGGCGAGGAAGGAAGCATGGTATCATTAGAGAAAGCACAGCTTGCGGAATGATTCAGTAATTTATGACTTATTATAATAAATCTTAAATCAAACATATGAAAGAGTCTAAAAAGATAAAAATCCAAAAGAACGGCCCATATCGCGTCTCGGCGGATATTCCGCTGGAAAAAGAATTTGTCGAGGCCGATGAGAATAATGATCCATTGAAATGGAAAAAGGGGGATAAGTATGAAACGGAGGGGGAATATTCCTTATGCCGGTGCGGCAAGTCGAAAAACAAGCCGTTTTGCGATGGGGCGCATGTAAAAATAAATTTTGACGGAACCGAGACGGCGAGCAAGGAAAAATATGAAAAGCAGGCGGAAATTATCTCAGGACCGGAGCTCGATCTGATGGACGCAGAGTCTTTTTGCTCAAGGGCGAGATTCTGCCATCGGCGAGGGGGAACTTGGAAATTGACTCAGGAGTCAAATGATCCGGAAGCGAAAGAAACTGCGATTGAAGAAGCTTGCAACTGCTGCTCGGGGAGACTGACGGCAATCGACAAAAAGACAGGCGAGGAAATAGAGCGGGATTGTGAAGCTTCGATAAGCGTTACGGAAGATATTCCTGCGGGAGTCAGCGGTCCGCTCTGGGCAAAAGGCGGAATTGCCATAGAGTCTTCAGACGGTTCGGTTTATGAAGTGCGGAATCGGCAGGCACTTTGCCGCTGCGGAAAATCCCGAAACAAACCTTTTTGTGATGGAAGCCATATAGATATCGGATTTGATGATAGAGTGTAGGAATAATTAGGACTTATTCACTCTTTGTTATTCCGAGGAGCGCGTTTGGCGACGAGGAATCCCTCTCATACTATAGAACTATACGATATAGTTAAGGTTTGCAGTTATGAAGGGGTTCTTAGGATTACCTCAGAATGACAAAATGTAGGGATCATTTCATGAGAGAAAGGTTGTTGGACTGATATAGTATTTTAAAATTATATCCAAGCGTATCCTGATAACAAAAAAAACTGAAAAAACAGTTTATTTTTGATTATGTGAAGTCGAGAGCGATTTCTATCTTATGAAAGTCAAAACATAGACGCCGGAGAAATAGATGATGATTTCGAAAATGGAATCCAGTCCCAGTTTGAAATATCTATGGCGCAATTTTAATAAGAATGAGAACGCGTAGATCGTCATCATGACAATTCCCAGGACAGTGATGAAGATGTCCGCTTGCTTGGCATATGACAGGATCGGCTTGTGGGCGATGAGGTCGGTGAAGAAAAAGATGGTTAACATGAATGAATTGCCGCCCATGATGTCGCTCACTGCCAATTGGTTGTCGCCGATCAGGATGGATTCCAGTCCGGTGCTTATTTCCGGAAGACTTGCCACCAGAGCCAGGAATGTCGCAGCAAAGATGCCGCTGTCCATGCCGATCCTGCTGGCGATAGCAGAACCGGTTTTTTCCAGAACCACGCCGGCGATCAAAGTGAAGACGGATGCTGCAGCGAAGATGAGAATAATATGAAGAGTCGATTTGTTCGCATAAAAAGGATGATCCTGCTTGGCGCGCCTTTCGCGGTGCTTGCGGCCGGGCATAGCATCCCCAGCGGTCCGATTCCAACTTGGATTTTTTCGGGCTTTATTGATGATGAATAATCCCGCAATCCAAGCGATGATGATTACGAATGATAGAGGATTTGTATTATGAATGTTTTTGCTTGCAGGAATGAATGTTGCCACCAGTGCGATCGCAGTGACAAGAATGGTTAAGAAAGTTTCCAAGGCGAGCATAGGGCAGCCGGCGACATATGAAAGCGGTTTTTTGTTTTTTACCGCCAAATCGAAAAAGACGATAATGAGGGTCTGCATGGCGATGCCTCCCAGAAGAGTGCCGATGATGATGGGAATGTGCCCATCGCGCGCCGCACTGAACGAAATCGCGATTTCCGGCAGGCTGCCGCTGATGCCGAGAAGAATAAGTCCTCCGAGTGCGTCTCCGATCTTGAAACGGCTATCCAGTGTATCAGTAGTCTTTGCGAGAGTGATGCCGGCAATCCATGTGATTGCTGCGGAAATCAAGAAAAAGAAGACAAGCGTGAAAAATAAAGTGTCCATGTCTGTGCTTAAAATAATTTTTTCTAATCGATCCTTATTTTTTTATTATAGCATATTCTTGTTTTTCATGCGATGAAATAAACTGAGATTATTTTCGTAGTAAATATATGTAATGAAAGAAAGGTCGAAATTTTTTTATCAACCGTTTTCAAAATTCTTCTTGAAAAAGCAGAAGGAATTTGTCGTAACTTTTAATTTATGGAAGGAACAATCAATTCAAAAAAATCAGTCAATATCATTATCGCATTAGTCATTCTCATAATCCTGGCCTTAATAGGCTATAGTATAATGAGTTCTAAAAATAAAGAGCCGGCTCCCGCTCCATCCGATTCAGGTCAAAACCAAAGCGCTGCGCCGGATATGAGCACCTCTGAACCGGATAACAGCTCGCAGCAGAACAACGGTCAGGGCACGGGAAGCGATTCCCAACAACCTACACAGCCTACGCCCAATAATAGCGCAAGCATGTCTGAGCAAGATCTCCCTTCGGGATATGGTGACAATTCCGCAACAAGTCCCGATAGCGCAGCTCCCTCCGATTCAAGTCCGAGCTCTTCTCAAGGAACTCCTGCCGCCGATTCTGGATCTTCGGCAAATACCGGTGCTGCTACGGGAAACTAGGTTTTGAATAAAATCGATCGGCCTTATTAATTTTGAAAAGATAAGATAAGGCATGAAAAGGGGCGCGATTAGATTCGCGCTCCTTTTTAGTTGTTTGATTCGGTGATAAAATGTCTTTAGGGTTTTTACGTCATACTAAATTAACTTAATCTGTAGTACATAATTTTATCGATGTACCACCTCACCCTGACCCTCTCCTGGAAGGAG
>Ga0224525_1000765_pt1 | contig 13388 bp, 10 predicted proteins | sample CFST100metaG_FD_179874 | JGI IMG/M metagenome (GOLD analysis project Ga0224525, IMG submission 179874) | Peat soil microbial communities from Stordalen Mire, Sweden - C.F.S.T100 | ecosystem: Environmental > Terrestrial > Soil > Wetlands > Peat | place: Sweden: Norrbotten County, Stordalen Mire...
GTGGGAAGCGTGCTGCTGGGCGTGTTGATGGAGCGCATCGGCGCGGCCCTGCCTCACCTGGATGCCGTACTGACGAGTTATAGCCTGGTGGCTACCTGGTGGCAGACGCGCAAACACATCGCTAACTGGTGGCTATGGATTGCAGTGGACGTGGTCTACGTCGGCGAATACATCTACAAAGACCTGAGGACAACGGCGGCGCTCTATGTGCTGCTGGTGGCGCTGTCCGCGCTGGGGCTGCGGGATTGGCGGCGCGCGGCCGCGGTCTCGAAATCGAGAGATGAGAAAACTACAGTCTGCGGCGCTTGAATTCACTGAGATGCCATCATTCAAAAATCCATAGTTATAAAATACACAGCTATAGATATCCCACCTTAACCAATTCGCCGAGAACGCGAATTGGCGAAGGTGGGGCACCCGGCTTTATAGGTTAAATCTCTGACAGCATAAAGTTGTATCAGCGCTGGGTGCCCCAGGTCCCGATTTTGGGACCTGGGAAAGTATGAGCCCAAGGCGCTTCTTTCTTCTGTCAGTGACTTAAACTGCGGTTTGCATGACGTTCTTGAGCGGCTGGCCGGCGATGTAACGGCGCAGTTCGCCGGCGGCGATGCCGAAGGCGCGCGGCGTAAACTGCGGGACCAGTCCAGCCACATGGGGCGTAAGCAGCAGGTTGGGGCAGCTCCATAGCGGGTGGCCATCGGGTAGCGGCTCGGGGTCTGTGACATCGAGCGCGGCGCGAATGCGCCCCGCCTGAAGCGCTTCAACCAATGCGTTCGTGTCCACGATGGGTCCGCGCGCGGCGTTGACCAGCAGCGTGCCCTGGGACATGAGGTTGAGCTGGCGGCGGCCGATGAGGCCACGCGATTCAGCCGTCGAGGGCAGAATCAGAATCACGATTTCAGCTTGCGGCAAGAGGCTGTCGAGTTCACTGACAGCATGGACTGGCGGCTCGACGCGAGCTGTGCGGGCGACGCGCGTCAGTTCGACATGGAAGGGCGCGAGCATCCGCTCGATTTCCTTGCCGATGGCGCCATGGCCCACCATCAGCACCCTTTTGCCGGTCAACTCCTCCACCGTAACAGGCGGACAAAGCGAGCGCGCATCGCCGGTGATGCGCGCGTAGCGGTCGTTGACCTCCGAGCGGCGCTTCCACTGCTGGCCGGAGCGCTGCACATCGAGATAAAACGGGAAGTACTTCAGCGTGGCCAGAATGGCGCTGATGACCCACTCGGCGGTGGGGATATTGTGCGCGCCTCGGGCATTGCAGATGGTGACGTGCGGCCCGGTCAGCGGCGGAATCCACTCCGTGCCGGCCATCTGCGCCAGGACCAGGCGCACGCCGCGCAGATGCGGCCAGATGCGTGTGGCCCGCTTGATAGAGATGCCGGGAATCCAGACGTCGATCTCGACCTCGTGATCGAGATCGTCGGGCAGGGGAATAAGTTTGACTTCAGCGGGAAAAGTGCGTAAATACTCCGCTGCTATAGCCGCTGGATATCCAACTCGCAACATGAAACAAACCTCCCAGAAACAAAATTGATGCCGCGTAATGTTAAGCGGTTACAACGCGGAAAATAATCTGCACAAGGACGACCTTGAGAACCAGTGCAATGGGGTAGACGCTGGCGTAGCCGGTCTCAATCCGCTCGGACTGAACCATGCGCGAGGCAAAGCCGACCGCGGCGGATTCAGTGTGGATGCCGGAGACCACGCCCAGCAGTTCATCGAATGGAATGCGAAAGAGTTTGTAGCCCAGCAAGAGCGCGGGAATCACAATCGACAGCGTGATGCAGGCTCCGGCCAGCAGGAAAGCCGGACCGTTCTTGACGAAGGTCTGCACAAATCCTGCGCCGGAGTTGAGTCCGACAACCGCCATGAACAGCAGCAGGCCAAGCTGGCGCAGCGTGAGATTGGCGCTGGTGGGAATGGTCCAGGTGAAAGGTCCGGTGCGCTCCAGGCGGCCCAGAACGAGCGCAACCACCAACGGGCCGCCGCCGAAGCCCAGCGTCAGCGCGCCGAAGCCGGGAATTGGAACCGGAATCATGCCCACCAGCGCGCCCAGCACCAGGCCGATGCCGACGCTGGCAAAGTTCATCTCCGCCGTGCCGCGGATGGAGTCGCCCAGATAGCGGGAAATCTTGCGCATGGATTCACGGCGGGCGACCACGCGCAGGCGGTCGCCGTAGTTGATGGTGGTCGAGAGCGTGGGAACAATGTCCTCGTCGCTGCGGCGCAGGCGCGTGATGGTGCAGGAAGCGGGCATCTCATGGAGCAGTTGCTCAACCGTATGCCCCACCACCTGCTTGTTGGAAACCATGATGCGGCGGTAGTCGATTTCACTGCGGTCGATCTCCAGATGCGAGGCCGCCACGGAGCCAAGCAGCAGCTCGGCCTGCTTGAGCGCCTCGTCGCTGCCGATGGCAACCACCTGGTCGCCGAGGCTCAGCCGCGCATCATAGGAGCCGACCATCAGCTTGCCTTCGTGCTGAATGCGGCTGATGCGGAAGCCCATTTCACCGTACTCGGCGCGCAGATCGTCCACGGATTTGCCGTCAACCTCGGGATTGTTGACCCGGAAGTTGCGTTCGAAGATCAGAGCATTGCGCGTGGCTGGCTCGATTTTTGGCTTGATGAATATCTTGGCCAAATGGAAACAAAGCAGTACGCCAATGACGCCGAAAGGGTAGGCAATACTGTAGGTTTCTGCCGGAAGGCTGCTGTGCGCGATTTGCAGAACAACGCCCAGAGCGGGAGTGTTGGTGGCCGCGCCGGTGAACAAGCCCGCGGCCTGTTCACGCGAAAGATGCAGCAGCCTGGCCCAAACCAGCAGCATTCCAAAGCCGGAGAGCAGCACAATGACCGCGAGCGTCGTATACCTGACGCCGCGCGCGCGCAAATTGCCGAAGAAGTCCGGCCCTGATTGCAGGCCCATCGAATAGACGAAGAGCACCAGCCCAAAGGTTCCCATGATGCCGGGAACAACCAGAAGCGGGCACACCGCGCCGATGAACAGTCCGGCAAACAACACGCCGGCAACGCCCAGACGAAAGCCAAACAGATTCACCTGCCCCAACAAGTACCCTAATCCGGCTACAAGGAATAGGGTGAGAAGCGGTGAGGCGGTAAGAAAAGACAAAAGCGGTTCTATCACAAAGCCAATCCTTAACGGCCAATGGGGGAAAACCACCGCTCCGCTCGACTTCCGCGAAGGCTGCATGGCGGGCAATTGCCTGGGCTTCTGACAGCCTGAAGTTGGTTGTGCCCCAGGTCCCGATTTTGGGGCCTGGGAAAGCACAAGCTCAAGGCACGAAATATGCTGTCAGAAAACCTAGAGCGAAAAGCGAAGTCCTTGCGCCTTGGCACGCTCACGTTTCGCTCAATTGCCGTTTCGGCCGCTCTATCCAGTCTACCAAAGCGCGGGAACGCTCCCCGCTACATGGCAAATGAAGCAACAAGGCAAACGCATCTAAAATACTCGGCAATGGGCCGATGAAATAGGCACAGTCGTTGCTTCCGTTTGTTTTTTCGGAGGGAGCAGTGGCCTTCAGGCCACTGAGAAGCAAACGAAAAAGTGAGGGGCTTCAGCCCCGGGCCGGGTGCCCCACATCTCGATTTTGAGATGTGGGAAACCACGAACTCAATGAAACTTCTTCATCCGGTCAGAGACCTGGCATTGTGCTTTCCCACATTTCCCGCATAGAACGCGGGAGATGTGGGGCACCCTGTTCTCATTTTTTGGGCCGGATCAATCAGATGGGCTTGCTTCCTATTTGGAAACCTGGGCCTCACCGCTTACGCGGACCACAAGCTTTCCAAAGTTCTTCCCTTGCAGCAGGCCGATGAAGGCCTCGGGCGCCTGTTCCAGTCCATCCACCACATCTTCGCGGACCTTGATCTTCCCCGCCTTGAGCCAGGCGGACATCTGGAGCTGGAATTCGCCGAAGTGCGAGCCGTAATCGTCGAAGATGATGAAGCCCTGCACGCGCACGCGGCGCTTCAGGAAGGTTCCCATCACCTGCGCGGTGCGGTCCCTGCCCACGGGCAGTTCGCTGTCGTTGTAATGCGCGATCATCCCGCACAGGGGAATGCGCGCGCACGGATTGAGCAGCGGCAGCACGGCGTCAAACACCACCCCGCCCACGCTTTCAAAATAGACGTCAATGCCCTTGGGACAAGCCTGCGCCAGCAGTTCCTTCAGCGCTGGATCGCGATGATCGAGACACACATCGAAGCCGAGTTCCTCGACGGCATAGCGGCACTTTTCCGCGCCGCCGGCCACACCCACCACGCGGCATCCTTTCAGCTTGGCAATCTGGCCCACAACCGACCCCACGGCTCCGGTGGCGGCGGCCACCACCACGGTTTCGCCGGCTTTCGGCTGGCCAATCTCCAGCAAGCCCATGTAGGCCGTGAACCCCGGCATCCCCAACACGCCCAGGGATTGCGAAGGATGCGCCACTTGCGCGCCCAGCTTGAACACGCCCTGGCCATCGGAAAGCGCATAGTCCTGCCAGCCGTTCTGGCTCAATACCCAGTCGCCCACGGCAAAACCAGCGTGATGCGATGCCTCCACCCGGCTGACGGTCGAGCCTACCATGACGCTGCCGACTTCAACCGGCGGCGCATACGAGGGCGCATCGCTCATCCTGCCGCGCATGTAAGGATCAAGCGAAAGGTAGACCGTGCGCAAAAGCATCTGGCCTTCCGATGGAACGGGAATCGCCTGCGTCTCAATCCGGAAATTGCGGTTCGTTGGCGCTCCGGAGGGACGGGAGGCAAGGACAATACATCGATTTGTGGAATTACTCATCGCTTGAAATCTCCATTTGTGTAGACAGAAATTCTTACTCTGCCATCACCTGTACACAATATGGAGTAGGCGCGTTACCCGCAGGATTCAGGTATTCGATGATCGCAGTCTGTGTCGAAAGTCGGCTTTTGAAAGGGCACGGCTTCACGGGCTGCGGAAAAGTTGAAGACGAGCGAAAGATTGTGCTTCCAATGAGGTTTTGTAACAGGGCATGGCTTTACGGGCTGCGGAAAGACTCGCTGTTTTGAAAGGGCACGACTTTAGTCGTGCCGCAAGTCGAACAAAATCAACAGGCCTTTAGGCCCTGCGGGATGTATTTCGAGGATTTGGCTCGAATCCAGGCTTTTTTTCGCAGCCTGTTTAGCTCCTGATGAAATGTTCGATAGATAGAGACACTTACAAAATTCCATTAGAGATTGCGAGAAGTGTCAGGGCACGACTTCAGTCGTGTCTCCATGGGCCTTCGGCCCACCCAAGTGGATGAAAACGCCTCTGCGGCATCCGCCCCGGAGGGGCCGAAGGAGAATAGCCCAGGACAAGCAAAGCGCAGTCCTGGGAAAGGCCAACAAAAAACCAAAAGCCCCGTAGGGGCGACCGAAATATACCCGCGGATTCTAAAGGAAGCGTTTTCGACCGTGCCATAAGTTACTTAAAATCAACGGGCCTTTAGGCCCTGCGGGATGTATTTCGAGGATTTGGCTCGAATCCAGACCTCTTTCCGCAGCCTGTTTAGCCCCTAATGAAATGTTCGATAGATAATCGAACTTATTCAGAGATTTCTAAGAACTTCCATTGGACCGGGGGTTCAATTCCTGGACGACCGCTTCCGAATCTTCGACTGACCGGAGAACCGCTCATTTCAGGACACTGGGGCGTTTGCCGTTACCGATTCTCACTTTTGGCATGTAAACAATGCTGGATGAATGAGTTGGGCTGTTAGCATAAACCAAGAATTGCGCGGAAACTGATCGACGGAGCCTTGGCGACTTTTCGAGATTTACTCCGCATATGCGAGATTTACTCCGCATATGTTAGAGGGTTACGATTAGGAGCGTTCCCTATTATCAAGTTCGTGGCTGCGGCTTTAGGAGCACTGCTCGTGAAATGGCCAGACTTCATTTTCACACCTGATGTCCTTTCCAAGGTGGAAGCTGGCCTAATCGTGGCATTGATCCTCGGAGCAATTGAATATGTGCGCAGCAAACTCCGCAGCCACAAACTCCTGAATCGTCTCGAAGAAGACCGTTACACCTCGGCTGAGATCAAGAAGAAGGCCGTCAACAATCGCGTAACCTATGTTCGCCCAGATTGCCAGGACAATAATCCGGCGGACCCCGGTCCGAGCGTAAATAGGAGGCCGATATTCCAAGCGGTTGATTGGCTACTTGGCTCAGACCAGCCAGCGCGTTTAATGCTGATCCTAGCGGATACCGGGATGGGAAAGTCCGCCTTCCTCGAAAGGTATTATGCATACCATTGGCGCTCGCCGGGGAGAAGCAAGCAATTTAAACCCATTGTCATTTCGCTGAACGGGCTTGACGCGAATGAGCTTATCGATCAGATAGGCCCTCAGGCCCGCGGCGAAACGGTCCTTTTATTGGACGCGCTCGACGAAGATAACGCCGCGATCGAAAACTTCGCCAATCGGCTTGACGACCTCGTGAGACTCGCGAATAAGTTCCACGGAGTCGTCATCACCTGCAGGACGCAGTTTCTTACCGGTACCTCATGGGTTCCAGAGGAGATTGACCTCGAGCCGCCCTCTGGTCCAATACCCCTCATCGGTGGCCCTGATCGTAGGGTCCGCAGGCTCTATTTGTCGCAATTCTCTGACGAACAAGTAAAGAAGTACCTTGCCGCTCGCTTTCCCTACTGCATTCACCCCACCCTCCGAGTGCGGGCTCGGCGGGCAGCCCAGCGTTTTAGGGACCTCGTGTCCCGACCGCTACTCCTAACATTTATTCAGTATCTCGCCTCCAGTACCAAGAAGCCGATGTATTCGTTTGAGGTCTACAGGATCATTGTGGAGAGCTGGCTGGAGCGTGAAAAGAGTAAGAATAGACTGACTTTTCCGCCGGAGAACCTACTCCGTTTCTCCGAGGAGTTCGCGGCAAGTCTTTTTGCGACTAGCCGGGATCGTATACCTGCTGCCGAGTTGCAATCGATGGCCGAGCGGCTTGGCGTAGGGCCGCTTCTGCGCGATTTGCACGAACGATCGCTGCTCCACAACGACGCTGAGGGAAACTGGAAATTCGCCCACCGCTCAATCATGGAATACCTCATCGTGGTTGCGACATCGGAATTGAAGGACCCTCCAGACCTAGGCGGTCAACCGTGGACTTACCAGATGCTCGGTTTTGCGAGGGAAATGCTGATCTCCGGTGAATGCAAACGGATGCCGGGGGCTGACCTGCACGGGCTCAATCTAAAAGGAGTTGATCTGTCGGGTGTAGTGCTAAGTGGAGCCAATCTGAGTGGCGCAGATCTAAGTGATTCCCGCCTGGTTGGCGCAAACCTAAGCGATTCGCGCCTAAGTAAGTCGGACCTGAGCGATGCAAACCTCACCGAGGCCAACCTCACCAATGCAAATCTGGACCTCGCCAATCTTCTGGGTGCGCTTCTTGATAGGACGGACCTGCGCGGCGTCGACCTTGGAGAGGCATACGGGCTCACGCAACTTCAAGCTACAACGGCAATTGTCGATCAAGCTACAATTTGGCCGGAGTGGTTCCCCCCGGGAGCAGGCGAATACTCTGGTCACATCATCGGTTGGAGCGCGCGGGTTTCCGAGCACAACGCCGAGTTGCTGGCCTCCCAGCGGTTGCGCCGGTATGGCGTACGCACGCCAGAGATTCCTCTTGCCATGCATTTTGACAATAGCCGCTTGGTCAAGGCGCCCGATCCGGCGCGGGCACGGTAGATTCGCCTGTTCTCGGCGGCCATCTCCATTTTGTTTTCGCTGACCATGATTTATGGTTTTCAGCACTTCAGCGCCATCGAGATTGGCTACCGCATCAAGTACGAAAAGCAGCGACTCGACCAATTGCACGAGGAAAGCCTCAATTTGCGGCTTGCCGAATCGCAGCTGAACGCGCGCTTGCATTTGAGATCTGAGGGATCGCCAACCCATTCGACCGTGAAGGCCATTCATCCCCTCAAAAAACTCCAAGTTCTGCTCCGCCGTTGAACAATCCATAGGAACGAATGCCCATCCTTCGCCTTCTTTCCTGCAAATGGTGAAGTGCTAGGTTGCGAAAGGTCCTGTATTGGTCGGCGGCCTTTCGGAAACCGCCTAGAATCGATCTCGACAAACGTCGATTGCGCCAGAATAGGTTCTAGCTTTACGCAAAATCGCCAAAGCGCTCATTGACCGCAAATAAGGAACGAAAAGTCCCCATTGCGTAAGTTTCCCATATTCGGGAGTTGTTTCGACGGCGCGCCCGCCGCAATGCAGGTATTTGCGAATAATTTCCTAACTCTGTCGCACAATGATCTTAGAAGTCTGTGCGCCGCATTCCAGCCGAAATTTGCGGTCAAAGGCCAAAAATGCGCATAACTCCTTTTGCTGGACGATTTTGCAGGGAACTTCTTTGTTTTGACGATTTTACAGCGCAACCATGCCTGTAAACCAAAGAAAACAAGGATTTTGCTCGCAAAATACGGGTGGGGGGGGGTAAGCCATGGTCTGAAGCCCCGCTGGCTCAAACGAATGTAAAACGCTCAGACCGCGAGCAGTTTGGTGTAAACGGCCATGCCGGCCACGGCGTCAGCGCCGAGCGCGTCCAGCGCGTCAACCTCGGCTTGCGAGCGAATGCCGCCAGCGACAATCAGTTGCCGCTGCGTGAGCTTGCGCAGGCGCGCGGCGACCGCGATGGGAAAGCCGCCCATCATGCCTTCGCCGTCCACATGGGTGTAAAGGAATGCGCTGGCATACGGCTCAAGCTGCGGGATCGCTTCGTCGGGCGTAAGCGCAGCCTCCGCCTTCCAGCCCTTCACGGCGATGCGGCCATTCTTGGTGTCAATGCCGGCGACAACGCGCTCCGCGCCCACGGCGGCCGCGAGGCTGGCGGCAAATTCGGTGTTGACCGCGCCCTCCCCTGAATCGTTTCCGGAGAAAAGCGCCGAGCCAATGATGACGCGTTTCGCGCCCGCGTCCAGCACTTGTTGCGCGCGCGCGATGGAGTGGATGCCGCCGCCAACCTGGACGGGCAGCCGCTTGGCAATCTGCGCCACCAATTCGGCGTTATCGCCCTGGCGCATGGCCGCGTCCAGGTCAATCAATTGCACCAGCGGAAAGCGCGCGAATTTCTTGATCCAGTATTCGAAATCGTCGAAAGCAAGGCGCAGCTTTTCGCCCCGCACAAGCTGAACGATCTGGCCGCCCAGCAAATCAATCGAAGGAATCAGCATGGAAGCCTCACGGAAACGCCGGCCTTGGCCAGTTCTTCTTTGAGTGAGCGCGCGCTGGAAACGCCGAAGTGAAAAATGCTGGCGGCCAGAGCCGCATCGGCTTTGCCGCGACCGAAGACATCGACAAAATGCTCGACCGTTCCCGCGCCGCCGGAGGCGATGACGGGAATGTTGACGGCCTCGCTGACGGCGGCTGTCAGCTCGCAATCGAAGCCCGTGCGCGTGCCGTCGCAATCCATCGAGGTGAGCAGAATTTCGCCCGCGCCGCGCGCCTCGGCCTCGCGCGCCCACTCAACCGCGCGGCGGCCCGTGAGCTTGCGTCCGCCCTCGACAAAGACCTGCGCATCGCGCACCGGGTCGGCTGCTTGCGGGTCGCGGCGCGCATCGATGGCGACAACGACGGCCTGCGCGCCGAAGCTGTGGCCGATGGCGTCAATCAGCATCGGATCGGCCAAGGCGGCGGAGTTGACGCTGACCTTGTCCGCGCCAGCCTCGAAGACCTGCGCCGCGTCGTCCGCAGAGCGAATGCCGCCGCCGACGCAGAAGGGCACGAAGAGCTGCTCGGCAGTGCGGCGAACGGTATCAAGCAGCGTGGCGCGACCCTCGTGCGTCGCGGTAATGTCGAGCAGCACGATCTCGTCCGCGCCTTCGTGAGCGTGACGCGCGGCCTGCGTGGCCGGATCGCCCGCGTCAATAATGTCAACAAACTGCACGCCTTTGACGACGCGGCCCGCGCGCACGTCGAGACAGGCAATGATGCGCTTGGTAATCATTCCGTTCCCTTCCATGCAAGAAAGTTGCCGAGAATCTTCAGCCCGGTTGCGCCGGATTTTTCCGGATGGAATTGCGTGCCCATCACGTTGCCGCGCTCAACAGCCGCGGCGAATGGCTCGATGTAGCGCGTGACGGCTGCGGTGTCAGCAGTGACGGGAGCACGGTAGGAGTGCGTGAAGTAAACGTACTCGCCCGGCTCGACGCCCGCCAGCAGCCGCGAGTTAGGACGCACTTCCAGCGAATTCCAACCAACGTGCGGAACCTTTTCCTGGCCTTCGGGAAAATGCGCGCACGCTTCGGCGAAATAGCCAAGGCCCGGCTGCGCGGGAGCTTCGCTGGAACCCGCGTAGAGCCACTGCATCCCAACACAAATTCCGAGGAAGGGAACGCCGCGCGCGAGGGCCGCGCGAATCGCGGTGGTAAGGCCGGTCGCGTCCAACCGTTCGGTGGCGGCGAAGTGGCCCACGCCGGGCAGCACGATGCGTTCAGCGGATTCGACGAGAGACAAATCGCCGTCCGTCACCTCGGCTTCCGCGCCGCAGCGCCGCAACGCCTTGAGCACCGAGGTAAGATTGCCCGCCTTGTAATCAATCACCGTTACACGCATTTGCTCTTCTCCGTATTCATGTATGTGATCAATCTCGCATTCCCTCAGGGGCTAAAGCCCCGGTCCTGTTTTGCCTTCGGACGGCACGACTAAAGTCGTGCCCTGACACAAAACAAACTAATGATGGTAGGACTTCATGTTGTTAGAAACCTAGGTCTCTGACCGGATGAAGAAGTTTCATTGAGTTCGTGGTTTCCCACATCTCAAAATCGAGATGTGGGGCACCCAGCAATGGTACAAAATCAAGCAATCAGAAACCTAAAGCAGCCCTTTCGTCGAGGGCAGCATTTCGCCCAGTTGTTTGTCCTTGGAGCAGGCAACGCGCATGGCGCGCGCGAAGGCTTTGAAGATGGCCTCGATCTTGTGATGGCTGGAACGGCCGTACATGGTCTTCACATGGACGTTGGCGCGAGCGCCGCGCGAGAAGGCCTCAAAGAAATCCGTGACCAGCTCGGATTGCAGATCGCCGACGAGGCGCGTGCGCACCTTGGTATCAACGGCGTAAGCCGCGCGTCCGCTCAGGTCAACGGCGGCAATGGCGAGGGTTTCATCCATGGTCATCAGAAAATATCCAGCACGCAGAATGCCGCGCTTGTCACCGAGGGCGTGGTCAAAGGCCTCGCCGAGAGCGATGCCCACGTCCTCGACCGTGTGGTGCTGATCGACGTCGAGATCGCCGTCGCAGTTGAGTTCCAGATCGAATGCGCCATGACGGGTAAACAGTTCCAGCATGTGATCGAAAAAGCGGATACCGGTGGAGATTTTGTATTGCCCTTTGCCCTCAATTGTCAGCTTGATGGCAATGCGCGTCTCGGTAGTGTTGCGCTCGATGAGCGCGGTGCGTGGGGCGGCGAGTTTCTCTGTCATCTGATTGCTCCTGGTTCCAACTTCGCAGCGCCCCTACGGGGCGCTGTCTCCTGATTTGATTCCGCAACCCAGGATTTCATCCTGGGCTATTCTCGCTCGCCCCGACGGGGCGTATTGAACCACCTACGATTTCAGTGTCTCCAGTGTTTCATTGAGCGCCGCGGCGGCCTGGCGCATTTGTTCGCGCGTGCCGATGGTGATGCGCACGCAGCCATCAATACCGGGATCGCTCGAACGGTCGCGAACCAGCACGCCCGCAGCGCTCATGCGGCGCACAAACTCCGCGTGGCGCGGGCCGATGCGGGTCAGGATAAAGTTGGCGCGGCTGGGCCAGCGGCGGACTCCGGCCTTGTCGAGCGCGGCCTCGAACTCCGCGCGCGCGGCCTTCACTTCGCCAGCGTACCAGTTGAGATAAGTCTCATCCGCGAGCGCGGCAGACAGGCAGGCCAACGCCACCGAGTTCACGCTGTAAGGCGAAAGCACGCGTCTGATCCATTGCATCAGCTCAACGGGACCGGCCAGCAGGCCGATGCGTAATCCGGCCAGTCCATAGGCTTTTGAGAAGGTGCGCGCGACGATCAAGTTGGGCACTGTGCCGACAAAGTCGATGATCGTCTCACCATAGAAATGGAAGTATGCTTCGTCGACCAATAAGACGGCGTGCGGCGCGCGACGGGCAATTTCCAGTAACTGCGCGCGTGTGGCCACTGTGCCGGAAGGGCTGTTGGGATTGGCGATGGCGATGATTTTTGTCTTCGGCGTGATGGCGGCAATCAGGCGCTCATAAGGAAACTGCAAGTCATCAGCAGCCTGCACCGGGACCACGCGCGCCGCCGTCGCCGATGCGTAAACCTCATACATCGTGTAAGTGGGCACGGGCAGCAATAACTCGTCACCCTCTTCGAGAAATGCCTCGAAGAGCACATGAATGGCCTCGTCCACGCCGTTGGTGAGAGCAAGCTGCGGGGCGGCAAGACCGAGATATTTGGCGACGATAGCCTCGACCGGCTCACGCTCAGGATAGCGCGTCAGATCACCCGCGCTGATGCGCCCCAGCACCTCGCGCACCTTCGGCGAACAGGCCACGGTGTTTTCGTTGAAGTCCAGGCGCAACGAGTCACGGCAGCCGAGCGGTGGGTAATACTCCTTCATGGCCTCCACAAGCGCGCTGGGATGGGGAGAACTTCCCTCAGGGGCTAAAGCCCCTTTTGATTCGGCGCGATTTTCGGCACGACTGAAGTCGTGCCCTTTCAAAACATCGGTTTTTCCCACAGTTTCTAAACTCCCTGTTGGCACGGCTACCTGAATGTACGGGCTAAAGCCCGTACCCTCCAATGAATCAGATTTGGCTGGAGATTGATTAGTCACGGGGTCTCCTGTTCAGGCGCGTGCGAATCGCTTCAGCGTGGCCGGTGAGGCCTTCGGCCTCGGCCAGCAAAATGGCCGGTGGGCCGAGGACGCGAATCGCGGGCGACGAATACTGCTGCACGGTGATGAGCTTGACGAAGTCGTTGACGCTGAGGCCGCCGCGCACCCGCGCCTGTCCACCGGTGGGCAGCGTGTGATTCGGGCCGGAGATGTAGTCGCCCATCGGCTGCGCGCTCCAGCGGCCCACAAAAACTGAGCCGGCATTTTGCACCCAATCGAGGTCGCTGGCGGCATCGACCGTAAGATGTTCCGGCGCAAGGCGGTTGGTGATGGCATGCGCTTCCTCCACGCTGGATGCGACGATGGCCAAGCCGTTGCGCTCAAGCGCCTGGTGGGCGACAGCGTTGTTGCAGCTGCGCAGCGCGACCTCGGCGGCGACTTCCTTCGCCAGATCGGCACGCGTGGTGATGAAAATATCCAGCGCCTCGGGATCGTGCTCGGCCTGAGCAACCAGGTCAGAGGCAATGTCGGCCGCGCGGCCGACATTGCCTC
>Ga0224525_1000766_pt1 | contig 13382 bp, 12 predicted proteins | sample CFST100metaG_FD_179874 | JGI IMG/M metagenome (GOLD analysis project Ga0224525, IMG submission 179874) | Peat soil microbial communities from Stordalen Mire, Sweden - C.F.S.T100 | ecosystem: Environmental > Terrestrial > Soil > Wetlands > Peat | place: Sweden: Norrbotten County, Stordalen Mire...
CAATTGCCGTGGCCGACGGGCTGGTGTGGGCGGAGTTGGGTGCGGCCTTTCCACGCGCCGGCGGCTCCTACGCTTTTCTGCGCGAAATCTACGGCCCTGAGCGCGCCGGCAACTGGCTGAGCTTCCTCTACGTCTGGCAGGTGAGCTTCACCGCGCCTCTCGCGATCGCCTCTGGCTGCATCGGCCTGTCCAGCTTTCTGGCCTGGTTCTGGCCGGGACTCGAAGCGGCTCCGCTGGTCGCGTGGCCCTGGCTGCACTATGCAAATTTCGCCGCAGCCGCTGCCTGCCTGCTGGTGACGGCGCTGCTCTATCGCAATCTGAGTTCGATCACGCGGCTGGCCTGGGTGCTCTTTGCCGGAGTTCTGGCGGCAATGGCCGGAGTGATCGTCTCCGGCTTTGCGCGCGCGGCGGCCACGGGCGGCTGGCAGATGCCCGCGCAGACGGCGCAACCGGCGGCTCTTGCGTTGGGCGGACTGGCGCAGGCCACACTGCTGGCCACTTACTGTTATTGGGGCTACTACAACATCTGCTTTCTGGGCAGCGAGGTGCGGCGGCCGGAGCGGACGATTCCCCGCGCCATTCTGCTCTCAGTGCTTTTTGTCGCGGCGTTTTATGTGACCATGAATCTGGCCGCGCTGCCCTCGATGCCGGAAGCCGCCGCGCACGCGGGCGCGGCGGCCACGGTCCGCCTGCAATTGGTGGCCGACATCGCCAACTCCGCCTTTGGCCGCGTAGCCGGCCACCTGATGGCCGCGCTGATTGTGTGGACGGCCTTCGCCTCGGTCTTTTCGCTGCTGCTTGGCTACTCGCGCGTGCCCTATGCCGCCGCGCGCGATGGCAACTATTTTCGCTTTCTCGCCGCCGTCCATCCGCGGCACGGCATTCCTCACCGCTCCCTGGTGGCACTGGGGCTGGTGGCCACCTGCTTCTGCTTTCTTCCGCTGATGAAGGTGATTACCCTGCTGGTGATTACGCGCATCCTGCTGCAATTTCTGCCGCAGCAGGTGGGCGTGATGCTGTTGCGGCATCAACGTCCGGAGATGGCGCGGCCTTTCAAGATGCCGCTCTATCCGCTGCCGCCGCTCATCGCCATTGCGGGCTTCATCTTCATGCTGGTCAATCGCGGCCATGCCTGGAATGAGCTGGCTGTTGCCGCCGGAATCGCTTTCTCCGGAACGCTGATTTATCTGGTCCGCGCGCGAAGGCTGCGGCAGTGGCCGTTTACTGAGAAGAAGGTGGATTGAGGTTTGTGGATTCCCACATTTGGCGCGATGGTGCTGCGCCAGATGTGGGGCACCCGCACCAGATGTGGGACACCCGCGCACCCGCAGTTGCGCTGAACTGGTTTGCAGGTCAGTGCAACAATAAAGTCATGGGAATTGCACAGTCGCTCTTCTATGCGCTGATTGCCGCCGTCGGCAACGCCATGTTCGCCGCGGGGCAGAAACAGTCCGCAGGCGCTGACAACGGACTGGCTTTTGTGGGAGCTTCGGCTCTCGTCGCTGCCGCTCTGGCCTGGGCTGTTTCGCCTTTTCTGGGGAGCGCCCATCTATCGAGCCTTGTCCTTGTCAATGGCCGCAGCATTCTGCTGGCTGGCAGCGGACTCTTTCTGACCTACCTGGGATTCCATCTCTTGTATACCCACTTTGGAGTTTCGCAGTACGTCTTATATGCCGTGCTTTCGATCCTGACAACAACGGTCTTCGTCGGTATTTTCTGGCTGCGGGAACCCGTGAACAACTATCGCATTGTGGCAATTGTGCTGGCTGTGGCCTCGATCGTTCTCTACTCGTTCGGCCCGTCCACATCGCGGGTGAACGGTTCTTCGACTTCAGCCGTAGCCGTACATCAGAACGTAGAAGCCCCCAGCATCCACAAGTAATTTCACAACAGCTTCTTCGATATTGATCCGGCAAGAAAACAGTGACATTGTTTCCCACCCATTTCCGCAAAAAACGCGGAAATGGATGGGGCACCCGGACAGTATTTAGTTACCGGATCAATAGTGTTTTGTCAGTCGAATTGCAGACAGGTCTGCGCTACCGGGCCAAAGCTCTTGCGATGCAGCGGCGTCGGTCCCAGGCGTTCCAGGGCGGCCAGATGCTCGGGGCAGGGATAGCCCTTATTTTGGGCCAGTCCGTAGCCGGGATAGTCGCGGTCCAGCTCCACCAGCAGCCGGTCGCGATAGACCTTGGCCAGCACACTGGCCGCGGCGATGGAAAAGCTGGCGCCGTCGCCGCGGATGACGGCCTGCTGCGGGCCCTCCCAATCGATGGTGTCGCGTCCGTCGATGAGCAGGAAGTCGGGGCTGAGCGCCAGTTGCCCGACGGCGCGGCGCATGGCCAGCAGAGACGCCTGGCGAATGTTGATGCGGTCAATGGTTTCCGCGTCCACCTCGGCGATGGCCCAACTGACGGCGCTGGCGCGAATCTCCACGTCGAACTCGGCGCGCTTCTTTTTAGAGAGCTTTTTCGAGTCGTTCAGGCCGGGCAGCAGGCAGCCTCGGGGCAGGATGACCGCCGCGGCGACGACCGGCCCGAACAGCGGCCCGCGGCCCACCTCATCCAGGCCGGCAATGCGCAGCGCGCCGCGACTGCGCGCAGCTTCTTCCAACGTCCATCCGCAAACCGGAGATACAGGCATGTTTTTAGTATAGAAAAACGAAACGGCGGGCCAGGAAACCTCTGAGTCAGTCAATGATTTGAAAGGGCACGACTGGTAAGTCAGGCTTTACAGGCGCGGGAAAGGGCTTGTTTTCAAGCTAGAGCATTTCTCCTGATGGTGTAGAGGAATCCCACCCTAGCCGCAAAAACAAATACGCGGCGAGGGTGGGGCACCCAAACTCCATACCTAAAGGAGAAATGCTTTAAACACCCGAAAAATATCCCGCAGGGCCTAAAGGCCTGTTGATTTTGCTCGACTTGCGACAGTCCGGGCTGAAGCCCCGACCTACCAGTCGTGCCCTTTCAAAACATCGGGTTTTTCCGCAATCGTTCAATCACGCGGAAACGCTTCTTCCGGCAGGCATCCCTGCCCCCTTTCCGTTTACATCGCGTCTATACTAATAAGATGCCAAAGTATTCAATCGTCGTTCCTTTTCACAATGAAGAGGAAAACGTCACCGTCCTCTATGCGCGCCTGAAGCAGGTGATGGAGCACGTGGGCGATAGTTTTGAACTGGTTTTTGTGGATGATGGCTCGAACGACCGCACATACAAGCTGCTGGAAGAGATCGCCGCGGTTGATAGCCGCGTGCTGGTCATCAAGCTGCGCCGCAACTTCGGCCAGACCCCGGCCCTCGCCGCGGGCTTTGACCACGCCTCGGGCGATTTCATCCTGGCCATGGATGGCGATTTGCAGCATGACCCGGCGGAGATTCCCAACTTCATCGCCAAGCTCAACGAGGGCTACGACGTGGTCTCCGGCTGGCGCAAGGAGCGGATTGACAACCTGATTATGCGGCGCATTCCCTCGCGCTGCGCCAACTGGATCATGGCCAAGTTTTCCGGCGTGGACATTCACGACTTCGGCACCACATTCAAGGCCTATCGCAGCGAAGTCATCCATAACATTCCGCTCTACGGCGAGCTGCACCGCTTCATTCCCGCGCTGGCCGCCTGGTACGGCGCTTCAATCTGCGAGATTCCCATCAAGAACGTGAACCGCGTGCGGGGCAAGAGCCACTACGGCATCAGCCGCACCTTCGGCGTGTTTTTTGACCTGCTGACGATTCGCTTCCTTATCAAGTACATGGGCCGCCCAATGCACTTTTTCGGCGGCATCGGCGCGTTGAGCGTTCTGGCGGGCAGCTTTGTTTCGGCCATTTTGCTGGGAATCAAGATCGCGCATCCGCATCTGAGCGTGATGGACCAGCACGGGCCGCTGTTCGTGGTGGCCGGCATCCTGGTTCTGGCCGGTATCCAGATGCTGGCCACGGGCCTTCTGGGCGAGCTTGAAGTGAATCACTACTACAGCAATATCCATAACACGGCGTATTCGATTGACCGCATGGTGCGCATGCAAGCGCCGGAAGAGCCGAGCCTGCTGTAGAAGCAGAGAACAGAGAACAGAAAAACATCAAGCCCCGCCGGGTGAATCCTGGCGGGGCTTGGCGTTTGCAGATCCGGTCGATGCACAGAGCGCCCAGCCCTCTTGCAGCCACCCGCCCTCAGGGTCCATCCTGAACCTAATATGAAAGCCATCCAAATTCGCGCAACAGGCGGGCCGGAGGTTCTTCAACTCGCCGAGCTTCCCATTCCCGAGCCGGGGCCGGGGCAGGTGTTGATCCGCGTGGAAGCCATCGGGGTCAACTTCATTGAAGTCTACTTCCGCAAGGGCGTGTACAAGGCGGTGCTGCCACTGACGCCGGGCAGCGAGGCGGCGGGCACGGTGGAGGAGCTGGGACGGGGCGTCAAAGGCTTTGCCGCAGGCGATGTCGTAGCCTCAGCCAGCGTGCTGGGCAGCTATGCCGAATATGCGCTGGTTTCCGCGGCGCAACTGGTGAAGGTGCCCGCCAAGTTGACTCCGGAGCAGGCCGCGTCCGCCATACTGCAAGGAATGACGGCGCACTACCTGACCCATTCAACCTTTCCGCTGAAAGCCGGGCAGACGGCGCTGGTTCATGCCGGAGCGGGCGGCGTGGGCTTGTTGCTGACGCAGATGGCCTCGCGGCTGGGAGCGAGGGTGATTACGACCGTCTCCACGCCAGAAAAGGCGGAGCTGTCACGCGAGGCGGGCGCTGCCGACGTGATTCTTTACACCAAAAAGGACTTCGAGACGGAGGTCAAACGGTTGACCGGCGGCAAGGGCGTGGACGTGGTTTACGACTCGGTGGGCAAAACCACCTTCGAGGGCAGTCTGAACTGCCTCAAGCCGCGCGGCCTGCTGGCGCTGTTCGGCGCCTCCAGCGGCTCGGTGCCGCCCTTTGACCCGATCCTGCTTAACAAAAAGGGATCGTTATTCATCACGCGGCCCTCGTTGTCGCACTATGTGGCGACGCGCGCGGAGCTGGAGTGGCGCGCTGGCGACGTGCTGGGCTGGGTAGCCAACGGCGAACTCAAGCTGCGAACAGAATTCACCTATCCGCTGAGCGAGGCCGCGCAGGCACAGACCGACATGGAAGCGCGTAAGACAACGGGCAAGATTCTGCTGGAGCCGTAAAAACAGTGGACAGTGAACAGTAAAAACAGACCATCACACATTCTTGAGATTTTTTCTATCGCAAGGGTGGGAAACCACGTACCCGAAGACACAAAAATCACGCGGTCTGACAACGGCTCAAGCCGCAATTTCATTGGAAAGAAGAGAGCATGAGCAAGATTTCTGTCAAGCCTGACGATAAAGTCTTTATCCTGACCGGCGCGGGTATCAGCGCGGAAAGCGGGTTGCCGACCTTCCGTTCGGAGGACGGTTTGTGGTCCGGACACAGGATCGAAGATGTGTGCGTGCCGGAAGCGTGGCGGCGCGACCCCGAGGGCGTTTGGAAGTTCTACTCCGAGCTACGCGTCGCGGACGCCAACGCCAAGCCCAATCCGGCGCACATCGCGCTGGCCAAGTTGGAGCGGCAAATCGGCGACCGTTTCTTCCTCTGCACGCAGAATGTGGACAATCTGCACGAGCGGGCCGGCTCCCGGCGGCTGGTGCACATGCACGGCGACCTCTCTAAGGCGCGCTGCGAACGCGAGTGCGGCCGACCGCCGGTCGAGGACCACACGATCTACCACAGCCTGGCCGAGGTGCCTCATTGTCCCTGTGGCGGACGCATGCGCCCGCACATTGTCTTCTTCAACGAAATTCCACTGGAAATGGGCCGCATTGAGGATGAGATTCGCAAATCAACGCTGATGGTGGTGATCGGCACTTCCGGCTCGGTTTATCCGGCGGCCGGGTTTGTTCACCTGGCTCGCCAGGCGGGGGCGCGCGCGGTCTATATCGGACCGGAAGCGCCGCTGAACGCCTCCGCCTTTACGCAGGTGGTACTGGGCAAGGCCGGAGAAGTGCTGCCCGGGCTGTTCGAGGTTGAATAACGCCTGTTCATGCGTGCCAGCAAGCGGGAAACGGCCATCCCAGGCAAAGATCATTCCGGTATGATCGGGGTATTACAAAATGACCGCGATCAAGAGGAGATTTCCGTGTCTGAAGTGAATCGTTCCGCATCGCCGTTCGAGCCTTCCGTTGATGCCGCGCAGGAAGCGTGCATCGGCCGTCCGCTGCGCATCGCCCTTTTTGGCTTTGGGACCGTGGGCAGTTCCGTAGCGCGGATTCTGGTCGAGTCGCATCCCACAGGCCTGGAACTGACGCACATTTTCAACCGCGGTGTCGAGCGCAAGCGTGTGGATTGGGTTCCAGACAGCGTGGTGTGGACCGAGGACGCTGATGCGGTGCTTTCTTCCGGCGATGTGGATGTGCTGGTGGAGCTGGCCGGTGGGCTGGAGCCGGCAGGCGGCTGGATTCGGCGCGCGCTCACGGCTGGTAAGAGCGTGGTCACAGCCAACAAGAAGCTGATTGCCTTCCAGGGCGTGGAACTGGAACAACTGGCTGCTTCCAATGGCGGACACCTGAAATACGGCGCCGCCGTGGCCGGAGGCGTTCCCGTAATTCCGGGGCTCGAACAGGGGCTGACCGGCGATCGCACCGAGCGCATTGAAGGCATTCTGAACGGCACCTGCAACTTCATTCTGAGCAAGATGGAGGAGGGCGAGGATTATGCGCCGGTACTGGCCGAGGCGCAGAGGCTGGGCTATGCCGAGGCCGATCCCACTGAAGACGTGGGCGGTTTTGACGCGCGCGCCAAGCTGGCCATTCTGATGCGTCTGGCGATGCACCTGGCGGTTGATCCGGAAGAGATTGTGCCGCAACCAATTACCGCGATTTCCGCCGTCGATTTCAGCTATGCGCGCGACCTGGGCTGCACCATCCGCCAGATTGCGCGCGCCGAGTTGACCGGAAAACAGATCGCGGCCACGGTGGGGCCGATGCTGCTGGATCTGCATTCGCCGCTCTCCTGGTCGCGCGGTACGGAAAACATGGTGGTCCTCAGCGGCCACTACGGCGGGGACGTGGTCTTTTCCGGCCACGGAGCCGGCGGACAGCCCACGGCTGTGGCGGTGGTCAGTGACCTGCTGGCGCTGGCGCATGGCTCGCGGCGGGTAAGGATTCCCTCCACGCCGGCGCGGGTGAGCGCGGAATTTGAGGTTCCCCACTACATCCGTTTCATGGTCAACGACAAGCCGGGAATCATCGCCGATATTACCGTGGCGCTGGCCAGCGAGGGCATCAACATCCGCGCCATCGTGCAAAAGCCCGGCTTTCCGGCGCATGCGCTGCCCTTCGTGATGACCGTCGAGCCGTGCAAGCCCTCGGCGCTTCGACGCGCTCTCGAATGCCTCCGCGGCAAGGACTACCTGCTAAAAGCGCCGCTGGATTTGCAGATGCTGGAGTAGGGAGACAGAGATCAGTTTTCGTGCTTTCCATGCTCGGAAGTGAGACGTGGAGCGTCCGTCATCCTATGCCATTGGAGCAACTTGCAAAAATACCTTCAGGCGATTGAATGTGTCAGGGCACGACTTTAGTCGTGCCGCAAATGGCTCATTCAGACTTTCCGGCTTTAGAGCATTTTCACAGTTAGTGTGATGTCATGGGTGCCCCACCCTCGCCACGTTTTTGTTCTTGTGGCTAGGGTGGGGTAGCACGATCCCTGCATTACAGAAACTGTGAAAATGCTCTAGCCGCTGCGGAATGGCAAACAGCTGAAAACAAAGAAATGCAGGGGCTAAAGCCCAACATCTTTTTGATCATCTCCCGGCACGACTGAAGTCGTGCCCTGACACTTCTTGCAATCTCCAATGAAATTTTGCAAGTGGCTCATTGCTCAGAAACATTCCTGCATACTATTCTTTAACCGACATGAGACTGACTGAGAATGAGAGAGCAGAGTTGTGCGGTATGCGGTTCGCCTTTGTCAATGCGGATATGAACCAAGCGGTTGGGGACTTCGCGCAAGGCATTACAGACCTGCTCGAATCCGGCGACCCTGAGAACGTGCATCGAGCAATTGCCGGAGTTGATCAAGTGAAATCATACTTTCAGCAAATGCACAATTTCCTTCACACCCTTGGGATGATTGCAGCCAAAGCGTTCCTGGAGTCTGAGTTCCCGAAGGTGCCTTGGGAGAATATCGAATTTGCTAAAAATGCGAACAGTAATGGTGCTGATATTTGCGTCGAGAAATACCGAATCGTTGCAGAACTAAAAACAACAGAACCATGCGGCAAGTCGAAGGCGCAAACGGCCCCCATCAAATTCCGTGCCAAGCAGAGGAAAAGTATCGAAGAGGATTTGCTAAAACTCGGTGATAAAGCGTTTTCAGGTTTCCATAAATATATGTTTGTTACTTCGCCCCTTGCCTATCATTGCCTAGTTCGGGATTACCGATCCAAGTTTCCGGCGATTATCTTTGTACTTCTCACAAACAGACCTGTTGTTTCTCGGCCTACCACTGCGGAATGTTGATATTCTGCCGACTACTAGGTCGCGCATCAGAAGCAATTGGAGGGTGACATCATGGCCCACAAGTGGAGCGAGATTCGCAGGACGCTTTCGCCGGAGTTGGAAGAGGAAACCAGGCAATATGTGAAGTCCGCCGTGGCTTCCTCCGAGGGAGCCAATCCTCCTGCGGATTCCAATAACGAGTCCGCTGCATAGAGTGTTTTTCCTTTAGGAATAGAGTTCGGACACCCCACCCTCGCCGCGTATTTGTTTTTGCGGCTATTGATTCGGCAAGAAAACAGTGATATCGCTTTCCCACCCATTTCCGCAAAAGACGCGGAAATGGATGGGGCACCCAGACAGTATTTAGAGCATTTTCACAGTTTCTGTAATGCAGGAATCGTGCTATCCCACCCTAGCCACAAGAACAAAAACGTGGCGAGGGTGGGGCACCCATGACATCACACTAACTGTGAAAATGCTCTAGTTGCCGAATCAATAGGGTTGGATTCCTCGACACCATCAGGGAAAACGCTCTGGATTGCGTCAGGGCACGACTCCAGTCGTGCCAATCATGGCCAAGAAAGGACCCAGCTTTACAGGCTACGGAAAAAGGCTTGTTTTCGGCGAAAATTGACGAGAACATCCCTCGGTGGCTAAAGCCAGCATTGATTCCAAGCGACTTATGGCACGACTAAAGTCGTGCCCTTTCAAAACATTGGATTTTTCCGCAACCTGTATAACCCGGCATGATTTTGTTGCTCTTTCGGCACGACTTCAGTCGTGCCCTGCCGCTTTTTGCAATCTCAATCAAATTTTGCACGAGGCTCGAATTTCAGGCTGATCCGGTTCAGGCATATGCGCTTCTTCGTGACTGAAGAATACGGAGTTGGAGCGCGCGACTGGATGGCGCGAGATGGTTGCCGTTGCCGTCAAGGGGTGAAAATCCCGTTGAATACACAGGTTTTTGCTCTCGTTGTAACCTCCTGTTCATCTTGGCCCGTTAGTCTGAGAACGGTGATAGCTCCCGTGCCCGAGATACATATTTCGCAAGCGCAGCTTCTGCCCGATGCCGGTTCCTCAGACGAGAAGAACCCGGAAGCAGAAGAGACTCCGCATAAAGCTTCGGTGGTTCGCGCCTTTATGCTGTCTCGCGGCAACTCGGCAATTGCCGACCGGGGCTTCCATGGGCTGATGGTGCTGTGCGCGCTGAGCATCTTCGGCATCGTGGTGCTGATTGCCACCGAACTGGTGCTGCGTTCGCGTCTGGCCTGGCACAGCTTCGGTCTCGATTTCTTTTACAAGGCCTACGTCGAGACCTACAGCAACCAGCCAATCTACTGGGATCCGATCAACGGGCATTTCAGCGCTCTGCCGTTCCTTTATGGCACGCTGGTTTCGTCTTTTCTGGCGCTGCTGCTGGCAGTTCCGCTGGCCATCGGCGTGGCGGTATTTTTGACCGAGATGTGCCCCCAATTCCTGCGCGGGCCGCTGGCCTTCCTTACCGAGCTGCTGGCAGCCATTCCGAGTGTGATCTACGGCTTGTGGGCGGTCTTCGTGCTGGTTCCGCTGCTGCGGGTGGACGTGAATCCATGGCTCATCAAGCTGCTGGGCTGGACAGGCCTTTTTGGCGAAGACAATCCCACCGGCCTGGGATTTTTCTCGGCAGGGATCATTCTGGCCATCATGATTCTGCCCATCATCTCCTCGCTGACGCGGGAAGTGATGACGGCCGTGCCGTACTCGCAGCGCGAGGCGGTGCTGGCGCTGGGCGCGACGCGCTGGGAGATGATCCGCATGGGCGTGCTGCGCAATGCGCGCATCGGCATTGTGGGCGCCGTCATTCTGGGCCTGGGACGCGCGCTGGGAGAAACCATGGCCGTCACCATGGTTATTGGCAACAGCCCGGAGATTCACCGTTCGCTGCTGGCCAACGGAAGCACCATGTCGGCGGTTATCGCCAATGAATTTGCCGAAGCCGCCAGCGATCTGCATCTGAGCGCGCTGATGGAGCTGGGCTTGGCACTGTTTATCGTGACCATCATCGTGAACGCGATTGCACGGCTGCTGGTGTGGGCCGTGACGCGAGGCGCGCCGGTCGCAACGCACTAGGGTTCTGACCGGATGAAGAAGTTTCATTAAGTTCGTGGTTTCCCACATCTCAAAATCGAGATATGGGGCACCCAGCGATGGTACAAAATCAAGCGGTCAGAGACCTAGACAGAGCACCTAAAAGAGAACAGAAACCGGTTAAGAAAATGGGCGATGAAAGACTGAAGAACGAGCACGAGCTGCGATCCCGGATACGGACGCTGACCGATGGCGTGGCCACGGCGCTGGCGGTGCTTTCGACCATTCTGGTGGTGGCGCCGCTGGTGGCTATCTTCGTCTATCTCATCTACAAGGGCGCCAGCTCGTTGAGCTGGGATTTTTTCATCAAGGTTCCCAAGCCGGTGGGCGAGGCGGGCGGCGGCATGGCCAATGCCATCGCCGGGTCGGCGCTTCTGCTCGGCCTGGGCAGCCTGATCGGCATTCCGGTGGGCATCGCCGGCGGCGTCTATCTGGCCGAATTCGGGCGCGGCACGCGGCTGGCCAATGCGGTGCGGTTTACCGCCGATGTGCTCAACGGCGTCCCCTCCATCGTGATGGGCATCGCCGTCTATTCCCTGATTGTGATTCCGCAGCGCCATTTCTCGGCCTTATCGGGCGGCGTGGCGCTGGGCATCATGATGATCCCCACCGTCTGCCGCACCACCGAGGAAATGCTGCTGATGGTGCCGAACGCGGTGCGCGAGGCGGCGCTGGCCCTTGGCGTGCCCAACTGGCGCTCGGTGCTGGCCATTACCGTAAGAACGGCCTCGGCGGGCATCATCACCGGCTGCATGCTGGCCTTTGCGCGCGTGGCGGGCGAGACGGCGCCGTTGATCTTTACGGCCTTCGGCAACGTGGACTGGAGCGCCAAGCTCAGCGAACCGATCGCCGCGCTGCCCTTGCAGATTTACGTTTACGCCATCTCTCCCTACGACGAGTGGCATCGGCTGGCCTGGGCCGGGGCGCTGGTATTGATTGTGCTGATTATGCTGGCGGTTTCCCTGGTGCGCTATGTGACCAGCCGCGGCGTGATGAAAGGGGCAAACTAAGTGGGCGTCGGCATTGAGGTTACCAACCTGAACGCGTGGTATGGCGCGAACCACACGCTGCAGGACATCAATCTGAACATCCCGGCCAACCATGCGACGGCGCTGATCGGCCCCTCGGGCTGCGGCAAGAGCACCTTTGTCCGCTGCCTCAACCGCATGCACGAAACCAATCCCATCGCGCGCGTTACCGGGTCGGTGCTGATTGGCGGCCTCGATATTTATGCCGACGCCAAGCCGGTTGAGATCCGCCGCCGCGTGGGCATGGTCTTCCAGCGGCCCAATCCCTTTCCCACCATGTCGATCTACGACAATGTGGCTGCGGGCCTGAAGCTGAACGGCTTCAGAAACCGGCGCGTGCTGGATGAGATTGTCGAGCGTTCGCTGAAAAACTCCGCGTTGTGGGACGAAGTGAAAGACGACCTCAAAAAGAAATCCGGCGCCAGCCTGAGCGGCGGCCAGCAGCAGCGCTTGTGCATTGCGCGCGCGCTTGCCGTGGACCCCGAGGTGCTGCTGATGGATGAGCCGGCTTCGGCGCTGGACCCGGTTTCCACCTCCAAAATTGAAGACTTGATCTTCCAGTTGAAGTCGCAGTACACCATCGTGATTGTGACGCATAATATGCAGCAGGCCGCCCGCGTGGCTGAGAAAACGGGATTCTTTTTGAATGGCCGCATGATCGAGTTCGACTCGACCCAGAAGATATTCACCAACCCCAGCGACAAACGCACGGAAGACTACATCACAGGCAGGTTCGGATGACGCGCATACGCTTTCAACAAAGCCTCGATGAATTGAAGGATCAACTGCTGGTGATGGCGGGCATGGCGGAACAGGCCATTCAGCGCGCCGTTGAGGCCTACCGCACGCGCGACCTGTCGATCTGCGACCTGGTGAGCAAGGGCGAAGAAGAGATCAACAGAATGCAGCGGGAGAACGACCAGACGGCAACCGACCTGCTGGCGATGGAACAGCCCATGGCCGTCGATCTGCGCTTTATTCTGAGCGCGATTAAGATCAACGCCGATCTGGAGCGGGTGGGCGACTCGGCCAAGAATATCAGCGACCGTGTGCGCACCATGGAACAGATGAGCGCGGCCGAGATGCCGGTCGATATTCCGCGCATGGCCTCGCTGGCCACGGAGATGGTACGCAAGAGCCTGAAGTCGTTCATCGACGCCGACGCCGAACTGTCCTGTGCGGTGCTGGCCATGGATGACGCCGTGGACTCCATGAACCGCGCGGCTTACAAATCGCTGACCACGGTCATGGCCGAGCAGAGCAGTCTGGCGCCGCAGGCGCTGAACGCGCTGATGATCGCGCGTGCCCTCGAGCGCATCGCCGACCACGCGACCAGCATTGCCGAGGACGTCATTTTCTGGGTGCAGGGCGCCGATGTACGCCACTACAAGAGCCTCAAAATCGCTCCGGACCCGCACGAGCTGGGGTAAGGCTGGCGGCCTTCCAAACACACCGCCTGGCGAGCGGCGGAGCGCTCCGGACAATGTTTTTCTCGCGCTGGAGCGTTTTCGGTTCAAGGGTGGGAGGCAACAAAGGCTCATCTCGACGGTAAAGAATGAAACCGAAACTGCGCTATTGATCCGGCAAGAAAACAGCGACATTGTTTCCCACCCATTTCCGCAAAAAACGCGGAAATGGATGGGGCACCCTGACAGTATTTAGTCATCATGGAGTGACCGGTCCAGTGCGCTGATCGTGGGTTAGGCTGTGATTCAGGAAAGAAGCACAGCTCAGAGC
>Ga0224525_1000768_pt1 | contig 13309 bp, 9 predicted proteins | sample CFST100metaG_FD_179874 | JGI IMG/M metagenome (GOLD analysis project Ga0224525, IMG submission 179874) | Peat soil microbial communities from Stordalen Mire, Sweden - C.F.S.T100 | ecosystem: Environmental > Terrestrial > Soil > Wetlands > Peat | place: Sweden: Norrbotten County, Stordalen Mire...
GCTTCCATCTTCCGCATTTGTTTGCTAACCTTCTTCATTGGCTGGTCTCCTTTTAGCACCTCGAGTGCGCTACGGAGAGCCTAGCTCTCCGCGAGGCCAGCCGTCTCATCCCATCTAAAGGCCTGTTAATTTTGCATGACTTGCGGCACGACTCAAGTCGTGCCCTTTCAAAACATCGGTTTTTCCGCAGCCTGTAAAGCCCCACGCTTTTGTGCCTGCTTCTCAGAGGCCTGAAGGCCTCTGCTCCCTCCCCAAAACAAACAAGATCAACGGCAGCACTGTTTCATCGAAGCAATGCAGAAAGCTACAGACGCGTTTGCCCCGGTTGTCTCGCGTGAAACAATTGTATGGAATGCCCGACTTTCCCACTGACGCGCTTGGCCTTTACATTTCGATTCCCTTCTGCCGGTCGAAGTGCACCTACTGCAACTTCGCCTCGGGGGTTTATCCGGCCAGCGAACACGCGCGCTACGTGGACCGGCTCATCGCGGATCTGGCTGCGGCTCGCGCCTGGGCCGAGCGCATGGGAGTGGAGCTACCGCGCCGCGTGGACACGGTCTACCTGGGCGGAGGAACGCCCAGTCTGCTGGCGCCGGAGCTGATTACGCGGCTTTTCGCCGCCGTGCGGGCGGAGTTCGACCTCGATCCAGAGGCGGAAATTACCGCCGAATGCGCGCCGGGGCAGCTCCCGGACGAGGTTCTGGCAGCGCTCACGGCGGCGGGCGTGAACCGCGCGAGCCTGGGCGTGCAATCCTTCATTGACAGCGAGGCGAAGCGCTGCGGACGGCTGCACAACCGCGCCATCGCGCTTGCGGACATTGAGCGGCTGCGCTCGGTTGGCATCCATAACCTGAGCGTGGACCTGATTGCCGGCCTCGCCGGGCAGAGTCTGGCCTCTTGGGAGGAGTCGCTGGCGGTGCTGGCCGCGACCGCGGTTCCTCACGCCAGCATCTATATGCTGGAGGTGGACGAAGATTCGCGCCTGGGCCGCGAGGTGCTCGGCGGAGGCGCGCGCTACCACGCGGATTTGGTTCCCAGCGACGATGCTGTGGCGCAAATGTACTCCGTGGCCATTGAAAGGCTGAAGCAGGCCGGACTCGCGCAGTACGAGATTTCCAACTTCTGCCGGCCGGGAATGGAGTCGCGCCACAATCTTCGCTACTGGCAGCGGCGGCCTTATCTGGGGCTGGGGCTGGACGCCTCGTCCATGCTGCGGGAGGCGCAGCCGGGGCACCTCGCAGCCGGGCGCGTCCTGCGCGCGACGACGACCAGCGACTTGACGGCTTATCTTGCCGGAGCGCCACTGGCTGAAACAGAATGGCTCGCGCGCGCGCGGCAGCACGAGGAGGCGTGGTTTCTGGGTTTGCGGCTGAATGCCGGCGTGAGCGTGGCCGCCGTGGAGCGGGAGTTTGGCCACGCCATGACGGCGCCTGCTCTCAAGGCCGCCGCCCGTCTGGTTGAGACGGGACTGCTGGTTTCCGGCGGCGGAACACTCCGGCTGACACCGCGGGGGCAACTGCTCTCGAACGAAGCCTTCCAGGGGTTTTTGGGATTGAATGAGGAATCCGGTTCAGATGCGGACAGGGACGTTGAACGTGCCAGATTGTGAAGGCGCAGCCCTTCGGCGTGATTCATATCACATCTGAACCGCAGAAATATGGCTAAGCTACGACGTTAGGCAGATGCAGTTGACTGTGCCATTACTATGGCGGCCCCAATGCGTTCACCAGGAGGATAAAAATGATTGCCAGGGAAATCAAACCAGGGATACTTTCGTTATCAGCCATCGACTGGGACAGGAGGATCTTTGACCAGTTGGTTCCTCTGCCGGAAGGCACGACCTATAACTCCTACCTGGTCAGGGGCAGTGAAAAGACAGCGCTGATCGATACCGTCTACGCTCCTTTCACGGTCGAATATCTGGAAACGCTGAAGCAAGCCGGCCTGCGCAAGCTGGACTACATCATCGCCAATCATGGCGAACAAGACCACTCCGGCTCCATTCCCGCGGTGCTGGCACTCTATCCGGAGGCCAAGGTCGTAACCAACACCCACTGCAGGGGGCTGATTGCCGACGCGCTGCCGGTTCCCGACGACAGGTTCATTGAGGTCAACGACGGAGACACGCTCCCGCTGGGCAACAAGACGCTGCAATTCTTTCTGACGCCCTGGGTTCACTGGCCCGATACGATGGTGACTTATCTGGCCGAGGACAAAATTCTCTTCACTTGCGACTTTCTAGGCTCTCATCTGGCCAGCAGCGAACTGTACGCGCTCGATGAGGCACGCGTGGAAGCGGCCGCCAAAAGATACTATGCGGAAATCATGATGCCCTTCCGCATGTTTATTCAGAAGCATCTGATCAAGCTCGCGCCGCTGAAGATTGATCTGATTGCTCCCGGCCATGGCCCTGTCTATTCGCGGCCGGAGTTCATTCTCGATCTTTACCGGCGCTGGGCTTCGGACGAGCCGCTGAAACAAGTGGTGATTCCGTATGTTTCCATGTACGGCAACACCTTGCAGATGGTCGATTACCTGGTTGACCGGCTGACGGAGCTGGACCTCTTTGTAATGCCCTTCAATATGATTGGCGGAGATACCGGCAAGTTAGCCAACACGCTGGTGGAGGCCTCGACCGTGGTTTTTGCGTCTTCGGCGGTATTGGCCGGGCCTCATCCGGATATTGTGGGCGCGGCGTACCTGATGAATGCGCTGCGTCCGAAAGCGCGTTTCGCCTCGGTAATCGGCTCATACGGCTGGGGCGGCAATATCGTCTCCAAAAAGATCGTCGAGTTATTGCAGGGACTGAAAACGCAGTTGCGGTTCTTTGACCCCGTTCTGGTCAAGGGGCTTCCCAAGGAAGAGGACTTCAAGGCGCTTGATTGCCTGGCGGAAGCGATCAGCGCGGCCAATCAGGCGATGGAAAAGCCCGCCGGCCAATAGAACATTTCTCCCGTGCGTGTGCGGTTATTGGGCTTCGTCTCTACCAGGCCAACAGTTCGTCTCCGGAGCTGGGAGACAAAAAGGTGACCGGCGCGGCGCTGGGCTGCGGGCTGTCGCCGGCGCAGTGGATTGACTCCGGGCCTTCCTCCTTGGCCGTCAGCAGCGCCTCTTCGGCCTCGCGCAGAACCACCCCCGGGGAGCGGCCCAGGCTGGAAGCGATACCGAAACAGGCCGAGAGACGGATGGCTTCGCCGGTCAAGCGAAAGGGCTCCGAGAAAACTTCCGCGCGCAGCCGTTCGGCCATCACCACGGCGTTGCCGCTGCCGCAGCCGGGCAGCGCCAGGAAAAATTCGTCCTTGCCAGCGCGGCCCAGCAGATCGTAACTGCGCAACAGGCGCGTGGCGCGCGCCACCACCTGGCGGAGCAGGTTGTCACAGGCCTCGGTGCCCAGCCGCGAGTTCCAGTGGCCGAAGTCGTCAATGTCAAGCAGAATAATGCACAGCGAACTGTTCATCCGCTGCACGCGGTCGGTTTCGCGGAAGAGCATGGAGAGCATGGTTTCGCGGTTGTATACGCCGGTCAGGCGGTCGGTCTGGGCGTTCAGCGCGGCGGTCTCGCGCAGCCGGTCGATCTCCTGCTGCCTTTGAAAGCCGCGCAGCACCGCTGCCAGCCGAAGCCGCAGGAAGGCGGGCTCGGTCGAGCGCGGTTCCAGGCCATCGATCACGCCCTCGGCCAGCCAGTCGATCCACGGTTGGGTCACAGTGTCCGAAATCAGGACAATCGGGAAGCGCCTGCTAGAGGTCTCGACGCGCGTGGCCGTCAGAAGCTGTTCCATCTCCATGCCGGGCAGCTTGGCGTCGATCAACGCCAGGGTGGGTGCCTGAGGCGCTGTGAGAGCGGGGAGCGCAGACTCAGCGGAAAGAAAGACTTCCACGCGCGCTCCTCCGTCTGCAAGCGCGGGTTCAAGGGCGGCAAGCAAAGCGGGTTCAGCCGAGGCAAGCAGAAACGTAAGTGCGGAGTGAGCGGGCATCCTCGATCAACCTCGATAGAGCGGTTTGCGAATCGATGTCGACCGAAGCCAATACGGTTGAGTGGCTTTTTCCTCAAGAAAAAGCCACATTGCACATCGCTAAAAAGTTTACGCAATTTCACAAACTGCTCTAGAAGTTGCATCGGCGATGATTAGAAATTATTTAGAGAGAGCGCAAGGATTCTTGGAAGCTCTCAAGGACTTTTGAAGATGGACAGGGTGCCGAAAGTACCGAATTGTCCCGGAACGGCCAAACCACAGCGCTCAAGTCGACGCGGCCAGCCGTATGTATTGCAACACTGTTTGGGTGCCCCATCCTCGCGACGCTTTTGTTTCTGTCGCCAGGGTGGGGAAGCACGATGCAAATCTTTGGGCCAGCTCGATAGAGCAGTAACTCTGGTTTTGTTCTACAGAACCGAGTCGAGCCAGAGCTGCCAGAAGCGCGCGGCAGCAGCTTCCAGCGTGGCGGCGTGTTCGCGGGCCGCGGAGCGCAGGCTGGCGGCGGCGATGCCCGCATGATGCAATTCACAGGCGTGGCCCACATACCAGCGCTCCAGGCCCTTCGCGGAAACCTCGGGATGGAATTGCAACGCCAGCGCGAAATCTTCGATGGCAAAAGCCTGGTTGGCGTAGAGCGCCGAACTGGCCAGGGGAAGCGCGCCCGTGGGCAAGTCAAAGGTGTCTCCATGCCAATGAAAAACGGAGACTCCGGGCGCAAGCAGCGGAGCGAACCATGCGGGCGTTTTGGCCTTCGGCGCGGCCTGAAGAGGCGACCAGCCAATCTCCGCGCCCCGTTTGCCGGGATAGACGCGAGCGCCCAAAGCCGCGGCTATGAGCTGCGCTCCCAGGCAAATGCCGAGAATCGGCTTGCGCGCCGCCAGACGCTGGCCGATGCAGTTGATCTCGTCCTTCAGAAAGGGATAATCCTGCTGGTCGTACACTCCGATTGGACCGCCGAGGACCACCAACAGGTCGCAGGACTCGGCCAGCGGCAAGGGCCAGCGCGCCGTGGCCACATCGGCGACCTCAATCTCAAAGCCGCGTTCAAGCAGCGGCGCGTTCAGTGAGTCTGTATCTTCAAACGGGACATGGTTGAGCACGAGGGCGCGGCGTGAGTGTGTCGGCATGGAAACAGTCTAATACCTATTCGCTGGTGCCGTGACCGCGTGATTTGGTGAATGCCTGAATGCAGCGCTGGCAGGGCAAACGCATCTAAAATTCTCGGCAATGGGTCGCGCAGCCGTTGCTTCTGCTTGTTCTTTCGGAGGGAGCAGTGGCCTTCAGGCCACTGAGAAGCAGACGAAAAAGCGAGGGGCTTCAGCCCCGGACCTTGTGCTAAGAAACCTCTGAACAAGCCGCCTTTTCAAAATCCGCATTCCCTCGGGGGCTAAAGCCCCGCTGATTTTGCGGGTTTTATGTACGGGCTAAACAGGCTGCGGAAAAAGGCCTGTTTTCAAACAAAGCGCCCAAGAAGCATCCCTCAGGGCCTAAAGGCCCGTTGATTTTACGGCACTTACGGCACGACTGAAGTCGTGCCCTTTCAAAACAGCGAGTTTTTCCGCAGCCTGTAAAGCCCGTACCCTGCAAAACATCAACTTATTCAGAGGTTCCCTGTTCCCTAGATTCTCACCAGCTCCCGCTGAACGGCGCCCGTGACCCAGGCCTTGCCCGGCGCGGTCAGCATGTCGATTTCGCTGCGCACGCCGAACTCCGGCAGATAGATGCCCGGCTCGACGGAAAAACAGGTATTGGGCAGCAGCAGCCGCTCGTCGTGGGTTTCCAGGTTGTCCAGATGCGCTCCGGAGCCGTGAATCTCGTGCTCGATGTTGTGGCCCAGGCGATGGGTAAAGTATTCGCCGAAGCCAGCCGCGTTAATGACTTCCCGCGCCACGTCGTCGGCCTCGAAGCCGCGGAGCGGACGATTGCCGGCGAAAGCCTGCTCGACCAGCGCGATGGTCGTATCGCGCGCCTTGACCACGGTCGAGAAGACCAGTTGCTCGCGCTCGGTTGGCTCACGGCCCACGACGCCGGTCCAGGTGATGTCGTAGTAGACGGCGCCGGGCTGGTTCTGCCGCGCCCAGATGTCGATGAGCAGAAAATCGCCCTCGCGGATGGGCGCGAAGCGCTCGACAGTGGCCTCGTAGTGCGAGTCGGAGGTGTTGGCGTTGACGCTGACGTCGGGGCCGTCGTCCCAGACGAGGCCCTCGCGGCCCATGGCTTCGCGGAGCCACTGCGCGTGATCGAATTCGGTGTAGCGCGCTGGCGCGCCGGAGACCGGACGCAGGCGGCGGCCAATCTCCCGCCAGCCCTCGGCCACAATCGCGTCAATGGCGCGCTGCGCCGCGGTGTGCGTGGCCTTCTGCTCCTCGCTCAGCACCGCCCCGAACTGGCTGATCAGGTCGGCGGAGCTGACAATCTGCTTGCCCAGACTGCGCAGAAATTCAACCGTCCCGGCATCCACCATCGACACGTACATGATGTTGTTATTGGGCGAGTACTGCATGGCCACGGTGCGCGCGCCGGAGAGCATCGCAGTGAGGCCCGCATGCAGCTCCTGCCAGCTTGAATACTGCGTCTTCGCGCCGGGCAGCGTGTCCAGCCGGCTCTGCTCGATGCGATGCACCAGCTTGCGCGGCTCGCCCGCGGCGGGCACAAAGTAGTACCAGCGCCGCGTGACCATGGCGTTTTCGTCCAGACCCAGAACGCGCCCGCCGATGGGGTCGCGGTGATGATGATCGTAAAACAGCCAGCCGTCAAAGCCGGCCTCGCGGATTGCCTTCTGAATCGCATCAAGGTTCATACCGGCATTTTACGCGCGCCGGCAACCCACGGCCCGCGCAAGAGCGGCACGCTGACCAACGCTGTATCCGCGCGGCTCTGTGCCTAGAGCATTTTCACAGTTAGTGTGATGTCATGGGTGCCCCACCCTCGCCACGTTTTTGTTCTTGTGGCTAGGGTGGGATAGCACGATCCCTGCATTACAGAAACTGTGAAAATGCTCTAGAAAATCCATCCCAAAAGAGTTGCTTCGTGCTTTCCCACCCTGGCGACAAAAACGTCGCGAGGGTGGAGCACCCAAACGGTGTCGCAATATATGAGGGCGAAGCACCCGAACGTTATCGCAATACATAAGGGCCGGATCAATCGAAGGAAAGCTGGGCCGAGGCAAGAAGACCCGCGGAGGGCTTCGGCTCCGCGGCCAGTTCGTAGACCAGCCGCTCCAGCACCAGGCGCTTGTCGGGCGGAGAAGAGCGCAACTCCAGGTCAGCGCGGGCAATCAGCTTGAGCGCCCGCGTCAGTTCGCGGCGGCTCTTGTAGCGGCGCGCCTGCCGGATCAGGTCGTCGGCGGCAAAGGGCGGCATGCGGAATCCCTGCCAGAGCGCCTGCCAGATGGCGCGCGAGTCGCGCACATTCTTTTCCAGAATCACCAGCATCTGGCGGAAAGTGCGGGCCAGCATGTAGAGGTGGCCGATGGCCGCGTCCTCGCCACCCTCGGAGCTGTTCAACAGCCCTTGCAGCAGCGCCAGCGCGCGCACACGGTTGTGGGCGCTGATGGCGTCAGTCAACTCGTAGAGCGATCGCTGCTTGGCGCTCAGCACCATGGTTTCCACGTCCCCCAAAGTGATTTGGCCACCCCGCCCCATCGTGTAGAGCAGCAGCTTTTCCAGCTCCGAGGAGATCATCATCATATCCGCGCCCAGCGCGTCGGCCAGCTCGTGCGCCGCATCCGGCTCCACGCGCACGCCGGCTTCCTTGGCGGTGGCCACAATCCAGCGTATGGCGTCGTCCTCGTTCACCTGTGCCAATTCGACCATGCCGCAATGCTCGCCCAAGGTCTCGGTAAGCCGCTCGAAGTGGTTCTTGTCGTCCAGTTCCATGCGCCGCGTGTCGGAGGTGATGCGCAGAAAATCGGCGACGAAAAGGATCAGCGCCTGCGGATTGGGCGAGCGGAAATAACGCTCCAGCGCCGCGAATTCCTTCTTTTTGGCGCCGCGCGTGTAAAGCTGCTTCACGTTGCGCACAAAAATCACCTGGAAGGGCGACATCAGCGAGGGGGTTTGCGCCTGATCCAGCACCTCGAAGATTGAGACGCTGCTCAGGTCCAGGTCGGAGAGACAAAAGTCTCTTAGCTCCGGCGGCACAAAGCCCTTGAGAACAGCCCGGCGGCAGCGGTCCAGCAGAAACGCTTCGTCGCCGGCCAGCACGTAAGCCGGCTTGAGCTTCCCCGAGCCAGCCGCCGCGGCCTCGATCTCCGCCACAAAACGGTCCACGGCGGCAAAGCCGCGAATTCCCGCCGCGCCCGCGGCTGGCCTGGCTGTGTGGCTACCCGCGCCGCTCATCGGGCGACTTCCTGGAAGGCGTTCGGCCCGTCTGCGCGGTCAATGAATCTCTCAATCATGCGGTTCCAGAATACCTTCCCCGGCCCGCCAAGGCAAAAGCAGAAACAGGCGTGCAGAAAGCCGCCAGCCACGCGCCTCTTTGGACAAACGAATGCGGCGGCGGCGCTTCATGCAGCGCCCGATTTGCCTCGCAATTGGTTATTAATCCGGCCCTTATGTATTGCAATGTATTGCAATACTATCTGGGTGCCCCACCCTCGCGACGCTTTTGTTTTTGTCGCTAGGGTGGGAGAGCATGTTGCAAATCTTTTGGGCCGGATCAATCCCCTTATGCTTTTGCGGTTCCGGACTTTGCAGCCTCGCGCAGCGCTTCGTGAATAATCATTTTCAAATAAGTCTGGTAGCGCAAGCCGCGTTCGGCGGCCTGCACGCGGGCTGTGGAAATGTCCACCGGGTCGAGGCGAATCGTGGTGGTGGGAGTGGGGGTTGTCTTCTCTTCCGGAAACGGAATGCCTCGTTCGGCAAACAGACGGCGCGCGCCACCATGGCCCAGAGTACCCGCCTTCGCTGCCTTCTTGAATTCGCCGAGCACTACGTCTTGGTTCTCAAACCACCACTTTGCCTCTTCCGCTTCGGTGGCGAATTTGGGAACCTTCATATCGCTCTTAAAAACCTTTGTCTCGATCATTGCAGCCCCGCTCTTTGTTCGAAGTAGAAGATCTTCCATTGCTTGTCTGGTTCGAACGCTGTAACCACCCTCACGCGCTCGCCCCGAAAGGTAATTACAACCCAGAGAATCCGTCCCTCGTTTGTTTCGCCAAGATAGGGCCAACGCTCTTCGCCATCCACAACGTCGAATCCGACATCCAGTGAATCTGCAAGAAGAACTTCTTCTGCTTCTTCCGGCGTCACATCGTGCTTGGCGATATGACCGATATTTGCATTGTCCCAATCGAACTTAGGCATGTCCTGTTTCTCCATTGGCGATGCGCCGATTTCTAGTTATCGCGTCTCGGCGCTTCCACCCAGGAAATGAACGCGTTCATTCCTGAGACCCAAGGAGCCTATCCCCTGGGAATTAACGGCTTGCGAAACAGGCATTGCTTGATGCGATACACGCTCCAAATAAATAGTAGCTACAATGTAGCTATCTGTCAACTACTGCCGCAACTCCACCAGCGTCGCTCCCTGGCCGCCTTCGTTCTGCGGCGCTTCGGTGAAGGTGGCCACGTGCGGATGGCCCTTCAGGAACTCGCGCACGCCACGGCGAAGGATGCCCGCGCCGTGGCCGTGGATGATGCGCACGCGCGGCAAGCCGGCCAGGAAAGCGCGGTCCAGGTACTGTTCCAGCTCCTCGGTGGCCTCGTCCACTCTGCGCCCGATCAGGTTGATCTCCGCGCGCAGTTCGTCGGTGTTGGCGCTGGTGACGGTGACGTGGACATTCTTCTGCCGACGTGCGTCGGCCAGCGGATCGGCACGCTTCTCCTCTGCAATGCCAGCGCCGGAAGGCGACGGCGCGGAACACTCGTCGCGCTTGACGCGCATTTTGATGGGGCCGAGGGCGACTTCAAACAGGTCTTTCTCCACCTCGCGCACCACGGTGGCGATGCGGTTCATCGACTTCAGCAGAACCCGGTCGCCGGCGGCGATGTGCTTGAGCAGGTGCGGCTGCGCATTGGCGTCACCCTCGTCCGCGCCGGTGCGGTGCGCCACGACCGTCTGGTTGAAGCTCTCCTGAAACTCGCGGCGCAGGCGGCTGATGCGGCGTTCGGCCTCCTTTGACAATTTCTGTTGCGCGGCGCGGTCCTCGATGGCGCGCACGTTTTCGCGCATCTGAAACTCGAAGTCCTTGAGCAGCGAGGCCAGCTTGTTTTCGAGTTCCCTGGTGTTTTTGTGCAGTTCGGCGTCGCCCTCGCGCGCCAGCTTAGCCCGCTCCTGATTGAGCGCGTACTGCTGCTCGCGGGCGGTCTTGCGCTCCTCTTCCAGCTTGCCGAGTTCGTTGTGCAACTTATCGAGAAAGCGGGAAATGTCCTGCTGCTGCGAGCCCAATCTCGCCCGTGCGGCGGCGACGATGACCGGATTCAGGCCCAGCCGCTCGGCGGTCAGAATGCCAGCCGAAGCGCCGGGTACGCCAAGCAGCAATTGGTAGTTGGGCGCGAGCGTCGCCTCGTCCACGCCCGCCGCGGCATTCATCACGCCGTCCGTGTTGGCGGCGTAAACCTTCAGCGAGGTGTGGTGCGTCGAAATCAGCGACCACGCCCCCGCCGTCAAAAAATGGCTGGCAATGGCCACGGCCAGCGCCGCGCCTTCTTCCGGGTCGGTGGCCGAACCGAGTTCATCCAGCAACACCAGGGAGTTCTCGCCAGCCAGCCGCGAGAGCCGGTCCAGGTTGGTCATGTGCGCGGAAAAGGTGGAAAGTTCCGCCTCAATCGATTGCGCGTCGCCGATGTCGGCCAGGAAGGCGGTGAAAACCGGAAAGCTGGCCACCTTGGCCGGAACGGGCAGACCGGCCTGCGCCATCATTGCCAACAGGGCCGTGGTCTTCAGCGTGACGGTCTTGCCGCCGGTGTTGGGGCCGCTGATAATCAGTTGGCGCTCGCTGGCCGTCAGTTCCAGTGTGAGCGGCACCACGTGCCCGCCGTGCCCGCGCAGATGCCGCTCAAGCAGCGGATGGCGCGCGGCTTCCAGGCTCAAACGCTCCGGCGTAATGGCCGGGGCCACGCAATCGTAGTCGCGGGCAAAGCGGGCGCGGGCTTGCAAGCTATCGACCAGCGCCAGCACGTGAGCGCCCGCCACCAAAGCCCCGGCATAGCCGCCCACCTGGCGGGTCAGCGCGACGAAAATGCGGTGGATTTCAGCCTGTTCTTCCTCCACCATCCGCACCAGTTCATTGTTCTGCTCAATGGTTTCCAGCGGCTCCACGTAAACCGTCTGCCCCGAAGAGCTGGCGCCGTGGACCACGCCCGAGACGCGCCGCTTCTGCTCGGCGCGGACGGGAATCACGAAGCGGTCGCCACGGATGGTGATGAGGTCTTCCTGCGTCGAGCCACTGGCGGAGAGCTGGCGCAAGGTGGCGCGCAGGCTTTCTTCGATGAGATGCTGCTGGCGATCTTGTTCGCGGCGAATGCGGTTCAGCTCCGGCGAGGCATTGTCGGCCAGCGAGCCGTCGGGCTGAATCGTGCTCTCGATGGTCTCAGCCAGCGGACGCAGGCTGCCGCCCGCGAGGGCCGCGGAAAGCTGCGCAAGCCCGGTCAGCTTGCCCACCAGCCGCACCGGCGGCGTTTGCAGCAGCGATTGCCAACTGGCCACGTCGTTGGCCAGCCGCGCCACGGCTTGCAGTTCGTCGGCCTCCAGGGCCGCGCCGGGAATGCGCGACTTGGCGGCCAGTTGCGTGGGATCAAAGAGGCCGCCGACAGGAATGGAAACCTGGTCGCCGAGCAGCAGCCGCAGTTCGCCAGTCAGTTGATGCTGGCGCGCGATCCACTCTTCGTCGGTCGAGGGCTTTAGATCAAGAATCGCCTTCCGGCCAACCGTCGAAGCGGCAAAGCCAGCCACCAGTTCGAGTAGCGGCTCCCATTCGAGAGCGGCAAAGTCGGTGTTTTCCACCGGCGACGGGATGGGGTCAAGCAGGGACATGGTTTTTTCGGCGCTGACATTATCTTACTGATCCGGCCCGAAAGATTGGCATCGTGCTTTCCCACATCTCCCGCACGGAACGCGGAAGATAGGGGGCGCTCTTGTTCTCATTCATTTGGGCCGGAGCAATAGTCACTTTCCGCATCACTTAAAAAAAATTCCCATGTATTCCTCGTGGCTTTGCAAACAAGGTTCCTGCCCCTTGCACGGCGTGGTACGCGCGCGCCATTCCAACTCCGCTCGCGCAGCACGCGCGTGCTAGCCTTGGGCTGAAGCACTTCTTCGCTCCGCGCGGGAGAAATGCCCATTGAGGCCTGAAGCGTTTGGCGGTCACTCCCATCCAGCCCCCAGAATTTCGCGACTTTGCCCGTCCTCACCGGCATCAAGCGCAGCCGGCTCCTCTGCGCCAGCAGCGCAAGCTGGTCGGCAAGGCCGCGCTCACCGCGCTGCTCACGCTGGCCGTGATTACCGGCTCGCTGGCCGGCCTCACCCTGGTCTACTCCGTCGATCTGCCGCAGATTCACGACCTGGAGCGCTACCGGCCCTCCACCACCACCGAACTCTACGACCAGAAGGGCCGCATCATCGGCTCCTTTGCCCTCGAGCGGCGCGAAGTGGTCAACTACGACGACTTCGCCCCCGTTCTGCGCCAGGCCGTCCTCTCCATTGAGGACAAAAGCTTCGAGTCGCACTGGGGCATCAACGTCTTCCGCGTGGGCGGCGCTCTGGTGCATGACCTGCGCAGCCACGGGCGCGCCCAGGGCGCATCCACGCTGACCATGCAGTTGGCGCGCAACCTTTTTCTCTCTCCGGAGCGCACGTTTGGCCGCAAGGTGCAGGAAGCGTATCTGGCCATTCAGATTGAGCGCGCCTTCACCAAGCAGCAGATCTTCACCCTCTACGGCAACCAGATCTACCTGGGCCACGGGATGTACGGCTTCGAGGCCGCCTCCGAGTTTTACTTCAGCAAGCACGCGCGGGAGCTCAATCTGACTGAAGCAGCTCTGCTGGCCGGTTTGCCCAAGGGGCCGGTGGCCTTTTCGCCGCTGCTCTATCCCGATAAGGCGCTGCGCCGACGCAATTTGGTTCTGACCGAGATGGAGAACGATAAGGCGATCAGTCACGATCAGGCCGAGCAGGCCCGCAACGCTCCGCTGGGCCTGCATCTTTCCCAGCCCGAAAGCTCCATTGCCCCCTGGTTTCAGGAGGAGGTACGCCGCGAACTGGAAAAGCGCTTTGGCACCGAGCAGGTCCACGAGGCGGGCTTGAAGGTGGAAACCACGCTCGATCTGGACTTGCAGAAGACGGCCAATCGCGCCGTTCTGGAAGGTTTGGCCACCTACGAGCGGCGGCGCGGATG
>Ga0224525_1000770_pt1 | contig 13306 bp, 12 predicted proteins | sample CFST100metaG_FD_179874 | JGI IMG/M metagenome (GOLD analysis project Ga0224525, IMG submission 179874) | Peat soil microbial communities from Stordalen Mire, Sweden - C.F.S.T100 | ecosystem: Environmental > Terrestrial > Soil > Wetlands > Peat | place: Sweden: Norrbotten County, Stordalen Mire...
GACATATCAACCGTTCCGGTCGTAGGAAGCCCGGGAATTTGCACTAATGGCACATAGCCGGCCGCCAAAGCGTTGCTTGCCAAAAGCATAGACGAAAGCAGAAACATTCTTTGAAAGATTTTCCCCATTTTCATAAGTTTATTTTATATCCGATTAATTTATACAGAAGAGATCCTATTAATTGCATTTTTTGTTTCTTTTTGGACTTGATCCATTTTTAAATTCGCATCTTCAAGCTCCCTTTCCGCTTTCTTTATCATCTTCTTGAAATCATGATGGCACCAAAAATTTATGACGATGTAAGTCGGAATAAGACCGAAAAGGGGAAGAGAATCAAAAACGGTGCATGCCAAAATTCTCGTCAGCATTTTTCTCACCAGGGCAGTGGTGATATTTCCTCCGTGCCAACTTTCAGCGGCAAGCATCCAGAAGAATCCTAAAATGGTGCTGGCAACTATGCCGGTTGCAAAACTGAGTATGGTTCCGCTTGCAATATCCGAAATATCTTTTGCGAAAGCGATAATATAGGTGAGAGTGATTATAAGGAAGGCCGATGCGCCGCCTTTTTCCACCAGACTCTCCATCTCCTGCGCCACGGAATACAAAACCTCCGTCGCGCGCTCACCGGCGGCCTGAACCACAAGCTTCTGCCTCTCGCTCAAATCCTTTGCCATATTTTTTCTGATAGCCTCCTGAATCTTCTCTTGCGAATCTTGCCTGATCTGTTCTTCTTTTTCCTCAGCGCTCATTCTCAATTCATTGTTCAAAAGTTTCATATCTCCCCAGTGCGCATTCGCCCTTTCCCAATTATTCCGCTTTTCTTCATATTTTTTATCCTGTTCGGCTCTTTTTTCCAAAGCCTCTTGATGAAGCTCTCCTGAAAGATTCGGATCCGGCAATTTCGCATTCACTGCTTTTTTATTGTCATCCTCGATCTTTTTTTTAATAGCCGCCAAAATTCCATCAAAAGTATCATCTTCATTATTATTGCCGCCAGAAATCTTTCCGGATCTTTCCGGGTTTATTTTTATTTCTTCATTGTTGTTTGAATTCTCTGGCATAAAATATCAAACTATTCATAATATTATCCGTCATCCCCCGATCAGGTCGAGGGCAGGCTCTGAGATACTCCGAAAGACCCCGGTCTATCCCGCATAGTATCGGGATTCTTCGGAGTACCTCAGAATGACACGAAGAAAGCGCGTTATATTTCATATCTGTAGAAACGCATAATTATGCGTCTAGATATGGAAACAAAATGGTATTATCCACATTCCCCAGACGCAAAATCTTGCGTCGCTACAAAATACATGTTATTTTCGAAAGTCCGCAACACACCCCGCACACATTATGGCTGCGCCATAATTGCGCCACCCCTCTCAAGAGAGGAATCAAATGCAATACAATACGTTATATTGTATTTTGATCACTATAATGTAAAATACTATGCTGTGTTTTTTTTATTATTCATTCCGGACTTGTTTCGGAATCTGTAAGAGATTATATTTTATAATTTTCTCTTAAGATTCCCGAACAAGTTCAGGATGTTATCATCCTTAAGAACTATGCGACTGGCTCATACCTGCCAAACTATATTTTAAGCGATACTTTAACTTTTGTCATTCCGAGCTTGCCCGCTTCGCCAATAGCTACAGCGTGGCAAGTCGAGGAATCCCTCTTATACGATAGAATTATACTATATGATAAGAACTTAATGTAATGAAGGGATTCTTCGGATTACCTCAGAATGACAAAAATGTGGGTTTTATTTCAGGATAGAAAATTTATATATTCAAGTACGTAATTTTTAATTCTGTAACTTTTTAAAACTAAGCTTCCGCAACTTCCGAGAGCTCTTTCTTCGCCTTTTCGATTTCCATCAACTGCGCCGGATCGGAGGTTATAATCTGATCCTCGGAATATGAAGCTACCACTTTGATCGCCGCGCGCTTGGGACCGGCAAAGAAGATTCCCTCGCCCACATTGCTTTCCAAGAGCAAAAACTTTTCTTCATCAGTGAGATAGAAAGTATCAACAATCACTTTGATTCCGGCGGGGGATTGCTTGAGAAGAAGCTGGATAGAAGAGTTGGTTACGATCGGCTTTCCATATTTTGAACCCATAAAGTCTGTGACATCCTGCGTGATTGTTGTGAGTCCCATATAATATTTTCTGCATCTCTTGGCGATTCCGAAGAGGAAAGACGCCGCGTCTTCATGCTGCATCATCCACCATGCCTCGTCCACCACCAGGATCCTTTTCTTTTTCTTGGATCGGATCATGTTCCAGATGAAGTGGAGAACCAGATACATCGCCACTGGACGGAGCTCGTCTTCCATGTCGCGGATATTGAACACGATAAATTTATTGTCAGCTTCGATGTTAGTCTTGTGATTAAGGAATCCCGCAAAAGTTCCTTCGGTATATTTCTTCACCCTGCTGCCCAGACTTTCCGCACCCGCCATATTTTCCAAAACCATCTGCAAATCGGTCATTGTCGGCGGTTCCATATTGGTGAAATCAGACTCGGCCGTGATGTCTTTGATGGCATAGGTTTCCGTGATAGCCTTGTCCAAAATCGCATCTTCTTCCGCGGAAATATGCCCCAGCATCACTTTGAGAAGACCCGAGACATTCACGATTGCCGAGCGCAAAACATCTGCCGACGCCTCATCGTCAAGCGCGGTCGGCAGATCGAAAGGATTGATATGATTTTTGGAAGAAAGCGAAATCTTCATGAAAGTTCCGCCGGTCATCTCACAGAGATGCTTGTATTCGTTTTCCGGATCGATTGCGATCACATCGACTCCCACCATGAGGCTTCGCAGGATCTCAAGCTTGACCGCATAACTTTTTCCGGCTCCGGACTTGGCAAAAATCACCATGTTCGCATTTTCCATCGTGAAACGGTCGAACAGGATCAAACTGTTATTGTGCCGGTTTATTCCGTAAAGAATTCCTTGATTGGAAGTAAGGTCGCTGGAAACAAAAGGGAAAGTGGTTGAAAGGGGAGAAGTATTCATGTTGTTTCCAACCATCAGCTTATCGTTTCCGAGCGGCAATGTGGAGTTGAAACCCTTTTCCATCTGCATCATCGCCGGCTTGAGATAGACGATCTTGGCTTCCAGAATCGATTCGATCTGCGTTTCCGATCGCCGGATGTCTTCTTCATTGTCGCCATAAAGCGTTATATACAGCCCGAACTGGAAGAAATGCTCGATTCCTTGCTGCAAATCATCACGCAGATTTTCCACATCCTGATAGGCGGTTTCCAAAACCGGATCGCGCACCAGATTCTTGTCTTCGTTCATCGAAATCTGCGACTGGATCCGCGTTACGACTTTTCGAAGCTGCTTCAAGACATCGGCTGTGTTTTGCGGATGGATGAACATCGCCACATCGAATGTGGAATCCAAATTGATGATCGGAGAAAACCAGCTGGTTTGCAAATATCGGGGATACGCATAAACGAAAAGGGTCGAGGCCATTTTTTTGTTGATTCTGATATAGCTCGGCGTGATTTCAAAAACAGCCGGCGCGATGATGTCCTTGACTGATGCCAGACCTTTTTGATAGAGCTTCTCCGATTCCAAAAGCTGCTTTTTTTCCGCAGCCTGCTCCGGAGAGACGGGGGCAGCTGCTCCCTGCTGCGGTTTAACCGGCATGATTTTATCTAGGATTCCCATAGTTATAGGCTTATATGATTTAAAGTTTATGTTTTGATGATTTTATTTAGAAAAGGCTGTACTTTGTCCCCTTCAACACACCCCGCGCACATTATAGCTAAAGCTATACTGGCGCCACCCCTCTCAAGAGGGGAATAATATACGATGCGACGTAATTTTTATAGACCATACTTATTGGTATCGTTCCCTCTCCTTCCGGGAGAGGGTCAGGGTGAGGAGGGTCTATTTTTTATTATTATAAGTTATCGGTTTCTTATTGTGCCAAATCGATATCCTCGACATCCGCCAATCCCTTTTTCTCGACAGATTCGGGATTATATACGCTGTAATAAAGCTCGATGAGTTCCTGTGTGTTGAGCATCGTCATGCGAAGTCCCGCCCCGCTCAAGTTTTCGACGATATGATCGACTCTTTGGAAAAGCTGGTCGCGATATTTTTCAAATGCCTGCCTGCCGGACATCACCTGCGCCGCATTCGTAACGGAAGAAAGCTTGGATTGGATATTTCCGTCTTTTGATTCCGCAAGCGAGAAGGGGACCACGATATAGAAAGTCTTGGTAACGATGTTCGCCATCTTCACCAGTCCGTTGATGTATTCGATGTAGCTCGAAATCTGCATCCGCAAAAGGTCGTTGGTCTGTTTCTTCTCTTCTTCTCGTAGAACATCGAGGTAAGTGTCGATATTGAGCTGCCTCGAATTCACGACGATCTGGATGGAAAAATCCAAAGAATTAAGAAAACTCTGATAGCGGTAGATGATCGCGTCCTGCTCATCGATCGATTTTAGAGCAAAGTTGATAGAAGAAACCATCAGCACCGCCCGAAGGCTCCCATTCTTCATCACCACCACGTTATCCTTGATTTCCCCGATTTCAAGGTATTTTTGAGAACTCAAGCCTTTCTGGCTTTGTTTTTCTGGAGTAGACATAATAAGAACTATTAGAAGTTATAATTGAAAAATATAAATGTTAATCGACACGCCGCGCAGATTGCTTATACGATGTAATATAGCGTTCCCTACACACCCCTCGCCGTGCTATGGCTACGCCACATCACGAGCTCTTACCCCTCTCAAGAGGGGAATCAATACAATACTAAATATTTTCTATTGCGTATTGTGCGGATTCCCCTCTCGAGAGGGGTGGCGCAAGATAGCTTTAGCTATCTGTGTGCTGGGTGTGTTGGAAACTTACAACTTATAACCAATGACCGATAACGAGACAATCCATAGCATTATGCATTTTCGTTATAAGTTATTAGTTATAGGTTATAAATTGTTTCTACTTCCTGAAAATATTTTCATCAGGCCGGGTTTCCACTTCATATGGAAGATTGACGGCCGCACTGGTATCCAAAAGATTAGCCAGATCCCTGATTCTGCTTTTCGACACAACCTTCATCGGAGCTTCATTTCCCGAATGTTTTTTCTGAACAGCTTTATACATGACAATCTCAGGCTCTCTTCTCCAGATGTAAATGTGATTAGCGGTAAAAAAATCCATAAAATTTCCCATGTATTGCGAAAGAGAGATTCCTTTCGGCCTATAAAACGCAAAAGCCAGAGTCGCAGGCAGAATAAACAAAAGCGCTATTATAAAAAATCCGGTATTGAAAAAAGTGAATGCGATAAGAATAAGACCGCCGCCGGCAATCATAAAAATAGTCTGCTTAGCCGTAAAAGGCCCGACAATTTTGTCTTCTACGTCTATAAATTGTGGAACGCTGAATTGCATATGCTAAATATTATTTATTAACTTCTATTTTCCCCGCTTGTTTTTTCAAAATATCAAATCAAAGTAAAAACTAATCCATAAGCACCAAATCCAAAATCTCAAGTTCCAAATAAATTACAAATTCAAATATTCAAATCCAAAACTTTTTCACTTTGATTTTTCAATTATAGCTGCGCATATTTTTACCAGTTCTTGAGTTTCTTGAATAAGCGGCTTGATTCTTTCAGTTATTTCCGGGTTGGCTTCAATAATAAGGTTTAGCCAATAAATTGTTTCTTTTGCTTCTTTTCTGCAGATTCTCATCCTGAAACAAAAATCTTTTTTAGTCTCTGTCTCATTGGCTTCTCTGTAGTTTGCTCCGATTGATGTTCCGGATCTCATCACTTGATTTACCAGAACATTATTAATTGTACTTTTAGGAATCACTTTGCACATTCTAATTATTCTCTTTCCGAATTCAAGGGTTCTTTCTTCCAGATCGTATTGTTTATTATTTTGAATTTTAGTCATTGTGATTTATTTGGAGCTTGTGATTTTGAATTTGGTGCTTATAGAATTATTCCTCCTCAATCAAAGAAAAATCAATCTTCTTCCGCTTGGTAGAGTAGGGAAGTTCTATTTCTTCATCCGCGGATTTCAAAATCAGATTAAGCTCTCTTCTCTCTTCCTCGTTCATATTGCGCGTATTTTTGTCATGGCAGACATATTGCACTCTTTCCAGATTTGAATGATTGTAATATCCCATTTTCTGCTTGTAATCCTCGATCCAATATTTGATCATCGGCTTCATCTCAACCGGCATATCCTTCACGGCTATCGACTTCTGGCTCCCGATCACCATCTCTCCCGACTCAGGAAAGTTCGCCATCAACTTGTTGATATTGTCATTGACAATCGTATCCGCCATCCTCTCCCGCTCCGCTTCCACTTTCTCCGCTTCCATTTCTTCCATCTCTTCCTCTCTTTTCAAAAATTGTTCATCCAATCCCTTCACAAGCCCTTTCGGCAGTTCCCCGCCAAGTTTCAAAATCTCATCTTCGATGCCGGGGAAAAAATCTTTGATGGGATAAAAAATATCACAAAGCATTATAAGCGCAACTTCTTTCGCGCTCTTTTCATCCAACCCCATCCTGCTCCCGATTTCCGGAACCAGACTTTCCAATTTTATATCCTTCAAAGTCACCAATCCCTCGACATCTTTCATCGCCTGAATCTTATTATCACGCTCAGAATCATCCTCTTTTATATATCCGCCAATTATCTTTCCATTTGCATCAAAAGTATGATCCGCATAGAGGTTTTCAAGTGTAAATTCAGGAAGAGTACTTTGAATTCTGTTTTTTATTCCTTGACTCATATCTTTAAAATAAATGTTTATTCGGTGCTTTCAGCAGGCGCAGAATTATCTCTCCATGCCTGTTCCAATGCTGCCAATCTTGCTTGCCACTCCTTCTCACTTATACCTTTTACATCACGATCATTCTCGCTAAGCGATTGCTGTTTTTTGATAGAACTCTTAACCGCCTCAATCAGTTCCGGATTTGCATTATTTCCCAAATATTTATTTTGATTTTTCGACATCAAAGCTCCAATTTTTTTAGCAGGTCCGTTGTCCAAATCCAGCAAATCTCTATTTTGGGTTTTTTTCAAAACTCTGTCCGCAAGAGCCATATCAATCTTATCTTTTCCTTCGCTATCTTTCTCATATATGAACACCGGCTTCTTATCTTTATCTTCCTCGACTCCGACAACTTGTCGCAATCTATCGGTTTTCTTAGTGCCTCTTGATAAAAGCGCCGCCTCTTCTTGGAAATTTTTGAAACCTTCGCCTTTCACATCAAGTTTTTCGCCGGTCGCAGGATTTCCATACATCGCTTCATGCTTAGCTTGCAATTCTCTTTTTGCAACATACGCTTCTTTCTCTCCCGTAGATTTGCTGTTCATCCAAGTGCGCAACTGTTCCTTCGGAACAAGCTCTTCCATCTTATTTTTAACCCTAGGATCCAGCCGGATGTCCAGCTTCATATCACTCAACTTGTTCGAAGCCAATGCCTTATTGATTTCTTTTACAATATCATCTTCTTTTATCAAAAGATCCGGTCTTTGCTTATAAGTATCAGAAACATCTCCTCCATGATTTGGAATTATCTGCAAATCATTTTGTAATTTTTCTCTATCAAGCTCATCCTCCCCGCCCAATCCTTTCTTCTTGTATCCGACTTTCATATAATCAGCATCCGTTGTTTTTCCCTTATCTCTTAAGAGCTGATGCATCGCAGCTTTAGCATCGGCTTGAGCATTTCTGTCAATCTTAAAGCTATTAACATACGCCAGCATGCGCTCCGGAGAAAAAGACTTCATAACATCCATATGTCCCTTGACTCTGACATCCATTTTTTGCGCATTATTGGCCTGATGTTTCAGATAGCCTCTTCCGATAAGAACGTTATTTGCCAATTTCGTTCCCCATTTTTCAGTACTTTCACGATAAGGCTTCCATCCTTTCATTTCCGCATGCCCAAATCTTGCAGTTCCCGTAACCGCCTTCTCCCCAATCTTATAACCTGCATAAGCTCCCAACAGCACCTTCCCGAATCCTCCGGTTCCACCGACAATCTGCTTGGATCCTGCAGCTGAAAGTTCTTGCGTGATCGGTATCGCCGCCCAAAGAATAAGGAGGGGAATAGAATTAATAACCAAAAGATTGATAAACGAACCATAAAGGCCGAGTTGCGGTCCCTTGTCTACGCTTGAAGTAAAACCATAAAGATCCTGTGCCATCACTGCAGAGATATATAGAAAGAAAACAAACACCGGCCCTGAAATCGCATTATTAAAAAGAGACTTCCACCATCGGCTGGTGTAAGTTCGCATCGAAGGAAGCACCATACTGAAAAAAGCAAAAGGGGAAACAATAATCAAAATGACAAAAGCGACCAAGCGAGCGAGCAGGAACAAGGCAAGAACTGCATATAATATTCCCAAAAGCAAACAATAGGCCGAAGCAAAAACTATAAGAAATATAGTGCTTGAAGAAGGATTATTGCTGCTGCCAAACTGGGTCTGGAAATAGTCCACAATGGAAGTGAGCGGCGATCCGGCTCCGCTGGCACCGGAAAAGCTTCCCATCCAGCCTGCCATTCCAAAAAGGAAAATCTGGCCGAAATCAATCACAATCTTGGCAATTACCATACTGAAGTTTATGAGAAAGAGTGAGATTATGACCTTAGGCAAGAGGTTTTTGGCATTATAAGCGTCATTCCGAACGATAGTGGAAAAGGCGATCAGGAGCATGAAAAAGACATAAAACATATTGCAGAAATCCCGCACGGTTGTCCAGCCGACAGTAATAGCATTAGAACTTAACACGACATTGTACAGATTCGGATCCAAAAAGACATCGATAAAATACGCGCCGATCCAAACAACCAGTCCCGCAAGATTCAGAAAAAATCCGCGAAAGAGAGCGGCAATCAGATTCATCACAGCACTCATCGGATCGCCGCTTGCCAGAGCCGGCAGAATACCGCCCCAATCCGCCGCCGCATGATGGATTGGCAAAACCAGCACCGCACAAAAAATCAAGATAACGAAAAAAGAAAAAAACTTTCTGCCATTTTTTTTCTTCTTCATTCCCTCCAACGACTCCTTCATATGATTCGTATTATATATTGTGTGAATAAAATATGATAAACTTTTAGTTTCCGATTTAGTATCATTATAACATAAAAAAAGAAAGAAACAAAAATAACTCGCAACTTATAACCTCATAACAAAGACAGTGTATTAGATTCCCCTCTTGAGAGAGGTGGCGCAATTATAGCACAGCTATAATGTGTGCGGGGTGTGTAACCAACTGACAACTTATAACTCATAACCGATAACGGGATAATCTTTGGTATTATGTATTTTTGTCATAAGTTATCAGTTGTAAGCTATAAGTTGTTTCAATACACCCCTCGCCGTGTATAGCTTCGCTATAACACAAGCTTCTACCCCTCTCAAGAGGGGAATCAATCCAACTTGTCTGACATAAAACACATTGTATACTTCTTGCAATATTTTATTCTTCTCGCACAGACATAAAAAAACAGGTGAGGATTTGCTTGCGATTTATTTTATCGTTTTTTGCAAACCCTGCACCTTTTTAATTGACATGCATTTCTTTTATGATCATTGTCTCTCTCGAATAAGGAGAAAGGGTAATAGATCTTTCAATTTCTCTTCCTGTTTTATCAGTCGCAGGATATAAACTATTCGGAGTGAATATGGATTCTCCAGTATCAGCATCTCTTATTTCTAAACTAGAAGCGCCATACTGAGCACTAACTTTTTGATAATATGCAAAATCCTCAACTCTATTCCATTTAGGAGCGTAGTCGGGATAATTTTCATTATCTTCGCCCGTATCGACAAAATCGAACCGAACATCACCACGGCCTTTTATTTGAAAATTCATAGTAAAAGGAACAGATCTTTTTCCAAGACGTATCTTGGCGGATCCTCTTAGTACGGATATTTCCTTATTTCCGCTATCTATAAAGACAGAGATATTATCTCTTTTTTGCCCATACAGATTCGAAAATTCCTGACTGCTTCCCTCAAAGATATGAGAGTTCGATTCTTCAATAGTCATCCCCGGAATAGACACATAAGACTTATCGTACCAGTTCTGAGCATCATAAGTTGCATAATCTTTATACTCAGGACTTTGTGTTGTGCTGTTATAAAGATATACAGCTACCCAAATAATCAATAAGATTATTAAGATATAGAATAGATATTTTAGTACATCTCCTATTTTTATTTTCTTGCCTAAATCTCCAATATTCTGAATATTGCCTTTTTTATTTATATAAGAAAGCGCAACCAGAATGTCGATTAACAAGAACAAAACTATGGCTATCTCTATAGCACCAACCATTATCATTCCTCTTATTTTTTACCGACTTCTCTAATAATCTTTTCTATATCTGTTCCTTTTTCCAACAATATTTTCTGGATAGCTGCCTCTTTTTGTTTAGGCGTTAGACTTTCGAATGCCAACGCTAATCCGACAGGAAGATACTTTCTGAAAAAATCATCGGCTTCGGAACGACCTGAATCTTTGTTCTCCAGAAAATTCGGTATACTATACAATACAGTGGAAGTTTGACTCTTGGACATTTCCACGACCGTATCATACTTTGCCATTTCCGGATCTGTCCGCATAGCTTTCAACTTCTCCATAAGCGCATACGCAATTCCGTCTCCTTCAATTTTTGATTTTTCACGGTTTCCTATAGCTGTTTCTTTGGCAGCGTCTGCTTTATATCTAGCTTCTTGTCTGGAATTTAGAGAATTAAGAAATTCCGTAGGCAATTCTAATTTTCTTACTTTTATCAAAAAGTCTTTTATCCCTGCTTTCGCAAAAGGATTTTCATTATCTTCTTGAACCACTTGTTTCAATTTAAGCCTATACTCTTTTGAATTCCGCTGAATTTCAATCCATGCGAACCATCCGCTTGCTTCTCTTATGGCAGATGTAGCGCTAGGAGCAAAGAAATCAAATATCTTTGTTTTATCTGAAGGATCAGGTGCTCTAACAAACGCTTTTTTCAGATCTTCAAAATTATCCGGCCAATTGAAAGAAAGCGTGCCAAGAATTTTTGCTGCTGTCGCATCAAATTTTTCTAATCCATCTCCAAAATCCAATTTCTTTGCGAGCGTTATCACATCTTCCGGTTCCAATTTGATGATTTGAATTTCGGTAGGGAATAACACCATTTTGTCTATTATCGGAAAAGACCAGAATGTTCCATTCGTATATATTTTGTTTTGCACCTTGCCGAATCTTTTTTTAAGGGCCACGTATTCTGCGCTTACTTCCCTTAGAGAGTACCGCAGTACAACCAAAATATTAGCAAGCACTATTATTCCCAGAATAGCTAGCGATATGAATCCCGCGTATATGGAAACAATAATGAATAATATAGGCAAGATAATAACAAGAGAAACATCCTTTGCCCAAGATTCGCTTATACTTTTTGCTCTTTCTACATTGTCTATATTATTGCTATCCGTGTCATTATCTCTAGGATTTTTTGCCACCGACACAGACCTCGTGACCGTATCTGTGCTTTCTGATCCGACATTCTCTGGTTTGGATTTATTAGCATTCTTTCTTTTATAACTACCTTGCGGCATTTTTATATCATCACTCATCTTATCTTCTCCTTGTAGTATCCTTCTTATCTTTTTATTTTTATTATATAGAATGTCAATGAGCTTGAATAAACATGTGTTCAAAAATGCCGTTTTCTGTCTTTGTCTTCTGTATCGTTTTTTACAGAAAAAGACATTATGCGGACACAATCCTGAACATTAGATTTTATATGAAAATAAAGGTTTTGTCAAGTGTTGACTTGTAGGTATCGCTAAAAATGGCTTGTTTATGCGATTTGTATCTCATTTTATCTGCAATTCCAAGGTCCCCTAAAGAGGTCTGACCTTTCAGATATTTTAAGGTCAGTCCTCGAGATTTATGTGATTAAACGGCAGTTAACGAGGTCCGACCTTTTTGAACGTCTGAAAGGTCGCACCTCTTCCGATAGCCCTGATAAGATAAAGTATGGCAAGGTGAATTTTAGAAACTTAAAAAGCGGGTTTGGAAACCCGCTCCTGCATAAAGTGAGATAATAATTTCGATGTTTACTATATAAAATCCTAAACCAATCCCACATTTTTCAACTTCACCCAATCCGCAACTTCCAGATCCTGTGCGCGAGCATTTGAATCAATGACGCAACCCAGCAAAATTTTCTCAATCTCTTCTTTTGTAATATTCAATCCAGCCGATAAATTATTCACCAGCTTTTTCCGCTTTGATGAAAAGCTGATCTTGATGAGCCGGAATATTTTCTGATAATCTTCATCTGGATATTTCTTGCCGATGTTTTCGATTTTCAAAATAGCCGAATCAACTTTCGGTGCGGGATAAAAAGCTTTGTTGCTGACCGTCTGCACCATCGTCGGCTCGCCATAGAGAAGAACGCTGAGCGCAAGAATACTGAGATCTCCCTTCTTGGCACAGATCCTTTGCGCCACTTCTTTTTGCATGAGCATCACCATCATCTTAGGCTGAAGTTCTGTCTCAAGAAAAAGTTTTATGATAGGCGAGGTGATATAGTAGGGAATATTGGCAACAAGTTTATAATTTGTGATGCCGCGGCTTTCCAGAAATTTCGGCAGATTGATTTTCAGGATATCATCATTCACGATTTCAATATTCGATTTTTCTCCGAAATTTTTCAGAATTTCCTTCCGCAAAAACTTGCTCATCTTCCTATCTTTCTCGACCGCAATCACGCGCTTGCATTTTTTTGAAAGCGCAAAAGTGAGCACGCCCATTCCCGGACCGACTTCGATCACCGCACTTGCCTCGCTGGAGCAAGGCGCAAGCGGGTCGTCCGGCCTCAGATCCGCCGCAGCCACAATATTTTCTAGAACTTTCTCATCGATCAAAAAATTCTGCCCCAAACTCTTGAGTACTTTCAGATCTTCATCCCGAAGAGCTTTTTTGATGTCTTCAACGCTAAGCATATTTATTTCCTTAATAATCAAGCAAATTATTTTTTTATATTTCATAGTTATAGATTCCCCTCTTGAGAGGGGTAGCGCAATTATGGCGCAGCCATAATGTGTGCGGGGTGTGTAACTGACTGTCAACTTATAACCAATAACTGATAACGGGAGAATCTTTAGGATATTCTGTATTTTCTCCCTCTCCGCACTGGGAGAGGGTCGGGGTGAGGGGAACAATAAATTCAGTTAAGTGTTATAAGTTGGCAGTTGGTTCAACACACCCCTCGCCGTATCATAGCTTCGCTATAACACAAGCTCTTACCC
>Ga0224525_1000773_pt1 | contig 13277 bp, 13 predicted proteins | sample CFST100metaG_FD_179874 | JGI IMG/M metagenome (GOLD analysis project Ga0224525, IMG submission 179874) | Peat soil microbial communities from Stordalen Mire, Sweden - C.F.S.T100 | ecosystem: Environmental > Terrestrial > Soil > Wetlands > Peat | place: Sweden: Norrbotten County, Stordalen Mire...
GGACCACTAACTACCGATAAACCCGCTGAGAACCTATTCAGTGTTTACTCAAGCTCCATGAACGAGCAAGCCGGTACTGCTACTGATGATACTAATCTAAACAGACTAGACTTATACCTAGATCGTATGATAGTTAATCGTCTTGGTGGTGACATTACTGCTACTAAGTCATCTACTGGTCTTAATGTGGATATGAGGGTAGGGGAATAAAAAAGATACGGCATAAATGTCGTATCTGCCTAAAAAATAAAATGGAGCCACGATCGAGACTTGAACTCGAGACCTCATCCTTACCATGGATGCGCTCTACCAACTGAGCTATCGCGGCAACTTTATGTATATTTTAACAAAAAATGCATGTAGTTGGTAGTGTGCATAGTAAAAAATATAGCAGCTATATGTGCAGCTGCTATATTTAAAAACATATTTTTATATTATTCGTATCTTAATGCTTCAACTGGACTTAGTTTGGCTGCTTTAAATGCAGGAAATAGTCCAAAAACTATACCTATAGCAGTAGATACGCCAAGTGCAAGAATGATGCTTGAACTATCAATTACTACGGATATATTACCAAGTTGTGAAGATACGCCTGATAGTAGATTTGTTGATACACCAGAAAGTGCGAAGCTTAGAACAAGACCAATAATACCGCCTGATAGCGTCAGGATTAGTGATTCAAGTAAGAACTGTAGCATAATCTGCCATGTTTTTGCTCCAATTGCACGCCTTAGTCCTATTTCTCTTGTTCTTTCGCTTACAGTCACGAGCATAATGTTCATGATTCCAATCCCACCAACTACAAGTGATATTGCAGCAATTCCGCCAAGTGTGTTAGTAAAGCTTGTCGATATGCTACTTATTGCACTAAGTGTATCGGCACTAGTTGATACAACGAAATCAGATTTTGAAGAGTCGGTTATTTTATGACTTTTTAGAAGCAGAGACTTTATTTGGCTCGATAAAGCACTAACACTGTTTTCATCTTTAGCTTCGACTATTACTGACGATAGCTTTGACTGACTAGTCAGTGCCATCCAGTTAACATAACCTGTATAGACTGAATCTGTAATCCTATTTCCAAATCCACCCGTACTCATTCCACCGCCTGATGTTGATTTTGTTGATGATGATGAGCTCTTTATAACACCGACTATCGTATATGCTGTACTTTTTATATAGATTGTTTTTCCAATATAATTTGTATCATTAGGAAATAACTCTTTAGCCGCATCAGTACCAATTAGCGCAACATTACTACTATCTTTTATTTGACTAGCTGTTAAATTACTGCCTTGAGATAATGATAACTTTTGAATAGAAAGATAATCTGAGTCTATACCACTCAATGAATATTGCGATGCGGTAGTCGAGCTCGATGATGTAGCCACATCAACATTTGTTTGTTCTTTTGTAGTTATCTTTGAAACACCACTTATTGACTTTATATCATTGTATTCTGCGGTTGATATTGTAGCCGTAGTTTTTTGGGTAAACGAAAAATTACCTTTTGATGATGAGCTAGACGACTCAGATGGTTTTTGTTCCCCTTGTGCCCCGCTAGGCATCTGTCTGGTTGCTGTTTGTCTAGTTGGGTCTTGTGCGCTAACTGTTATTTCCTTTGCATCAAGATTTCCTAGCTTTCCTGACACCTGAGATTTAAGTCCGTTACCTAGTCCTACTAAAGTTATGACAGATGCTATGCCAATAACAATTCCCAATATTGTTAATGAGCTTCTTACTTTGTTATGCCATATACTGCCAAATGACTGGCCTATCATTCTTGATATTTTCATTTACTCTTCCTTTCAGATATGATTTCGCCGTCTTTCAAAGTTATTATTCTGTCAGCATATCCGGCTATATCTTCTTCGTGGGTAATCAGAACTATAGTTGTTCCTTGCTTATTTATCTCTTTGAATAGATTCATTATCTCATGTGAGTTTTTTGTATCGAGATTACCAGTTGGTTCGTCGGCAAGTAGGTAGCTTGGATTTAGCATTAATGACCTAGCTATAGCGACCCTCTGCATTTGACCACCTGAAAGTTGGTTGGTATGGTTATCTAATCTATCGGATAAGCCAACTTTTTCTAGCAGTTCGATAGCTTTCATCTCATCATTATCGATAGTGTTATAAGTGGTTGGTAGCAAAACATTGTCAAGAACAGTTGTTCTTTTCAATAAGTTGAATTGTTGAAAGACGAAGCCGATTTTCTGTCCACGTAGCTCAGCTAATCTATTTGGCTTTATTCTTTTAACATTTTGACCGTCGATAAAATATTCGCCTTGATATTTATTATCAAGCAAACCAATAATATGCATTAAGCTAGATTTTCCTGAACCGCTAGGCCCCATAATGGCCACAAATTCACCTTCTTTCACGTTTAGACTAACGCCCTTTAGCGCTTCGGTTTTTACGCCTCCTGACGTTTTATAGATCTTTTTAATATTTTTTAGATCAATTACAAAATTATCTTTAGTCATTAAAAACCAAACGCTTTCTCTAATGCAGTTTCTTGACTGCTAGTTATATCGCCATTACTGGTAGCTTGTTCAATCTGCTTTTTTATCATTTCTTTAGCTCTGGTCTCAGCGCTGGTTAGTGCACTAGCTACTTTAGTGGTATTAACTGATCCATCGCTATTAAGATAACTTGTTACCTTTGTTTCTGATTTACCAGACTGACTTTGATCTTGCTGTCCACCTCCCATTCCCATGCCACCACCAGTACTACTATTAGAAGAACCGAAGCTGGGAGCACCATTTGTATTTCCGGTGGTAGTTCCTCCAAAATGAACAATCATAGATCCGGCAAAAAGCAACGCAAAAATAACCGTTGTTATTAAAAATATTGTCGACTTCTTTCTTTCCTTTAAATACATCTTTTCATATGGAGATGTACCTCTATTTATAATTACCTCAGGATCTTTCATATTTTTCTCCTTATAGATTAATAGGGTTAATATAATCATTAAATCTTAATAAACCCTTAGAGAGGCTAATTTTGTAATGAAACTAAAAAATGGTAGTATGTCATTATATAGATACGGAGGGGATGAAGCGCTATGTTTAGTAAAGAACGAGAAAACGCAATTGATAAATCTAGTACTAGGCTAGAAGATTTTAGCTATATCAGAGATTCAGAGATAAATATGGATGCTGCCTGTCAAACTATGCGTCCTATTCCGGTGATCGATGCATTGAATGAATATTATAAGGAATTTAATGCTTGTGGAGAACGCGTCCAGTATAAATGGGGTAAAATTGTTGATCAAAAAGTTCGTGACGTAAGAAGCAAAGTTCTTAAGTTTGTAGACTTGTTGGAGAAAGAATATACTGTCAGTTTCACTCTCAATACAACATATGGTCTTAACCTACTCTTAAATAGCATAGAAGCTAGTCCATACAATAAAGTTGTTACCAGTGAAATCGAACATAATTCAGTTTTCCTGTCGACAATCCATTTTTCAAAAAAATATAATCTCGAAAGAACGATTCTTAACAGAGACGTGGATGGGTCTTTAATCTACGATACCAGTGAAATAAAAAATGCAGTTATTGTCGTGAACGCAACATCCAATATTGATGGCCGAAGACTAATAAATATTAAAGACATAGTTAAAGATGCCCATCATAATGGTAGTATCGTTATTATCGATGCAGCCCAAACTATGGGTCATTTTCATCATCTTCTGGACAATTGTGGAGCAGATGCTATTTGTTTCTCAGCACATAAAATGTATGCTTCGAGTCTTGGCGTTATGATTATAAAGAACACTCTTCTTGATAGCCTAAAAGTCGAGTTTGTTGGTGGTGGCATGGTATCAAACGTGACAAAAAATGATTATGTTCTCTTAGACGAAAGAGAAACTAGATTGGAGCCAGGCTTACAAGCTTATGGAGAGATAATTTCGTTAGGGGCAGCTATAGACTGGCTTAGAGATCATGATAAGAATGCCGAGCTGGAACTAAGTAAGACGCTCTATGATGGCTTAAGCGAAATTAATAATCTTCATATAATTAACCATGGAGTTTCACCGGTCATAAGCGCTTACACTGACAACCTCGATGCTAATCTGATAGCTACTTCATTATCAAATTCTGGGGTCATGGTTAGAAGCGGTTATTTTTGCTGTCACTATTATTTAATAGAAAAGATGAAATATCCAAAATTACTCCGATTTTCAATTGGTCTCCATAACACGAGCAGCGACATTGATAAAGCCGTTGGTATTATGAAGAAGATATCAAAGGGATTTTAGCTAATGGTTTGTATTGCCGCATTCATCGTACTTGGAATTATTTCCATTTTTTCTGCAAAATATAGAAAATTAGCAGGAGAAGCCTGGTCTTGTACGGCTAAACGAATAACGCTAAGGCCATGTGACAGTACTTTTAAAGAGGATGTTAAAAATAGCATTCTTTCGAAAGTTTTATTAAAAGCGCCTAAACTATTAAAAGTTGCTGATGCCGCCATTGAGATAATTGCAGCAATAATTGTAATACTAACAATTTGGAGCGTTCTTGTGGCTACTAAAAGTTTAGTAAATCTATATGTTTATGGTACATGTAACCCTTCTAATGCGTCATCTTGTAGCTTGAACGCATCTGAGGCATGTTCAGCTAATACCGGTGAAATAACATTTACGCAGTCCGTAGCCCAGTTTAAAGAGTTAGAATGGGCTGGTAATTGGTTCAAAGATTTTGGTGAAGGCATAGCCGCTATTCCTTCGCAATGGCAATATTGGAGTGCTAAAAACTATCTGCCACAAAATGTTACTTATTATAATAAGTATGATTCGACCAAACCAACGGCATTAGAAGTTATCGATCCGGGATGCTCGTCATGCAAAAAATTGTTTGTTAATATTAAGGATACGGATTTTCTAAAAAAGTATAATCTTGCGTATATTGCTTATCCGATTAAATCAGTATCAACGGACAATGGATATCGATTTAAAAATTCTCTTCTCATTGCAAAATATCTTGAATCAATTAGAGTATATGCTTTAACTGACAGTAAAAAAGCAATCGATTGGAAAGTCATAGACCGCATATATAGTGAAAAGAATTCAGATGGCATACCATGGCAAACGGCTTTTGATGAATTACTTGATAATCAGCAGGCTAAAAATACTTTAAATAAATGGCTTTCTGAATTTGGTTATACCAGTAACGATGTAACTACTATTGAGGAAATGCTGAATTCTCAAAAAATAACTAATATTATGAATAGCAACAGAGATATAGTTGAAAATAAAATAAAAACGGTACAGATCCCAACAATTATTTATAATGGACATAAAAGAAGCGGTGTTTTAAATAAAGATCAACTTAACTAAAGATTTCCGTCATACAATCTTGATATTGATTTTTAAGTAGGCTGCCTCACCAGGATTTAGGATTATTAAATCGTTAGCAAATATTTTAGACCCGTCGTCCACATATCCTATGGTCGGTTCTATGCAAAAAGATTTTGTGTTTTCTCTTTGCCAAAATGATAGCCCGAATAAATTGTTATGCGATGATTCAGTCTGCAATAATATCTTTGTTTCATTAATTGTTATTACGTTATTGTTATTTGCTCTAAAAAGATGCGTTGCTATGCCGTTCCTTATATTTTTGATAGATTCTTTACCTAGTGACTTATCTAATGTTTTATTATTAATAGCTATGTTTGAAAAATTATTGTCACAATTAAAATAAAAATGTTCACCCGTACTAGTGCTGATAATATTTTGTGATTTATTTACTAAATTGTTAGTAAGCCAAAAACCGTTATCATCAATAGCAAATTCTTGGTAGAATTGTATTCCATCATAAATACCATTAGCGGCTAATTTTACCAAGTTAGAAGTTTTCTCAACTATTTTGTAATTAATTCTTCTTGGGAAACCGTGTTGACCGCCTAAGCCAGTATATTTTCCAACAGGACACATTGGATGGCTAGCATTAATTTTTGGCAAACTTTTATTGCTGTCACAGAATAATATATTATATGGCATACCATTCTTGTTCAGTTTTAGCTCTGTAATATATGCGCCAGACAGTTTGATCGCAACACTACCGTAATTATTATTAATATGGGCCTCGTTATTGGTCAATAAATTTAAATTATCAGTAAAAAGCATGCTCATCTTTCTATTTCGATTTTATATAATTACATTTTACATCAAAAATAAGGTCACTGCATTTTAAGCAGTGACCTAGAGAAGAGAGGTTTTTTGATAACTTTATAATAGTGGTGCTATTTGCTTATCATATTGAAGCTTCCAAAAAAAATGATGGAACTTCAGAGTTTTATGTGTCTCGTGTAGCAACAACTTACACACAGCTTCGTACTCGTTAGGCGCAATGTCGCCAAAAATGTACACACTGTCAGAATTGTTCCAGGGACATCTAAATATTGTTCCATCTTCGCTAACCAATATATACTTTTCGTCAAGAATACCAATGATATAAGCACTGACTGTGCTGCTATTGTATACCGATGAGATAAATCTTTCGTCATCCGGAGGATGTCTTCTCAGAGTATTTCCAATGCCTAAAGACATTTTACCGATATAATTCATCATTAAGCCATACGAGTTGCTGCTAGTATGATTAGGTGTCTTTTCGTTTGGATCAGTTTTAAAAATTAACATACTTTTCACCTCATTATAATGTACTTCTTGCGTGTGCAAGATAATCATACATTAACATGATTATTCTAAATTTCAAAACTTAGCAATATTGGATTATGGTCACTATAAAGAAAATCAAGATCATAGGTTTTAACTATATTGATTTTAAATTTTTTAGAATAAATAAAAAAATCGGTAATTGTTTTATAATTTGTTTTATCATATGGCTTTTCATTAGTACGAACAGTTGGGCTAGAACTATCAAATAATATTTTCATACCTCTATTTTTTAGCTGATCAAGTATTGCATTTGAAATGTTTGATACCCAGAAGCTATAGTGATTTTGGTTTGTAAATAAATTTAGGCTAACTGGTGACATATTAAAATCGCCGCCAATAATAGTAGGCTGTTTACTGTTAATATTGTCTATTAGTGTCAACAATTGGTCGTGTCTTGTCGTCGAATTCGGATCGAAAGCGGATAGATGTGTATTAATAATACTGATGTGCTTATTATTTAGTAGAAAATCACAAACAATAGCAGCGTATTTTTGTTTTATAAGTTTTGATAGACCTTTTGCTTCCATTGGCAAATTCACTAAATTACATTTAAACTCCTTTTTTGATAAAACTAGATCACCATGTACTATTTTTGAGAAAAATATATCAGTTGTCGGATGAAAGTACGAGTATTTATATTTTTTCATCCTATGAAGGATAATATCTAACATTGGTACTTTATAGTTAATAATTGAGGAAGAAGTAACTTCCTGCAACAATATAATGTCAGGATCGCTCTTTATTAAGAATTTTATTTGATTATCTAAACTAGAGATGACATCCTTCTTAGAGACGGGAAGAATGCGGCCTTCGCCTTTACCATCAAAGAAAAAAGAGTTATTTTTTCCAAGTCCAGCGTAGCCAAGATTCCACGAGATTATTCTCATTCATCATATATTATTATTTATATTTAAACCAAACAAGCTTTTGTTATTGACGAATGGCTATGAAACGGTTTAATATACTTAAGTAACTTAATTATTAAGGGACTTAAGTATGAAATCACGTGAAGAAATATTAGAAAGTATATTGTCTCAGCTAGGGACGATTCGAAGACATGATGCCGGTAGAGGACGTGCATTATCAAAAGAATTCGGTATAACCATAGCACAAGGACATATGTTACTTATTATCAACAAAGCAAAGAAGATATCAGTTGGTGATATATCGTCAGAGCTTGGCATTACAATAAGTGCGGCTACACAATTGGTTGATACCTTAGAAAAGCACCTGCTGATTGTTCGTAGTATCGACAAAGAAGATAGACGACGAACGAATATTTTTTTGTCACAAAAAGGTTTAGAATACTTGGAAAGATTTCATAAAGAGGCTATGCTTAATATAAAGAAAATATTTAGTGGACTAAGTACTGACGAGCTTCAGTACTTGGAAAAAATTGCAATAAAATTAATGAATCAGAATGGAGATAATGGTGAAAATATATAAATATTTAAAACCATATATATTTCAGATATTGGCGGTGCTAGTACTTGTCTATCTACAAGTAATGGCGAACCTACAGCTACCTGATTATATGGCAAAAATAGTCAACAACGGAATTATACAAAAAAATAATAATCTTGTACTATCAACCGGAATTCAGATGTTGTTGGTATCTTTTGGCGGTGCGATAGCAGCAGTTATTTCAGGCTTCTTTGCCGTTAAAGTGGCTACCGGTTTTGCTCGTGACATAAGGCATAAGGTCTTTTCAAAAATAGAAGGTTTTTCAATTAATGAGTTTAATAAATTTTCAACGGCGTCGCTCATAACTAGAACAACTAACGATATACAACAAATACAGTTTGTAATGGTTATGATGCTAAGGCTAGTATTGATGGCGCCATTTATGGCCATAGGTGGTCTACAGAAAGCATTTCAAAATGCACCAAGTCTTAGTTGGATAATTGGTGCAGCAGTGGTCTGTATTTTTGTAGTTATGATATTCATGATGATTTTCGTTTTACCTAAGTTCACGAAAATACAGAAAATGGTAGATAATCTTAACCTTGTTGTACGAGAAAATCTAACCGGTTTAAGAGTTGTCCGTGCGTTTAATAAGGAAAAATTTGAAGAAAAAAGATTTGATCAAGTTAATACCGATCTTACTAAACTGAATTTATTTGTAAATCGAATAACGGTTCTCATGCAACCTATGATGACGCTAGTAATGAATTTTTCTCTATTAGCTATTGTATGGTTTGGGGCACATTTAGTACAAAGTGGATCAACTAACATCGGCAACATTATGGCCTTTATGCAGTATTCTATACAGGTCATTATGTCATTCCTTATGGTTTCGTTAATATTCATAATGGTACCGCGTGCAGTAGTATCTTCAAAGCGTGTTTCGGAAATATTATCGACTAAACCATCTATTGAAGATCCTAGTGACGCAAAGCATTTCAATGGCGGAAACATTGGGGAAGTTGAATTTAGGGATGTGACTTTCTCATATCCTGAGGCATCGTTGCCTGTTTTATCGAACATATCGTTTGTTGCTAAGCCTGGACAAACAACGGCTTTTATAGGTAGCACCGGTAGCGGTAAATCTACCTTAATTAACCTTATACCAAGATTTTATGACGTCACTGCTGGCCAAGTTTTGGTTGATGGTGTTGATGTCAGAGATGTGACTCAGGAAGAACTCGTAAAAAAGATCGGTTATGTTCCACAAAAAGGCGTTTTGTTCAGTGGTACTATAAAAAGCAATCTTCAGTATGGCAATCATGATGCATCAGATGAGTTAATAGAACAATCTGCATCTATTGCCCAAGCAAGCGAGTTTATAGCAAAACAAAAGGACGGATTTAATAGCTCCGTGGCACAGGGAGGAGCAAATTTATCTGGTGGACAAAAACAGCGTTTATCTATTGCTCGTGCGCTAGCTATAAAACCGGAAATATATATATTTGATGATTCATTCTCCGCACTTGATTTTAAAACTGACAGTGCACTTAGAAGTGCCCTTAATGAACAAACTGACAATAAAACCGTTCTAATTGTTGCTCAGAGAATAAGTACTATTATGAACGCAGAGCAGATCATCGTACTTGATGAAGGAAAAATTGTAGGTAAGGGAACTCATAACGAACTTATGAAGAACTGTGCAATTTATCAAGAAATAGCACATTCACAATTGTCGGATAATGAACTAACAGAAATCAGTAACATGCATACGGAGTTAGCATAATGGACAACGATAATGAAAAAGAGAAGTTGAATACTAATACAGCGCCAGCAAATCGTGGTCCTCGACCGGGTGGCGGACATGGTGTTATGCATGGTGTCGTAGAAAAACCAAAAAATTTTAAAAAAACTATGGCGAAATTAGTCTATTATCTGAAGCCGTACAGACTTAGCATAATAGTTGTCGTTATATTTGCAATTGCAAGTACTATATTTGCAATCGTCAGTCCAAAAATTCTTGGACAGGCAACTAACCAAATAGTAAATGACTATGTAAGGGTGACAGCCTATAACACTGTTCAGAGTAAATTACCAAAAGGTGTAAAGCTGCCAGCCGGTACAACAGGTGCAGATTTGATTAAATTAATGCCTAAGGCTGAGTTAGACAAAATATCATCTGATACGCTTAATACGATTAAGTCGACAGACATGACAAAAGAGCCTACCTATAATATGCAAGCAGTGTTAAATATTGTACTCTGGCTAGTTATATTGTACGTTCTAAGTGCTTTGTTCAATTATATTCAGAGTTGGATAATGACCAATGTAACTCAAAAGGTTACATATAGGTTTAGACAAGATATATCAAAAAAGATTAATAAGCTCCCGTTAAAATATTTTGATAGTCGAACTTATGGTGAAGTTTTAAGTCGTGTTACAAATGATGTTGATACTGTAGGTCAAACATTGAATCAAAGTCTATCGCAAATTGTTACTTCAGTCGTTACTCTAGCGGGAATCGTAGTTATGATGTTAACAATCAGTTGGCTATTAACGTTAGTGACTATCATTGTCTTGCCAATCAGCTTTATTATAATTAGTTTAATAATGAAGTATTCTCAAAAACAATTTTTAGCACAGCAAGAGAGTCTTGGTGATATCAATGGGCATGTTGAAGAAATGTATTCCGGACATCTTGTAATGAGAGTATTTAATGGAGAAAAAGAATCAATTAAAACTTTTGATGGTATAAATAAAAAGTTATATGTTAGTGCATGGAAAGCTCAATTTCTCTCCGGAGTCATGTATCCGTTAATGAATTTTGTTGGCAATTTAGGATATGTAGGTGTAGCTGTTGTTGGTGGCTGGATGGCAGTAAATGGAAAGCTTCAAGTAGGTGATATTCAAGCTTTTATCCAGTATGTTCAGCAGTTTGACCAACCAATAACACAGACTGCTAATATTATGAACGTTCTTCAATCAACGGCTGCGGCAGCAGAAAGAGTCTTTGAATTTCTTGATGAAGAAGAGGAGTCCCCTGATCCTGAAAATGCTATTGAGCTAAGCGACGTAAAAGGTAACGTTGAATTCAAAAATATTGCGTTTAGCTATAAACCTGAAAAACCTATTATAAAGGATCTATCGCTCCGCGCTAATGAGGGACAAAGAATAGCTATTGTTGGTCCAACAGGAGCCGGTAAGACAACGCTAGTTAATCTATTGATGCGTTTTTATGATGTTAGTGGCGGTTCAATCTTAATTGATGGCGTCGATACAAGAACTATGCGTCGAGCTGATGTTCGCAAACTGTTCGGTATGGTCTTACAAGATACATGGCTTTTTAAAGGAACTATCCGTGAAAATCTTTTATATGGTAATGATAGTGCTACTGAAGATGAAATGCTCTCAGCAGCCAAAGATGCTCACATAAATCACTTTATTGAATCGTTGCCAAATGGTTATGATATGGAATTGAACGAGGAAGCTAGCAACATTTCACAAGGTGAAAAGCAGCTTCTGACTGTAGCAAGAGCTATGATAGCAAAAACACCCATTCTAATTCTCGATGAAGCAACCAGCTCGGTAGATACAAGAACTGAAGTGTTAATACAAAAAGCAATGGAAAACCTTATGAAAGACAGAACAAGTTTTGTAATAGCGCATAGGTTAAGTACTATAAAAAATGCTGATTTAATATTAATGATGCAGAATGGTGATATTGTCGAACAAGGTACTCATGATGAGTTATTAGCAAAAAACGGTGCTTACGCAGAAATGTATAATAGCCAGTTTATTAATGGTGATACTGAAGAAATTGCATAGCAACATAATATTAGTTATTTACAAAATAGATTAAATGTGTCATATTTAATATCGCTTGATTTTTTTATTAAGCTATACAAGTAAAAACAGATTTACTCGAACATTAAAATTTATTTTACACATTTAGAGTTTCCGCGGTTTGTTTAGTTATTATATTTTGATAGCTGAACTAACCGCGGAAAGACGTTGTCTTCGTGGTATTGCCGGCGGGCTATAACGCAATGGAGGCATAAGTATGAATAGCTGTAGTACATCAGATACTTTGCAAAAGTATTGCACAGGTGGAGTCAGAGACTTCAGAAGTGGGATGAGGCTGATTGAAACTATCGTTGTCGATAATAGTGATGACTTATGTAGGTCTATTATTCAACAAACGATTGATCACGCACAAACCTATGAGGAGGCACTCGAGATCTGCAAAAAAATACCTGTTAGTTGCGACCTAAAAACAAAAGCTATTAAAAAGGTTGAAAGGCTAGGCTATGACAAGTTTAGCAAAGCTAATGCTCTTGAGGACTTGTCTCAAATGCGATATGAAACGCCAAGTAACTACAAAATTTCAGGCGATATCTTGCTAAAAATTGAAAAGACTGGACAAGAGGAATTAGCTAACGCAAAAGATTTCGAAACAGCAATTACTATTTATCATCAAGCACCGCAAGGAAGTAATCTTGAAAAAAATTCGTTCGTAAAAGCGATTGATTTTTCTAAAGATTTTGATAAAACTATGTCTGCTTATTACGAAATAAACGACAGATGCTTGAAACTTTTTACTCTCTATAAGGCTATTAGTCTTGCGTGCAATCAGAAAGAAACCAGCAAGGCTACGGATAGCATCAATAATATTGATACTTCAATAGATAATAAGCTGGTAGCTGATATGACATTCGAAGATCTTATGCTACATTATTGTGGTGTAATCGCTGATTTCAAGAAAAATGAAATTGAGATTATGTCTCAAGCCATTGACCTAATAAAAACATCATCCCAAGCGATGATAGTCTATTATGAAGCAACCGATCCGTCAATCAAAGATATTGCATTATCGAAAGCTGCTTCTCTTTGTAAATCAAAAAATGCAGCCGAATTCATTTGTGGCGAAGCACCCGACGGAAGTAATGCTAAAAGAATAGCTTGTGACAAACTGTGTTTTTTAAATGCTAAAGTGTAGAATAAATAAAACGCCCCATAAGGGGCGTTTTTTCTTGACTTACCCTCCTTATAACCATATACTTTATATAGTTTACAAGAGGAGGAAAATGTATAGAAAGAGCTTATAGTAATAGGTAATTATTAGTTATAGTATTTGTATTACATTTTTCTCTATAGATATAATAAAACTTTAAAAAGTAACATAAACAATC
>Ga0224525_1000774_pt1 | contig 13275 bp, 13 predicted proteins | sample CFST100metaG_FD_179874 | JGI IMG/M metagenome (GOLD analysis project Ga0224525, IMG submission 179874) | Peat soil microbial communities from Stordalen Mire, Sweden - C.F.S.T100 | ecosystem: Environmental > Terrestrial > Soil > Wetlands > Peat | place: Sweden: Norrbotten County, Stordalen Mire...
ACATATGATAATTAAGTCATATTTACCATATGTTCATTTTGTTAGTTTGACATTTTACACATTTGAGCATAATATTTATTTTGAGGTGTTAATAATGGGAAAAGAAAAAATTAAAGTTAACACAACCATGGATAAAGAAATGTTAACAGAATTAAAAATTCTGGCAATAAGAGATGGGAAAAAATTAACTGACATTTTAGAAGAAGCAGGAGCTTTGTATTTAAAAAGTCGAGAAGAAACTACAAAAAAAAGTTAGAAAGTAATTAATGGTTTTTATAGCACAATAGCCCTCTACGCTAATAGAAAGCTATTGCAAAGATTAGATAAACTAATCCATCCAAAATTAGTATATCAAATCTTTCAGGTCTATAAAATACCTTAATTTAATAAATAAATTAAAATTAAGGCATTTTTAGTATTCATATCTAAAAATCCCTTTAAAAATTTTATAATTTCAAGAAAGGAGAAGTTCTAGGAAATAATAAGGAGATTAAAAGAAGAGGTATTAATAAAGTACTAACTCTACTAGTAGTAGAGAACTATTACAAAGATTAATATCAAATCTTTCAATTCTAGAAAACACTTTAATCTAATAGATAAATAAGACAATAAATCTGACATGTCAGATTACTAAGTTTACTTAATTATGTAATATTTGAATATTATGAGTAATAAAATTTATTTATTATGTAAAAATGAAACAAAAAAGCTTAGTTTTATCTTAATTATATAATATAATATATTTATAATTAAGATAATGAAGATTAGAAAAAGAAAAACAAAAAATAATTACTTTATTTAATTTATAGGGGATGATATTTTGAAAAATGCTGACGAAAAGTCAATAAAAATAACAAAATTAAGCAAACAATATAAAAATAAGATTATAACTGTGATTTTATGGATATGTCTTGGATTTTTAATATTAAGGGGAGCTGGAACTATAGTAAGAGGGAATTCAATTAATTTAAAACCTTTCAAAGATAAAATTACCCAAAACATAGACAAAAAAACAACAAAAGAAAATAAGGGTGTTGCATTTGCTGAAAATTTTGCTACAGAATATTTCAACTATACTGGTGATGATAAAGACTATTATGAAAGGTTATCTAAGTATAGTACCCTTGATTTTTCGAGATCAAAACTTAATAACATGGATGTGAATTACGTTAATCGCGTGGATACAAAATGGCAAGGTGATAACAACTTAATTGTTGACTTAAAAGTGAAAGTAACAGAAATAAAAATAAAGAGTTTTCTTGCAAAGTTTATAACACCAACAGTACCAGGAACGACACCAAGTAATTCACCAGAACCGACAGTAGAACCAGATGAGAATAAACAACTAACTGATATTTTATATGTTAGGATACCAGTTTCTGTAGAAAATAATAATTATAAAATAATAGGGTATCCTACATTTATAAATAATCCAGGAATAAAAAATGATGAAAGCCAAAGAAAGCTTCCAGGTGAGAGCCTAAAGGAAAATAAAGAAAAGGATGAAATCGAAAATTTAGTAAAAAGTTTTATAAATGGTTACTATAACGGAAATAAGACTGAACTGTCATACTTTTTAAAGAATAAAAACCCAACAAATTATTTAAATGGTGAGTATAAAGTTAAAGACATTTCCAAAATAGATATAACAAAAAAAGATGAAACTTATTATGTAGTAGCTACATATCAAGTTTCTTACAATGAAAGTCTATTTGATAATGGGATGGAATTTAAAATAATAAAAGAACAAGATAAGCTTTTTGTAGAAGAATACAATTCAGTAATAAATTAATTTTGGGGGGAGTAAGAATGAAGAAAAAAATTTATATGCTACTTTTAACTTTTGGACTTATAGGTATTAACGTGGTTTCTGCTTTTGCTGAAGGTGAATGGGGAGAAAACACAAAAAATTGGATTACAAGAGAAGCTGGATTTCTGGCGTTGGGTATTGCCGTTGTTATTATGATTCCGCTATTAATCAGGAAAGCTTGGGCAGCTTTGGTAGGGTCAATATTTGCCTCTGGAATCGCTTTATTTTTTATAAATAATCCGACTGCTTTACAAGGTATAGGAAAAATCTTATCTCATATTATTTTTGGGAAGGATGTAAATGTATAATGGGTTTATTTTGAAAGGATGTATGTATATGCAAGGATATTGGGGTAGTCCATTAAAAGACAATCTTATATGGGGTTCAGACTTAAGATTTTTAGTTTTTGGAGTTGCTATGGTTGTATTAATACCATTTATAATAAAGAAAAAATTTGTTGCAATGGCTATAACTATTATTATGGCAATAGTTTTAATATTTTTTATTAATAAATATTCTTGGAGTCTGCCATGGTCATAAATCTTTATTAAGGATGATGTAAATGTATGATAATAAGGTAAAGGAAACCAGGGTGGAAGTAGTCCGATCGTATGCAAAAATATGGACTATGCCACTTAAAATATATGCAATTGAAAAAACAAAACTTATAGTGCCAGTAAGTTTATGGGATGCATTGTTTTTTATTATATGGGAATTGATCTTTTTAACAATAAATTATTTAGTTCCACCTTTTCATGATTTCCCAAACACTTTAAAATTTGGGCTTATTCCATACCTTTTAATGAAATTTATGAGTATGGTTAGGTTAGAAGGGAAACAGCCACATAAATACTTTTTTGATTTATTGGTATTTTTGATTTTGCCTAAGAAGTATGAGTATTTTGAAGCAAGCAACAACAAGTTGAAAAGATTTAATTTCAATAATACAAAAATATATTTTGCAACATATGATATTAAACACAAAAAGGGGTGATACAGTTGCAATTTCCAATAAAATATTTTGAAAAGAACATTATTATCAACCGTAATAATGATTGTTGGGCTTTATATAAATTAGAGAAATTTGATTATGATTTTTGTAATACTGAAAAAAAGTTTGAGATTATTGATAATCTCACTAGATTTATGTCAAATATAGGGGAAGAAGCTAAAATATTGATTGTACCTGTATTAGTAAAGTATTCAGAGTATTTCAATAGGCTTAAGAACAACTTAAATAAAAAGAGTCCAATGTATGAGGTCTCTAAAAATTATGTTGGGCGTGCTGAGAGTTTTGTATCAAATAATTATCAAAATAATGTAAATGATTATGATGTATTTATCTTAGTAAAACTCACTAAGAATTTTGATTTAGAGAGTTGGAAGGATGCTTTGGGAAAACTTATTACTGAACCAGTCAATACTATAAATACATGGTTTGGTGTAGGTAAAGAAATTTTAAGGTCTAAACTTGATAAATATAATAAATATTCTATAGATTACAGGCATCAACAGGAACGAAGAATGAAAATTGAGCCAGCAAATGAGAATGATATAAAATGGCTTATAAAAAAGTCATTTTTCAGAGGATTAGAAGAAGAGGTAAACATTTGGGACAAGTGGAAACCCTACTATCGAACATTTAATGAAGCTATGGACGAATTTTTAAAAGTGGATAGGAATGATATGCTCCTAACACTATCCAGTGGAGAAATTGACCTAACAACAAAACGGACTATAAAAATTAACCACGAGTATGAAACAAGTTACCAAAGCTTTGTTGTAATTACAAAAGTTCCAGAAGAAATTGTTTTCCCTGGGAATGAGTTTTTAATGTACCCACAACAGATGGATTTTCCAGTGGAGACGTTGATTACAATCAATAATGTTAATACAACAGAGGCTTTGAAAAAGCTGGAGAGAAAAAGACGCTCTATTGATAGCCAATTTGAGCATATTGAAAAAAATGATAGTGAAATTCCAGATGAAATTTTACAAGCAAAGCAACATCTGGATGAGTTGCAGAGTGAAATTAAAAATAATAGTACACCACTTGCTAAGACATCATTCTATTTTTGTATATATGCAGACAATAAAGAAGAATTGGAAGACAGAGTAAAGACTTTTATGGAATATTACAAAGATTCTGGAATTGGTGTTGAAAGACCAATTGCTGACCAACATAAATTATTTATGGATTTTATTCCAGGTACAGGAAGATATAATAAGAATTTTATCCTACCAGTTACTCCAAGGCTTATTAGTAGTGGAATGATTGGGGCAACAAGTGATTTAGGAGATTCAGTTGGAGCATATATAGGGGTGGGGTTTTAGAAAAACCAGTTTTTTTAGATTTGCTTCATGCCTGCCAGATGAATAGACCAGCAGCAGCACTAGTAGTTGGAGCACAAGGGTATGGTAAGACATTTAACACGAATTTACTAGTATATAACCATGTCCTCCATTTTGAGGCAAGAGCATTTATAATTGACCCCAAAGGTGATAGGAAAGATTGGGATAGAAAACTGCCTGAAATTGCGGATTATATAAATATAGTTGAATTTAAAGCAGATAAAGAGGACTATGGAAAGCTAGACCCATTTATTATTTATAAAGATAATATGGGAGAAGCAGGAGAACTAGCGATTAATATAATAACAGAACTTTTTAATATCAATACAGAAGGGTCAACGTATCTTGCTTTGCAAGATGCTGTAGATAAAGTAAAGCAATCTGAAAGACCTTGCATGGAAGAGTTAGTTAATTCATTAAGAAACTGTAATGAAAATGATAGTGTCAAAGAAGAGGCAATTTTGTTATCAAGAAAAATTGCAAATTTGAATAAAGGCGGACTGGCTAACTTACTGTATAGCGAAGGAAATATAAAGGCTCTTGATTTTGATAAAAAGATAAACATAGTCATGATACAAAATTTGAAGTTACCATCAGCCGTTGCTAAAGCGGACTATAGTTCAGAAGAGAAATTAGGTACAGTATTAATGCTTGCAGTAGCAAACTTTGCAAAGAAGTTTGCCCAAATAGATAACAGTATAAAGAAAATAATCGTTATGGATGAGGCTTGGGCACTAGCTAGAACTAAACAAGGTGAAGATTTATTTGAAAGATTAGCAAGGACAGGGAGATCACTTAATACATCAGTTATATTTATTGGACATTCTTCACAGGATTTGTTAAGTGAGGGAATAAGGAACTCTATAAGATATAAATTTGTCTTTAATGTTGTTAATAGGGAAGAAGCAATAAGGACATTAGAATTTCTAAATATGGATATAATCGAGGAAAATATTGCACTGCTTTCATCAGATGAAAGAGGTTTAGAAAATGGAGAATGCCTGTTTTCAGATGCATATGGAAGAATTGGGATATTAAAATTTGATGCAGTTGATTCAAGACTAGTTGAAGCATTTATGACTACACCACCTGAATTTAGAGTTTAGAGGAGGAGGTTGTATTTTGAAAATTAAAAAATTAGTTATTCTCATAATGACAATATTTTTTGTAGTTATATTGACTGGGAGTTGTTTTGCAAAATCAGACCCTATAAAAGCAGGGATGCCAGATATAAAGAAAGTCAATAGCAGTGAATATAATGATAATGAACATATAACCAAGTATGCATCAAATTATTCAATTGATGTAAATGCTGGAACATTTGATGTGGTAGAAAAAACACTAACATATGTTGTAAATGTGTTATTTTCATTGCAAGTATCTTTAGTGCAAGCATTGATATTTATGTTTGATAAAGCACTATCTTTTAGTGCATATAAAATTTTTGATAATGTATTGAAAAGCTTTATAGGAGGTATGTATAAATCTGTTTTTGGCGTTATTTCAGGGATACTGCTTTCTTGCCTGGGCTTATACTTTTTTGCGAAAATGATACAACAACGGCAAGTTGAATTTTGGACAGGTCTTGCAAAGACAGTCATCATAATAGCAATTGGGGTTTTGTATTTTACAAATCCATTGCTTTTAGCTAGAAATGTTGAAACAGCTTCAAATGAGCTTACAAATATTGTAGTTACGGCAGCCAGTAAGGCAAAAGCAGACAGTAACACATCAAAAGGTAAAGAAAAGAAGGAGACAATAACCAATATTGCAAATGATTTATGGGAAGAATATGTACATAAACCATGGAGAATATTAGAGTTTGGGAATAATGAAGCCGCGGATAAATGGGAAAATAAGATATTGAAAACTACAGAAGATAGTGATGAACGAAAAGATACTGTTGAAAAGATGGAAAAAGATAAAGAAGTAAAAACAAAAGCAATGGTTACTAAGAGGCTTGGATTTATGTTTATGTATTTAATACCACTTTCAATTAATGTAATATTAATGGCTATTTTTTGTATAGTTATAATTGGTCTTCAATTTTTAGTTACTTTAGTATTTGTACTTGGAATATTTGTGTTCATGGTTGCCCTAATACCCTCATTTGGTGTAGAGACATTAAAAAAATGGGGAATGAGTATAGCAACTTTGTCTGGAACAAAAATAGTAATGGCATTTATGTTAATGTTAATACTTGCATTTAATAATGCCCTTTTTGATACTGCAAAAGAAGAGGGATGGTTATACGCACTTATGCTCCAATTGGCAATGTATATTGTTATATATATTTATAGGGAAAGGGTACTTGGAATATTTTCAATTGCAAGAGAAGTTGCTGTAAATCCTAAAAGGGCATTTGATAGGATGAAAAAACATGGCGAACTTAGTCCAATGAGTAATTATGGGCAGCGTATGCCAATAAGGAATCTTAAAAATGGCAAAATAAAAAGTAATAGTGGTAATGGCAAAAAATCAGTTATACAAAAGGTTAAAGCAGGTACAGCAAGGTCTATTGACACCCTTACCCTTAAAAATTCTAGAAATGTATCTAAAGATTTAATAGCTGCAAATAAAAGGGAATACAATGATGGTATAGAGAAACAAAAATCAAAAGATTATTTGGATAAAAAGTATAATTTTAAAAAGAGAAAAGTTGATAAGATGTCTCCAACTAAATACCATAAAGATATGGGTTATGTTGATAGAATTGATAAAAGAAAAAAGAATGGGGAAGATCCGTTTACCCAAGATGAAATTAATAAAGTTAGGGATAGAAGAAAAAAAGCAAAAGATTATATAGAGATTCGGAAAAATAGAAATGAATTGGGAGTAAAGTTTTCAAATCCTGTAAATGGAACGAGTGTAGAAGTTAAAAAGAAACTACCAAACTATATACCAGGTGGAAGGAGTAGGGCAAGAAAATTAAGGAGGAATGATGATGAGAAGAAATAAAGTTTTAATTTTAATGTTGACTGTATTTGTAGTTGCAGTTGCAATTTCATTTATTTTCTTTAGTTGTTCAAAAGAGGGGAAGCAAAAAGATAAATTTGTTGGTACTTGGTATAAAGATGGTGTTAAAGATGCAGAAATAACAAAGAATGGAAATAAATATAAATACCAAACATATAGTGAAAATGAAAAAGGAAATAAGGTTGAAAAGGGTGCTTTATATAAAAATGGTTATATAAGTAAAGAGGGTTATTTAGTATTTGATGAGGAAGATAGATATTATGGGTTTGAATATAAGAATGACAAAGAAATAATAGAATTAACTTTCTTTAAGCCAGATTCCCATTCAAGTCCAAGTGAATCAGAAAAACATGAGAATTGGGTATTAAAGAGGACGTCAAAATGATTAAAAAATCAAGGAAAAAGGATTTTTTAAAAGTAATTGTGTGTATTTTAATTTTGGAAATCCTACTTCTTTTTTTTATAATATTCATCTGCCTATCATCATTAGGTACAGATAGTCCAGAGGAAACAGTAAATGGGTCAAAATTTTCAAATGTACTGGTTGATTCAATAAAAGTATATGGAACAGATTTTACAAGTGCTATAGCAGTTTATCTAATGGAATTTAACAGTTTTAAAGAGTATGATAAGAAGAATTTTAAACATTCAAGAGATGAAGTAAAAAAAATGATAGATGATGAAATTGAATTGAAGACAATAAAAGGCATATATGAGCTGTTTTATGGTGGGATAGTAAAAGAAGATGATAAAAAGAGGACATATTATAACTGGTATTTCCCCATAGCAGAAGGATATAAGGTGAATTATTCTGATGGATGGGAAGATTCAAGGTCAAATGGGGATGGAAAACATAAAGGAACTGATTTAATGTGTGATGCTGGAACGCCAATTGTTGCAGTTGAATCTGGAACAATTACTGGAATTGGATGGAATGAACTTGGAGGATGGAGAATAGGTATAACTAGTGAAGACGGTCGAAGGTACTGGTATTATGCACATATGAGAAAAGTAAACCCATATGTCAGATCATTAAAAAAAGATTCAAAAATAAATGCTGGACAGGTTATAGGGTATGTTGGTTCTACAGGTGAAAGCAATAAACTGTCAGATGATACAATGCCAGAGAATGAAAATGCTGTTGATGGTAAGTTTGACTCACATTTGCATATAGGTGTTTATAAGAAAGTGCTTGGTACGATGGTTTCCTATAATCCATTCCCGATATTGGAAGTTGTGAAAAGTAATAAAGTGGTTGTGGAAAAAGCCGCAGATGGAGATTATGTTGCAAAAGAGAAGAGTGTTGAAGAAAGAATTATTTCAACTGGAATTGGTTCGAATGTAGGGTTATCTGTTAATGGAGGAATGGGGTCTTTATCTGCAAAATATGAAAGTACTGGAAGTCCGGGTACGATTTCAAATACAAAAGGTGATCCTGGAGGGAAAAGTTATGGAGTGTTCCAGTTTGCAAGTAATATGGGTTCTTTAAATGGGTTTTTGATGTGGCTTAGTAGTGCAGATGCAAATATTTACAGTAGACTAATGGAAGCAAGGAGTCAAGATGGTGGGAATGGTTCACATTTCGATGCCATGTGGGTTCAAATTTCAAATGAAAATAGCCAACATTTTTACGATTTACAATATACATACATAAAAAGTGTATATTTTGACCCAGTAGTTGCTTATTTTAAACCAAAAGGATTGGATATAGAAGCTAGAAGTAAAACACTTCAAAATGTTGTTTGGTCCACAAGTGTACAACATGGAGTGGGTGGAGCTGAAACAATTATTGGTCTTCAAAATCTGAGTGCATCAGATAGAGAAATAATTATTGGGATTTACAATGAAAGAATGAAGGTAGATGTATACTTTAATAGTAGTTCACCATCAGTTAGACAAGCTGTATATAATAGATTTGAAAGGGAACTCCAAGATGCTTTAGCAATGCTTGGAGCAGAAGGGGGTTAGTGAATGAAAAAATATGCAAGCCTTATAGTACTAGCGATTGTTCTAGCAGCCTTTATAGCACTTTTAATACATGATAATTTAAATAATAAAAAAGATAGTGATACTAAGCCAACAAAACCAGTAATTACGGAAAGCACAAATACAAAAAAAGATATACAAAATGATAACCCCTTAAGTACAAAAGAATATGAGGAAATTATGAGGAATTTTATTGATGCGAAAAATTTTGCTATTGAAAAAGGCAATAAAACGTTTTTAGAAGATTTTTTGGAGAAAGGCAGTAAATTCGAAGGGGAAATTTTAGAGGACGTTAAACGGCAAAATAAAGCCAATTATGGCTATGTTGTTTTTGAGAAAGTTGAAAATATAAAAGGTAAAGTCCATACTGTAAAATTTAAGACATCAAATGGAGAAGAAAAAATATTTAAGATAAAGAGCAGGAATGGAAATTATTTAATTTTAGATGAAAAATGATTGTTATTAAAAAAAAAGAGGGGGAATAGCGATGAAGGTTCTTTTAGCTTTACAAAAAGGCTAGTAGAAAATCAAATGTTGATGAAAAATGATTGAAGAAATATTATATTTTGATAGGAGTTTTATGCTATGAAGGAATTTATAGGTTCAACGATTTTTGATGATAGAGAAGTAATGATTTATTTACTTAAAGAGAAACATGGATTTTATGTCATGGATGAGAAAAGAGAATTTCTGGATTGGTCTAACTGGTTTGTAACAAAGAAAGCGGCTTTGGAATATTGTAAATATCTGAAAGTAAATGAAGTAAATGAAATTGATAAAAATGATTAGGTGAGTAATATGGTAAAGATCACAGATAGGGATGAAAAAATTTTTAATATACTTTTTAGACTTAGATATATGACTCCAAAACAGTTAAGTGATTATCTTGGGTGTCATATAAAGAGTGTTTATGATAGAGTTGAAAAATTAGTTAATGATGGTTATATAGAAAGTACTTTGGCACTGAGTATAAATAAAAGAATTTATTCAAATGGATGGATGTTGAGAAAAAACCATGAGCAACTATCCTATAGGAAAAAAGTGGTTATAAATAAAAATACATTATCAGAATATTTACTTATAAATGATATTTACATACACATGATTAAAGAGCATGGAGTTAAGGAAGAAAATGTAACAACAGAAAGAGAAATACATTGGAAAAAAATTGGACTTACAGATAAAAGGAAAAAGATTATACCAAAGTTAGTTATAGAACAGGATGGACACCTTATAGCAATAGAATTTGAAAGAAAAATAAAGAAACAAGATGTACTTAGGGACTCATTTAGAAATTATATTTTATATACGAATTTTTATTGTTTAAGGTATCTATGTGCAACAGAGAATATCAAAAAACAAATTATAAAAACTGCAAAAAAAGAAGATGTAACATTTGTGAAAGCCTATACGATTGATGAATTTTTTAATGGAATAGATATTATTGGTTTTTAGGGAGATGTAATATGCTAAAGATTAAAGAAAGGGATGAAAAAATATTTAATATACTCTTTAGACTTAGGTATATGACTGCAAGACAGATATGTAAGTATGTAAATTGCGAGTATACACGTTTTATTAGGAGGTCTATAGAGTTAATTAATGATGGTTATATAGAGTGTAATTGGATGCAAAATGTAGATAAGAATATTTATTCAAATGGAATTATGGTGAGAAGAGATCAAGAAAGAGATTCTTACAAGAAAAAAGTTAATATAAACAGTTATACACTACAACATCATTTACTTATAAATGATGTATACATCCATATGGTCAAGGAGCTTGGAGTTAAAGAGGAAGATATAACAACAGAAAGAGAGACATATTGGAGTCGGACTGGTATTTTGGATAAAAGAAAGAAAATTAAAATACCAGATTTAATAATAGAAAAGGAAAACAAGCTTGTGGCGGTGGAAGTTGAAAAAACAAAGAAGAATGAAGAAAGTCTTAGAAATGTTCTTATGAATTATGATTTTTATACAAGTTTTTATTGTGTCAGGTACATATGTTCAAAAAAAGGTATTATGAATTTTGTTATAAACACAGCAGAGAAGGAAAATATAACATTTGTAAAAGCCTATACAATTGATGAATTTTACAATGGGGTGGATATTTTTGGATTTTAGGGGTGAGTAATTTGGATAGAGATATGAAAAACCTAGATAGAGAGGCTGAAAAGAAGCATATTGAAAGTGATAATATAATGTTTTTACTTATTATGATCGGATTTGCATTTTTAGTATGTTTTATAATAAATCCTATTGGTTTTATTGGAGGTATACTTTTAAGTGTAAAACTAAAAGAGAAAAACAAAGGTAGGACTGTTGTTATTAGTTTAATTTTAACAATTGTAGGAATAGTTATATCAATTATCTATAGTATTACAAGTATACCTATGGGAACACAATTTAATAACTTTTTTATTAATTATTATGAATTTTTTAATGGTAAGGGTGTTACTAAATTTATATTGGATTATATTTTAAATCCTTATTGGATAGTATTTTCTGGAATTGCGGTTTTAGCTGGAATGTATACATATTATCATTTTTCAACAGATAGCAAGGAAGACCATGCGAAGAGGGAAAGCAGACGGAGGCTTAAAAATGGGAAAGAGGTAAAATTTCTTGAAGATGTTAGGGTTAAAGATATAGTTCCAACAAAATTTAAAGATGCTATAACTAATATAGGGATAGAAGGAACAGTAATAGGGAAAACCAAGTTTGATGATGTTTTTATATCAGATATTGAAGCAGCTGCACATGGGATGGTAGTGGGTACAACAGGAGCAGGAAAAACAACTGTGTTGTTAAAATTTGTTGAAAGCTGTGCAGAGAGGTTTATTCCATTATTTTTGGTGGATGGTAAAGGTGATCGGGAGCTACCAGGTAAGGTAGAAAAACTTGCCCAAAAATATGGAAGAAAATTCTATCATTTTGACATGAAGGGTGAGTTGTCAAGAGTATGTTATAATCCTTTGTATTACGGAAATGTAGATAATATAAAAGAGAAATTAATTGATACAACTGATTGGACAGAACCACATTATAAAACAGCCTCAGAGAGGGCATTACTGTTAATTATAAATGTTGTTACCCAGATACTAATAGAAACAAAAGGGATGAATGAAGAGCAATTAAGAGGTTATTTTGAATTGAAAGAGGGAAAACCAATACCAAGAATTAAAAAAGATATATTGTGTTTACAGGATTTGCTTAATCCATCATCTTTATCAGCTGCAATAAAGTCAATTAAAGATAGGGAATTAAGAGCAATGTGGACTAAAATTTCAATAAGATTAGAGCCTGAATGGTATATGGGTTTAGAACAAAGATTGGCACTTATAGCTGAATCATCAGTAGGAAATTTAGTAAAAGAAACTAAGAATGGAATAAAATTAACAGATATCATGAATGAAAAAGCCATAATTTTATTTTCACTTAATGCATTAGAAAATAGGAATGTAACACAAATGATTGGAAGGCTTATTGTAAAGGATATAAACACTGTAATATCCTTAAAACTGAATAAGGATGTTATTTATGCAATTTATGATGAGCATGGAGCGTATATAAGCGAAGATGTAGAAAGCCAATTTGCTATGGCTAGGAGCTTTGGACTTAGAATTATAACAAGTACACAGGATATATCAGATTATAGGAAGTCAAAATTAGATGAAATTTTAATGAATAAAGTTGTTGGTAATACTAATTTTAAAATAATTATGAAGCAAAATGAGGCTGATAATGCAGAATATATTGCAAAGACAATAGGTACACATACCAAGATAGATAAATCAATGAGCACAGACTATCAAGGACATTTTAAGGGATTGGGCTTGAAAAATGTAGAAGAATTTATTGTAAATCCAAATGAAATAAAGGCATTAGGAGTAGGAGAAGCAGTTATTATTAAAAAAATACCAAACCAAGAAGTTATAAAAGCTGTAAAAATAGGTTATATTGATTTTGAAAGTGAAGATTTTTTTGATAAAAAAAATGAAAATATTGAAAGAACCTATAGAAAAGAAATTGTTAAAAAATGTGTAAATAATGAAATAAATGTAAATAATATTGTAAGAGAAAAAGAAAAAAATGTTACAGAAACACCAAAACATATATTACCAGAAAAGGAAATAAGGAAAAATTATG
>Ga0224525_1000775_pt1 | contig 13265 bp, 13 predicted proteins | sample CFST100metaG_FD_179874 | JGI IMG/M metagenome (GOLD analysis project Ga0224525, IMG submission 179874) | Peat soil microbial communities from Stordalen Mire, Sweden - C.F.S.T100 | ecosystem: Environmental > Terrestrial > Soil > Wetlands > Peat | place: Sweden: Norrbotten County, Stordalen Mire...
CTGGATATGAGCGAAGAAGATTATATGCTATTTTTGGCAGCCCGTAAGACAGAAATTCCGACTTTTATTATCAATTCTATAAAGTTGAACAAAGATGCTAAAACCATTGTATAAAACCCGACCTCTGTTGGATAACCCGGGAGAGAGAACAAATTATATACAAATGAAAGTTTTTCTTCTATTTTCGATACTACTATTGATTTGTAATTCAGCACTGGCTCAGGAACAGCTCATTACACTGGACATGTGTCTGCAACAGGCTGAATTGCAATTTCCCTTGTTGAAGCAGAAAGACCTTTATAGCAGGATTGCAGATTACAACCAGGCAAACATCAAAACAAATTTTCTTCCTCAGACCAACTTAAATGGTCAGGCCAGTTGGCAGAGCGATGTTACTAAGGTGCCCATTAAAATACCAAACCTCACTATTCCTACCCCCGATAAGGATATGTACAAGCTGACCCTTGATGTGAACCAGCTGATCTTTGATGCGGGAAGCACCAAAAGGCAGGAAGAATTGGAAAAGATCAGTCTGGAAGTGAACCGCCAGGGAGTGGATGTTGAAATCTACAAGCTCAGGGATCGTGTCAGTCAGATCTATTTCGGGATATTACTGTTGAAGGAAAATGAAGAATTGTTGAAGTCAACAAGGGCCGATATTGAATCGAGAGAGAAAAAGATAGAATCTCAGGTAACTCATGGTACTATGCTGGCCTCGAACCTGACCGTTTTACAGGTGGAGGTTCTCAAGATTGAACAGTCTATGGCCGAACTGCACTTCAGTCAGGAGGCACTGATACAGTCACTGGTTGAACTGACAGGGATAAAAATGACTACTTCTTCTCTTTTGCAACTTCCTGAACCTATTATCGAGGGTGGTTCAACGGTCATAAAACGTCCTGAATTAAAATTGTTTGAACTTCAGAAAGATCGGTTAACCGGCATGGATAAACTGACCGATACCAAAACAAAACCAAGGTTGCTGGGGTTTGGTACACTGGGTTATGGTCGTCCGGGTCTCAATATGCTATCTAACGATTTTAAAGGTTATGCTATGTTTGGGGCAAAGCTGAGTTGGAATGTATGGGACTGGAACCAAACCAACAATGAACGACAGGTTTATGGAGTACAGAAAAGTATCATTGAGACCGAAAAGCAATCGTTCAATCAGAATCTGAATATAGCTTTACAAAACAACTTGTCCGAAATAAATAAATATCAGTCATTGATTGATACGGACAATAGAATCATTCAATTGAGAAATGACATCACGTTATCCGCTGCCTCTCAATTGGATAATGGTGTGATTACCTCTACAGAATACCTGACGGAAGTGAATAATGAGCTCCAGGCCAGACTCAGCCTGAAGACGCATCTGGTTAAACTGACTCAAGCCAAATTCGATTATCTGATAACATTGGGTCAGAAGTAATGAATTGTTTAAACTGGAAAATTCTTTTTTAATGAAAGCATCATCTCTTTTTGCAGTGCTCCTGTTACTGGTTGCCTGTAATTCAAACAAAGAACGTTCAGACGCTTACGGGAACTTCGAAGCGATTGAAACAACCATATCTGCTGAAGCCAATGGCAAGCTAATGTCATTCAAACTTGAAGAAGGTCAGATTTTAGATGCAGGGGTTTCTGTTGGTCTTATCGATACAGTGGATACCCAACTCAAAGTTTTACAGCTGAGGGCTCAAGTATATGCTGTTGGGTCCAGAACCGACAATCTGAATGCCCAGATTGCCGTTTTAGATAAACAGGCCGAAAACCAACAGATTGATAAAAACCGGATAACTGCTATGTTTAAAGACAAGGCTGCTACCCAAAAGCAGCTGGATGATATCAATGGGGCACTTGATGTGACTGCAAAACAGAAAGATGCCGTGACGGTGCAGTTTAAAGGGGTAAAGGACGATGCTGCTGTGGTCCGTCGTCAGATCGATCAGCTGAAGGATCAGATTAGCAGGTGTCATATTAAAAATCCGGTCAAAGGTACGATACTGGCAAAGTATGTTGAACAGAATGAAATGGTTACTATGGGCAAGGCCTTGTATAAAATAGCCGATATCTCTACTCTTGACCTGAAAGTCTACGTAAGCGGTAGTCAGTTATCGGATGTTAAAATTGGCAAAGAGGTCAAGGTGCTCATTGATAAAGCAAACGGGACTATTAAAAAGATGAAGGGTAAGGTATCGTGGGTATCTGACCAGTCAGAATTTACTCCCAAGATTATTCAGACCCGGGATGAACGTGTTAATCTGGTTTATGCCGTGAAGATAAAGGTGAAGAACGACGGTAGCCTCAAGATTGGTATGCCTGCAGAGGTGAATTTTAATTAATAATCATTTAAATCAAATAATTATGAACAAGATCAAACATCTTCTATTGCTGGTTTTAGTGTTAACTTCAGCTATACCGCTACTTGCACAGAGCAAAGCGGATCGTCTTACAGGTTATTATCTCACTCGTGACGATAAGACCCATAAAGAAAAATCACAGGTACAGATTTTTAAGATTTCAGATGGAAAATATTTTGGGAAAATTGTTTGGGTTGCTGAGCCACTCGAGAATGGAAAACCTAAAGTAGATAAGAATAATCCTGCAGATAATCTGAAGACACGTCCAATCTTAGGATTACCGTTGTTGAATGGTTTCACTTATGATTCAGGTAGTGATGAGTGGAGCGACGGAACCATCTATGATCCACTCAATGGCAAAACCTACAAATGCTTTATTCTTTTTTCTGATCCTAACACGCTCAAGGTAAGCGGGTATATCGGAAAACAATGGATGGGACTGAAGAGAACTGTTATCTGGACCAAAGAGGCACAGCTTCGTAAATAATAAAGTTGGGTTGTAAATGATTTCTTTTCTCAGATGTTTTGTCCGTAGGACATTAACATTAATGGGTTGATCCCCTTACGGGGAAAAGAAACAAACAATACATATTCTATTGATAATGATCTCCTACGGAGAAAAGTATAAGGCAGTAAAAAATATTTAATATTATTCTGATGGAACTTTCGGTTGTAGTAAACGATATCCACAAAGCGTATGGACAGGTGAAGGCCTTGTCGGGGTTGAGCTTTGAGGTAAAACCGGGGGAACTGTTTGGCTTTATTGGTCCCGACGGAGCCGGGAAGACTACCCTTTTCAGAATTCTGACTACCCTGCTGATTCCTGATGCAGGCTATGCCCTGGTGGATGGCCTTGATGTAGTGAAAGACTACAAGGCTATCCGAAAGATTGTAGGTTATATGCCCGGTCGCTTTTCCCTCTACCAGGATCTGACTGTGGAGGAGAACTTGAATTTCTTTGCCGGTATTTTCAAAACCACTGTGAAAGAGAACTATTATCTGATTGAAGAAATCTACAAACAGATTGAACCTTTTAAAAACAGACCTGCAGGTAAGTTGAGCGGGGGGATGAAACAAAAGCTTGCGCTATCTTGTGCCCTGATCCATAAACCCAAAGTGCTTTTCCTTGACGAGCCTACAACAGGTGTCGATGCTGTCTCCCGTACTGAATTTTGGGAGATGCTTAAACGGCTACAACAACAGGATATTGCCATTCTGGTCTCGACACCCTATATGGATGAGGCCTCACTCTGCGACCGTGTAGCCCTCATCCAGCAAGGCAAACTGATGGATATTGATACCCCTCAGGCTATTACTAATAAACTTCCGGGTAGGATGTTTGCAATCTCTTCTCCCGCAATGTACTCGATGTTGCTTGATTTACAACAATATTCAAGGGCGGTCTCTGCCTATCCCTTTGGCGATAGTGTCCATCTTCATGTCATTGATACCTCTTTTATAATCAATGACCTTGAAGCTTATCTGACCGGGAAAGGACAAAAGGGATTTAAGATTAAAATTATACACGCAGGGATAGAGGATTGTTTTATGTATCTGATGGAAAAACACCATGCCCATGTCTGAGATAATCCAAAGCACTGAAGTGCGTGAATCAATAATATATGTCAGGGACCTGGTAAAACGCTTTGGTCGCTTCGTGGCGAATGACCATCTCTCCTTTGATGTGTACAAAGGCGAGATCTTTGGATTCCTGGGAGCCAATGGGGCAGGAAAGACTACCGCGATCCGGATATTGTGTGGACTGTCGACCCCTACTTCGGGTCAGATCAATGTGGCCGGTTATGATGCCTACTTGCAGACGGAGAAGATAAAACAGAACATTGGATACATGAGCCAGAAGTTTTCGCTCTATGAAGACCTTTCTGTGGAAGAGAATTTTACTTTTTATGGTGGCGTTTATGGGTTGAGAAGGAAGCAGATCAAAGAAAAGACTACCCTTTTACTCACTCGCCTTGACCTGTTGGATGAACGCAAGACTGTATTGAAAGCACTGCCACTGGGATGGAAGCAGAAGCTGGCATTCTGTGTGGCCATTATGCATGATCCCAAGATCGTCTTCCTTGATGAGCCTACAGGAGGAGTGGATCCCATTACACGACGCCAGTTCTGGGATCTTATCTATGAGGCATCTCACAATGGCATCACTGTTTTTGTGACCACCCACTATATGGATGAAGCGGAATATTGTGAACGGGTTACCATTATGGTCGATGGTAGAATTGATGCTTTGGATACACCTGCTAATCTGAAGCTTAAATATAATGCAAGCAGTATGAATGAAGTGTTCCTTCGTCTGGCCAGGACAGCCAAGGCCACAGGAGAATAATATTTGAAGCTAATTTATTGAAAACAGATCATGTATAAATTCATTGTTAAAGAGTTTCATCACATCTTCAGGGATTTCAGGACAATGATTATCCTGTTTGGAATGCCTGTCGTGCAGGTGTTGCTCTTTGGGTTTGCCATTACAACCGATATCAAGGATGCACAGATTGCCATCCTTGATAAATCAAATGATTACATGACCCATGAAATAACTAATAAGTTGCTTTCATCAGGATATTTCATTCTGGGAGCTAATCTTGATAAGGATGACCAGATTGACAAAGCTTTTAAAAAAGGGAATATCCGTGAAGCGGTCATATTTGAGAAGAACTTTGCCGAAAAGATAGAAACAGAAAAGAAAGCCTCTGTTCAGATCATTGCAGATGCCTCAGATCCAAATATGGCAAACCTCTTGTTTAATTATTCCCAATCTATCCTGATGGATTATCAACGGCAATTGTATAAAGATATGAAGTTTCCTTTGCAGATTCAGGTGGAGACACAGATGCTTTATAATCCTGAACTAAAGAGTGTTTACATGTTCGTACCTGGAACAATCACTATCCTATTGATGTTGATATCAGCCATGATGACTTCCATCTCTATCGCTAAAGAAAAAGAGTTGGGAACCATGGAAGTATTGCTGGTCTCCCCACTGAAACCTTTCCAGATCGTGGTAGGTAAAGTGATTCCTTATGTTATCCTCTCCTGTATAAATGCCATTATTATACTGATGCTTTCCTTTTTTGTACTTGGGATGCCTGTGCAGGGAAGTCTGATTTTCCTACTTGCCGAGACTGTACTATTTATCTTTATGTCATTGTCACTGGGGATTTTCATTTCAACGGTCAGTCAGACACAACAAATAGCAATGATGCTATCGATGTTTGTATTGATGTTACCCACTATTCTGCTTTCAGGTTTTATCTTTCCGATTGAAAATATGCCTGTTGTGTTGCAGTATTTCAGTATGATCATGCCTTCGCGGTGGTTTATCATCATCATCAAAGCCATTATGTTGAAAGGATCGGGTATTTTGTTTCTTTGGAAAGAGACGCTTATCCTTGTTGGATTGACACTGTTCTTTATCACCATGAGTGTCAAAAAATTTAAAGTCAGGCTAGCTTAAAATGCTGCAAAGCAAATACAATCATCCAATTATGAGAACAATTCTCTATATCATACAAAAAGAGTTCAGGCAGCTAAAGCGTAACCGGCAGATGTTGCCTATTATCTTTATTATGCCGATGGTTCAGTTGCTGATACTCTCTTTTGCCGCTACCTTTGAGATCAAGAACACCAATTTATTTATTGTAGACAATGATCACAGTCAGCTCTCACGTGAGTTGACAGCCAAATTCAAAGGATCTCCTTTTTATACCATCACCGGCTATTCGGATGATTATAACACTGCCCAAAAGGCAGTTGAGCTTCGAAAGGCTTCACAGATACTCATTATCCCTACTGATTTTGAACGTGATTTGTATAAAGAAGATAAGGCAAAAGTACAGATAGTGACAGATGCTATCAATGGTAGTGCTGCAGCGTTGACCAATGGATATGCGCTTTCGATCATTCGCGATTTCAATGTCAATTTATTGGTTGAGACATTCCCTTCTATAGATCTGAAGGATCCGATAGATGTGCGTTATTCATTCTGGTATAATCCGAAGCTGGATTACACCACTTTCATGGTCCCGGGCATATTGGTATTATTGATTACAATCATAGGGCTGTTTTTATGTGGAATGAACATTGTAAGAGAAAAAGAGATCGGGACAATTGAGCAGATAAATGTCACCCCTATTCATAAGTATGAATTTATAGCCGGGAAGTTGATTCCCTTCTGGATTATCGCTCTTTTTGAGTTGGCTTTCGGGCTCACACTGGCTAAGCTGGTCTTTAATATTCCAATTGTTGGAAGCCTCGAACTCATCTTTGGGGTTGCTTCAGTTTACCTGATCGCTATAATGAGTTTGGGACTGTTTATTTCAACTTTGGCCGATACACAACAACAGAGCATGTTCCTCTCCTGGTTCTGTATGGTCATCTTTATCCTCATGAGCGGATTATTCACTCCCATAGATAGTATGCCAGAGTGGGCAAAGGCCATTAACATCATCAATCCTATCCATTATTTTATTCCTGTGATGCGAAATGTGATGTTGAAAGGATCCAATTTTGCCGACATCAGTAAATATTTTTGGCCTTTGGTATGTTATGGATTTATTAGCATTTCACTGGCTGTGTGGCGTTATAGAAAAACAAGTTAAAGTATCCTTTCTCCGACCTGCTTTCATTTTTATTTTTTGTGCCAAACTTTAACTTTTCAAGATCATTTTTATAGGCTTTTTATTTTTTTAAGAATTTTTATGAAACACCGAGAAGTCACGACCATAAAGGTTTACAGATGATTCTTAGATCTATTCTATGGTTCCCCAAGATGTGAAATGGAACATATTAAAGGTTTATTGTTTATATTTGTTTCTAATTGCTATCAAAAAGTACAATTCAAGTTCAACAAACTTGTTCTGACGCTCAGAGAAACACAGTTTTCTCATTGCCTTGCGGGTATCATCTTTTAACCCGATTCTATTAAAAACAAGCTGATCAGACAGCATTTTTTAGAATATTGTTGAATGCAGAATTTCATCGGTACCATCGGTTTACTGAATACCATTTACAAAGATGGACCTAAATCTAACTGAATGACAAAAAGAATTCTTACTGTTCTATTTTTTTGTGGAACATTGTTTGCACTACTCATAGGGGGGTTCTCTTGTAATCCTTCGGGCGGTGCTATTGCTTTGCGTTCCCCACAACAATCAGACAGCTTACTTGTGAAGATTCAAGACCGGGGAAAACTTATCGCCATTACATCTTACAATTCTACCAATTATTTTATCCATCAGGGTGAACCCCTGGGTTATCAATATGAATTGTTACATTCTTTAGCTGATAATCTCGGTGTTAGTCTTGAAATTATAGTAGAAAATGATGTTAACAAAAGTGTTGAAATGCTCAATGACGGCAAGGCAGATATCATTGCTCGTGATATAGCGATTACAACACAACGCTCAAAGAAAATGAGTTTTACTGATCCTATTCTTCAGACACACCAGGTCCTGATTCAAAGGAAACCTGAAGACTGGAAGAAACTTGACGACCAGGAAATAGATCATCTCCTCATTCGTAATCCAAAATCATTGAAGGGTAAAACCATTTACGTACAGGCAGGAAGCAGTTATGACGAAAAACTATCCGTTCTGCAAAATGATCTTCGTATTAAATTTAAAATAAATGCTGATGAAGATCGTGATGTTGAAGACCTTATTGCTGCTGTCGCTCATAAAGATATCGATTACACAATCTGCAATGAGCAGTTGGCAGCCATCAATACTTCCATATATAAAAATGTGGATATTAAAACTTCGATGAGTGAGCCAGAGAGTATTGCTTGGGCTGTAAAGAAAGATAGCCACTCGTTACTTGATGAGGTCAACAACTGGATGAGGGAGTTCAAGAAATCACCCCAGGCAAGCATGATTTATGATAAGTATTACAAAAACCCCCGAGGGATAAAGCTTGCACAGAAGCAACTCATCACAAAGCATGGCAGACAACTGACCCCTTATGATAATCTGCTCAAGCGTTACAGCAAACCACTTGGCTGGGATTGGCGTTTGCTTGCAGCGCTCATCTACGAAGAATCAAAGTTTCAACCCAATATTGTTTCTTGGGACGGTGCACTTGGCTTGATGCAATTATCTTCCAATACAGCACATAAATATGGTATAAAGAAAAACTCAACTGTTGAAAAACAACTTTCTGCCGGGACACGTTACCTGAAACAGCTCAGTAATATCTTTACAGGTCATGTGAAAGATAAAGAAGACAAAAGTAAATTCGTACTGGCATCATACAACATCGGTTTAGGACATGTCATTGATGCTACACGCCTTACAGAGAAATACAAACATAATCCCGGTATATGGACTGACAATGTCGAGGTCTATCTGAGAGATAAATCGAAACCTGAATTTTATAACGATTCTATTGTGAAAAGTGGTTTTGCCCGTGGAGACAGAACCTGTGATTATGTAGACCGCATTTACAATCGTTACCGCACCTACCTCAATACCGTCAAGCGATAGCGGATTTACACAATTTATAAATTCTGCAGGCTTCAGCTACCGTCTCTTCAGGAGAGGTATAGTTGAAGCCTGTTTTTTTTGTCAGCTTCTCTCCTGAATAGTGGTATTGGTGTCTGGAAGTACGGGCCGTTTCTTTTGTGATGATGGGTGTGCTTCCTGTAATCAACCCTCTTAGTTTTTCGATGCGCCACCAAGTAGCAAGCAACAGATTGGGCAGGGCATAGCGGGGTTTGGGTTTATTCAGGTTTAGCGCGATGAGTTCAAATAACCTGCGGTAGGAATAATTGTCGCCGTTGACGATAAACCGTTCATTCCTGATAGGGCTTTCCATGAGCAGTACCATGGCATGGGCCACATCTCTCACATCAACAAAACCATTGATGCCATTACTGTAGAACAATGAAATCCCATCCACGGTAGAGATCAGTTTGGAACTTCCTTTTTCAGGATCACCCATCCCTATGATAATAGAGGGGTTGACGATGACCGCGTTGAGCCCTTCTTCCGTTCCTCTCCAGACTTCCCGTTCACCCCCATATTTACTGATGGCGTAGTTAGAATTCTGTTTCGTTGATTTCCAGGCCGTCTCTTCTGTGACCATTTTTTCCTCTTCTGCTCTGCCCAATGCAGCGATAGAGCTGACATGACATAGTTTTTTAATTCCCTTGGTCAGAGAAGCATTTACCACATTGGCAGTCCCTTCAATATTTACGCGCATCATCTGAGCGCGGTCTTTAGGGTTGAAAGAGACCATCGCGGCACAATGATAGACATATTCTATGCCTTCCAGGGCATCTTCGAGCGAAAAGATATCGCAGATATCCCCATTTACCCACTCTATTTGCTTCAGGAGCGCTTCAGCACGGCGATCGTTGTAGCGGAATATGTTTTCCACTTCCAGCATACTACTGTGCTCACGTCGGAGCGCACGTATTTTTTCCCCGTTTCGGGTAAGTTCGAGCAGCAGATAAGCGCCCAACAGACCGGTTCCTCCTGTTACTAATATCATATCTACAAAGCTAGACAATTTTTAAATTCTGATCATGCATCGTGTCAGGGTTTCTCTATGAAAGGGAAAATCTTTACTTTTGTAAAAAATCAAACTATTACATGAATTTTGTTGAAGAACTGCGCTGGAGAGGAATGATCCACGATATCATGCCCGGAACAATGGAAATGCTGAATGAAGGAATGGGAACCGCTTATGTTGGAATCGATCCAACTGCCGACTCACTCCATATCGGGCATCTGGTGAGTATCATGATGCTGAAGCACTTTCAGCTTTCAGGCCATAAGCCTCTGGCATTAATAGGTGGTGCTACAGGTATGATTGGTGACCCCTCGGGCAAATCAGAAGAACGCAACCTGATGTCGGAAGAATCTTTGCGCCACAATCAGGAGTGCATCAAGAAGCAACTGGTTAAATTTCTGGACTTTGAGTGTGACAAGAACACAGCCGAGATCGTCAATAACTACGACTGGATGAAAGAATTCAGCTTTCTTCAGTTCCTTCGCGATGTAGGTAAACACATCACCGTCAACTATATGGTGGCCAAGGATAGTGTGAAGAAGCGGATGGAAGGGGGAAATGGCATCTCTTTCACCGAGTTTACCTATCAGCTGGTGCAGGGATATGACTTTTTACATTTATTCCAGAACAAGGGGTGCCGTCTGCAGATGGGAGGCTCAGACCAATGGGGAAATATCACTACCGGAACAGAGTTGATCAGACGTATCGGTGGAGGTGATGCCTTCGCACTGACCTGTCCTTTGATTACCAAGGCCGATGGTGGCAAGTTTGGTAAGACCGAGAAAGGAAACATCTGGCTCGATCCCGAACGCACCTCTCCATATACCTTTTATCAGTTCTGGTTGAACTGTTCCGACGAAGACTCTAAAAAATACATCCGCATATTTACCCTCTTTAGCAAAGAGGAGATAGAAGCGATGGAGGTAGAACATGCTGCTGCACCTCATCAGCGGATCCTTCAAAAAGCCCTGGCTAAGGATCTGACGGTCCGTATTCACAGTGAAGAGGATTACAATCAATCCGTAGAAGCTTCTGAGATCCTATTTGGCAAGGGAACGACCGAAACCCTGCGCAAGATGGATGAAAGGATCCTGCTAAATGTTTTCGAAGGTGTCCCGCTCTGCGAAGTGATGCTGTCAAATCTCGAAGAGGGTCTGAATATCGTTGACCTGGTGGCAGAGAAGACCAACATCTTTCCCAGCAAGGGTGAAGCCCGCCGCATGATGAAAGACGGGGGACTGCAGCTGAACAAGGAAAAGATGAAAGAGGATTATACGGTCACTAAAGAAAACCTGCTGAACAACAAATATTTGATTATCCAGAAAGGTAGGAAAAATTACTATCTGGTCAATTTCAGCTAACCCGGGTGAAAAGCTTTTGCTAAAACGATGATATCATTTCAGTAAAAGACTATTTATCTTGAAACTTGAAGAACAATTCATGAATAGTTGAAGGATACTTTAAAGATACTCTTAGAGTATCCATTAAGTATCCTTCAACTATCCATAAAGTATCCTTTAACCCATCTTTGTAGAGGCTGTTTACCGAAATATTTAGAGGAGGAATCAGTTTAATTTCTGGAACAGATATTTATCCGGATTTTCTTTAAACGTCTTTAGGTCGATGACCTTGCCGTAGTTGTTATTGATAGTGGCAAGGGTGCTATAGTGCACATCTTCAGCCTTTATAATATGGTCACCATATTTGAGATCTTTGGTGGCACAGGCATCCTGAACCACGACGCACTCGAATCCAAAGTCATGACCGGCCCTGGTGGCGGCTTCCAGACATAGATGCGTCTGCATGCCTATGATTACCAATCGGGTGATTTCATTTTTCTTCAGGTATTCCAGCAGGTCGGTATTTTGAAAGCTATTCACTTCTACTTTGGTAATTACTTTCTCTCCGGCGATGGGAGCCACGTTTTTATGAATCTCGCCTCCCTTGAGTGCCTTATGTTTGATGTGCACAACGAGTTGTTTCTTCTCTCTGAAGAGCTGTAGTATTTCCTTTGCGTTAAGACTGGCAGGCACAACGTTGACCAGCCCGGGACCATCACCGGGGAAATAAAAATTCTGGATATCGACAATGAGTAGGGCTGTTTTAATATGATCTGCTTTTTGTTGTGCAGAGACGGTAAACAATGAAAGCGTCACTAGGAAGAAAGAGAGAAAGAACTTTTTCATGATTTTAGCTTTAAATGACAACATTTCTGGTGGCAACAAAACGGTTGCTGTTTATAATGATTACGTATTTTCCATGAGCACTCTTTTTTGAATTTGAGAGATTCCAGTTAATGATATTTTTTCCTGGAACACATTTTCCTGAAAAGAGCTGCTGGACCAATTTGCCTTTTTGATTATAGAGACCGATTTCCAGATGCTGTTGTTCGGGGACATTAACCTCCATTGCCAGACCTTTTAAAAGTGAAGCATGAAGAATATTCAACTCATAGTCCTGGTCTTTTGATTTCATACTACCGGTAGCATTATCGGGGGTATAAACCAGGTTCATGTCAATAAAGTAGGCCTGTTTGGCCGGATTTAACTTGATGGCACCAGTGCCTTTTGTAAAGGTGACCGTCTGTATAGGTCCCTGTTTATGTTCATCGGTGTATTCAGTTACAATCTGATACTGTCCGTCCTTCACGACTGTTTCGGTGGTGTCCTTGCAGTTCCAGACGACGGTATGTGAGCCGTGATCAGAGAGGGTGGGGCCGGAGATGGCATCCACTTTATTACCTCCGGATTTGGCATTCCAGGTATAGAGATGTTGTTTGCGTTTGCCAGCCTGCAGCTGCAGTGTTTTTACAAAGTTACCGGTACCAGTTTCCACCCAGATGGCGAGTACATGGTCGGGAGAAAATTTTTTGTAATTATCCACCGTTGTAATGGTAAAACGAACAGTCCCAGATGTTGCCTGACCAAAAGCAGTGATTGACAGTAGCAGAAATATTGCATTAAGGAGTGTTTTCATAGCGGAATAAGGTTTTATAATTGCAAAATTTACTCAAATTAAAAAGATGAATTACTCCAAATTAAGGGGAAGGCTTTTAGGCGACTTCACCGAATAATTGAAACCGATCTTTTTTTCTTTGGCAGGGTCAATCTTTAAACGCCAGGTGATCATATTTGTTGTTTCGTCAAGAGAACCCTCTTTATAATTTCCCTTGTCGACCACGATATCCTTATTGGTGGATGTCGGGAACTGATCTTCGATAGTGATGCTGATGGGTTGCTGTTTTTTGTTGCGGATGGAGATCTCCCAGCTGCGTTCATCGGTCTTACTGCTTCCGAAGACCTGATTTTTACTGAAGTCTTTTAGCTTAGTGCGGTTTACGATGATGTTTTTATCGCGACCCAGTGAGACTTCAAG
>Ga0224525_1000777_pt1 | contig 13212 bp, 14 predicted proteins | sample CFST100metaG_FD_179874 | JGI IMG/M metagenome (GOLD analysis project Ga0224525, IMG submission 179874) | Peat soil microbial communities from Stordalen Mire, Sweden - C.F.S.T100 | ecosystem: Environmental > Terrestrial > Soil > Wetlands > Peat | place: Sweden: Norrbotten County, Stordalen Mire...
AATTTACAGGATAACATTAGCTTTATTTTGATGGTTTATTTTTAAGTATATGGAAAAAGTTTTATTACTGGGTGATGAAGCGATAGCGCAGGCTGCTCTGGATGCAGGCTTAAGCGGGATGTATGCCTACCCCGGAACTCCTTCAACTGAGATCATGGAATACATTCAATCATCTGAAGAGAACTCTTACCCTGGTATTCACAAAGAGTGGTCGTCGAATGAAAAAACTGCTATCGAATCTGCTCTTGGAATGTCTTATGCAGGTAAGAGAGCCATGGTTGCCATGAAACATGTTGGTCTGAATGTGGCTGCCGACGGGTTTATTAATTCAGCTATTACAGGGGTTAACGGAGGCCTGATAATCGTTTCTGCCGATGACCCGTCAATGCACTCTTCACAGAATGAACAGGATTCAAGGTTTTATGGGAAGTTTGCACTTGTGCCGTGTTTTGAACCATCAAATCAACAGGAAGCTTATGATATGGTTTTTGATGCCTTTGAATTATCTGAAAAATATAAGCTTCCGGTTCTTTTCAGAATAACGACACGTATGGCTCATTCAAGGGCCACAATTAATCTGAGGCCTTCTCTGCCACAGAAAAAGCTTTTCCTTCCCGCTGACCCGCTGCAGTTTGTTCTTCTTCCTGCCATTGCACGAAAAAGATATAAGACTCTTTTATCATCATATGAATCATTACGATACGATCCATTGATATCAAAATATAACATTTTTACTGGCGGGAATAAACACGACTTAGGAATCATTGCCTGTGGTATTGCGAATAACTACTTCTTAGAAAGCGCGGGAGAATCTGCAGGTGAATTTCCTTTGTTAAAAATATCAGCATATCCATTTCCAAAAGAAATTATAAAAGAAATTACAGGAAGATGCAATGAAGTTCTTATCCTGGAGGAAGGGGCGCCTGTTGTTGAAGAAGCCTTACGGGGAATACTTGACGAAGGCATAAAAATCCGTGGCAGACTAGATGGAACTGTTCCTCGTGACGGAGAACTGAATCCTGCAATAGTGGCGAAAGCCATGGGTTTTCCGCTTAGTTTTGGACAGGAGGTTCCATCTCTGGTCAAAATGAGGCCGCCTTCTTTTTGTGAAGGCTGCGGACATGCTGATATGTTCAGCGCTTTAACTGAAGCTATAAAACCATTTGGCCAGGGGCATGTATTCTCTGATATAGGCTGCTACACACTTGGAGCACTTCCTCCGTACAGTGCTATTAACTCATGTGTCGATATGGGTGCATCTGTAACTATGGCAATCGGAGCTTCAGATGCAGGATTATTCCCTTCAGTTGCTGTTATTGGTGATTCGACTTTTACACATTCGGGAATGACCGGCCTTCTTGATGCCGTTGTAAAAAATTCTCCGGTGACTATCATTATATCTGATAATTCCACAACTGGAATGACCGGGGGTCAGAAATCAAATGCCACAGGCAGGTTAGAACAGATTTGCTCGGGAATAGGAGTTCAAAGTGAACACATAAGAGTCATTACTCCGTTGCGGAAGAATTATACTGAAAATGTGCGAATCATGAAAGAAGAGTTTGATTATAAGGGTGTCTCAGTAATAATTGCATCACGTGAATGTATTCAGACAGCTATACGAAGAAAAAGATCAGAAAATTCAATTGAATAATTCTATAATCCGGATTATGAAAAACGACATTATATTATCAGGGGTTGGTGGCCAGGGAATTTTGTCAATTGCAGCAACAATAGGCCTTGCTGCTGTTTCCAATGATCTGTTCATAAAACAATCTGAAGTTCACGGAATGAGTCAGAGAGGTGGAGATGTTCAATCGCATCTCAGGCTTTCTGATAAACCGGTATCATCTGACCTTATTCCTTTCGGGAAGGCTGATCTAATAATATCTGTTGAACCGATGGAATCGCTTCGATACCTTCCCTGGCTCTCTGACAATGGCTGGCTGGTAACAAATTCAAATCCATTTATTAATATACCTGATTATCCACCATTAGATGAAATTCTCGAAGAGATAAAAAAAATCAGGAATCATATAATAATTGATGCGGATGGTATTGCGAAAGAAGCCGGATCACCCAGGTCAGGAAACATAGTAATTCTGGGAGCCGCTTCACCTTTTATAGAAATGCCGTTTGAAAGTCTTGAAAAAGCATTGAAAAAACTATTCGGAAAGAAAGGCAATCATGTTGTTGAAGACAATCTTAATGCACTTCATGCAGGACGTGAATGTTCAGCAGGTATTAGAATTTGAATGATGCATTAAGGTAAATGGCATCTGTACCAGGTTTCCCCGGGCTATAAGGATTTGTTCTTCGCCAGTTCAGTAGATTGCAAGATACCTCTCTAGGAATCGTCAATGTAAAATTTATATATTTATGCAGTCTGATAGAGTGGAAATTTTTAATAATATTACACGCCCAATTTTAAAGAATCAAAATTTCTATACATATGATACGTATATGCTTTACCCAGCTTCTTCTGGCAGTTTCTGTTATTTTGTTTGCTCAAAAAGCTGATTTTAAGGCGGCTGAGAAATTCAGGGGAGATAATCTCATTCCAAAATATGGTGATCTGGCCGTCAATGCAAACTGGATTGAGGAGTCAGATATTTTCTGGTATTCATTTAAAACTTCCGCCGGCAAAAATTTCTACTACGTAAATGCTGCAAACAGGTCAAAACAGCCAATGTTTGAAAGTAAATACATGGCTGCGGAATTGCATAAGCTGACTCATCATCCCTATAATGATCTGGATCTTCCGATCAAAGACATAAAATTTGAAAAGAAGAGTACGACAAAATTTTCTTTTGTGGTAGATTCAATGAGATTCAATTTTGATATATCATCTCAGAGACTAACCATAAAAGATTCCATTTGGAAGGAAAAAAAGAAACCGGAGTGGCCAACGTACTCATCTGACAGTATATGGATTGCTTATGCTAAAAACCATAACCTGTATCTGATGAAAGCAAAAGATAAGGATAGTATTGAAGTGCAGCTTAGTACAGACGGCGAACGTTATTATAGCTATGCTGCAAATTCAGAAGACACAACCAAAAATAAAAAAGTAAAAGCTAATGTAACCTGGTTCAAGAATTCCAGGAAGCTCTATGTTGAGAAGCAGGATGAGAGGAAAGTGAAAGATCTGTTTGTTGTTGATGTTCTTGCACAACCCAGGCCAAAGCTTCAGACTTATAGGTATTCATTGCCAGGAGAGCCATTCGTACCTCAGACAGAGCTGGTAATTTTTGATGTGGCTACTAAAAAACGCATTGATGTGGATCTGAAGAAATGGAAGGATCAGACCGTAAACGTTGAATGGACATCCCAGAAAAATGCTGGTAAATTAGTTCTTATCCGCAAAGACAGACCTTTGAAGAAACTGGATGTTTGTCTTGTTAATGCTGAAACAGGGGCTCTCTCTGTTCTCTTCAGTGAGGAAACCTGGCCTTATTTTAATGATGAATATTCAAGACTATCGGTTCTTAATGAGGGGAATGACATTATCTGGTGGTCGGAAAGGACAGGATGGGGGCAGTTGTATCTTTATGATGGCAAAGGCAATCTTAAGAATCAGATCACCGACGGATACTTTGTTACCGGAAGGGTGGAAAGGATTGATACGCTTGGAAGGACACTATATTTTGAGGCGTTCGGAAGAGAGACGGGAGTGCATCCATATTACAGCATGAAGTATAAAGCTTCTATTGACAAAGGCGGAACCACCCTGATAACAAAAGAAGGAGCCAACCATTCTTTCAGCATGTCAAAATCGAACAGGTATTTTGTTGACACATACTCTACTGTTGACAGAATTCCGGAAGCCGTTTTGCGGGATAATACCGGAAACATAATACTCAGACTTGAAAAGGCCGATCTTTCACAGCTCTTTAAAACCGGATGGAAAATGCCGGAAACAATTATTTTAAAGGCAAAAGATGGGGTTACTGACCTGTATGGTATTATGTACAAGCCATTTAATTTTGACTCTACCAGGAAATACCCGGTAATTTCGTATGTTTACCCAGGTCCGCAGACAGAGTCGGTTCAGTATTCCTTTACTGTTACGGGCGGCAAAAATGTGGCACTGGCGCAGCTTGGTTTTATTGTTGTAAATTTTGGCCACAGGGGAGGGAGTCCGATGCGAAATAACTATTACCATACTTTCGGTTACAACGATCTCAGGGATTATCCTCTTGCCGATGACAAATACGGGATCGAACAACTTGCAGATAAATATAAATTCATTGACATAAACAGGGTTGGGATATTTGGCCATTCAGGCGGAGGATTTATGTCAACTGCTGCGATCCTATCTTATCCTGATTTTTACAAAGTTGCCGTCTCATCATCGGGTAATCATGATAATAATATCTATAACCAGTGGTGGGGTGAAACTCATAACGGAGTTGCCGAGGTGGAAAAACCTGTTACAAAAAAAGGTGAAATAAAAGACAGCCTGAATAAAAAGAAAGAGGTGGAAATATCTTTTAAAGCGACTGTTGAAAAGAATCAGGATATAGCAAAAAACCTTAAAGGCTATTTGCTGCTCGTTACAGGAGATGTAGATGATAATGTGCATCCAGGGAATACTCTAAGGGTGGTAGATGCACTAATTAAAGCAAATAAACGTTTTGATTTCATGATGCTGCCGGGCCAAAAGCACGCCTATGGTAATGACACTCCATATTTCGACAGGTTAATGTGGTACTATTTTGCTGAACATCTGCTTGGAGATTACCGGACTAATGTAGATCTGCTTGACTTTTAACAGCGGCTCAATGGCGCAACGGCATAACACCATAACACCATAACACCATAACACCACAACACCATAATGAAGAATGATTCAGATTTTAAAGCGGAAAAATTTCTTTCCGTATCATCTCAGTATAAACTCGGAAAACTTGTAACAGAATCATCTCATCCCCTTACTAGAGATCTTTCATATCTTGCTTTGCATAACCTGCCTGAGGCAGTAGCAAAGCTGAAAGAACTCGACGATTCGACTATAAAAGTCTTGTCAGAAAAATTATCTGAGATTTGCTATCTGAAAGTTATCATCAGTGATACCTTAAAATCGGGAAATAATGTCTTTTTCTGCGGATGCGGGGCTACAGGAAGACTGTCGCTCACAATTGAGACTCTCTGGCGTCAGGTGCATAGGGGTGAAAAAATTGAGAACAGGGTATTCAGTTTTATGGCAGGAGGGGATGTTGCCCTGATCCGTTCCATTGAAAACTTCGAAGACTTTCCTGACTATGGTGCCAGACAACTGCTTGAAGCCGGATTTAAAGATGGTGATCTTTTAATAGGAACTACTGAAGGAGGAGAAACCCCGTTCGTTATTGGCGCTGTTGAGAAAGCGGCTGAGATTTCAACCAGAAAACCATTTTTTCTTTATTGTAATCCCGATGATCAGCTATGTGAAGTTGCTGAACGATCAAGGATGGTAATAGAAAATACAAATATTGAAAAGATAAATCTCACTGTGGGACCAATGGCCATTACCGGAAGTACGAGAATGCAATCCTCAACAATCCTTCTTGCTGTTGCAGGCACTGCCCTCTTCTATTATAATTCATCAAATGAAACAATTGAAAATGAGATAAATGCCTTTTTCAGCTTCTGGGTTTCTGCAGATATCTCCTTCATTCGGAAATTTATTGCCCTGGAAACTGAATGCTATGAGAATGAGGAGTATTTACTTTATGAGACAAATAATGAATTGGGCATAACTGTTATAACAGATACTACAGAGAGGTCACCCACATTCAGCTTATACCCGTTTGAAAATGCCGGCGAAAAGGAAAAGAATCTTTCGCTCTGTTATCTGTATATGCCTGAATATAAATTGAGTGTGGAGGCCTGGGAGAAACTGTTATGGCGATCTCCAAGGACCCTTGAATGGCCTGAAATTAATGGCATAGCCTCGAGAGAGCGTTTATTGGGATTTGATTTCAGCAGGAACGCACTTCCAAGGAGAGCTTCTCAGCTTGATTCAAAAAAACAACACATATTTAAAATTCTTGACCACAAAGAGGGTATTAATTTTAATATGGAGGATGAAAAGTATTTCTTTCTGATCCCTTTTTCTAACCCCTTGTTTAAGCACCTAGTATTGAAGATGATCCTGAATACTCATTCAACCCTTATAATGGGACGAATGGGAAGATATGAAGGAAATGTTATGACATATTTACGAGCCAGTAATAATAAATTGATAGACAGAGCTATAAGATACATCGATATGATTCTTATAAGAAAAGATATATTTCTTTCATACATTGAAATCTGTCATAAGCTTTTCGAACTGCTTGAAGTGACGCCTTCTGATCAGTCCATAGTTATGGCTACAGTTTCGGAAATTGAAAAACATAATAAAAAACAATAGGGACATACCATTGTATGTCCCTGGGGAAACGCAGCGATCATTTTCTTCCACAAAGAAATAATCAACTTTGTCCTTCTTCATCTTTAGCCTGATCCTTTCCTGATCTGAGCAGCAGAAGATCATTAAGTACAATCTCGGTAATGTTTTTAGTCGCACCTTTCTTATCTTCGTAACTACGGTAGACTATTCGTCCTTCGACTGCAACTTCCTTGCCTTTCTTAAGAAATTTTTCAGCAATATCAGACAGCCCGTTCCATGCAACAATATTGTGCCAGGTTGTTTCGCTTATCTTCTGGCCATCTGCATTTTTATAGCCATCATTAGTGGCCATTGTAAAGCGGGTTACTTTTTTCCCTGTTTCAGTTGTTTTTGTTTCGGGATCCTGACCAAGATTCCCGATCAGCGTTACTCTGTTTTTCAGTGAGTTCATGACTTTAAGTTTTAATTGTTATTAATTTATTATTTCTTAGCAAACTTAGGTCATCGCCTGATAATGATTCGGTTAGTAATCATTTATAGTCGTTTGTATTCGTTTGAAAACGTTTTTTTGTATCTTTATCAAAACATTAGTGCTGTGGAAAAGAAATGTCTCGATTGCGGTGACCAGATTAGAGGCCGTACTGATAAAAAATTCTGTTCTGATCAGTGCCGGAATAACTACAATAACAGGCTGAATCGCGACTCAAACAATTTTGTCAGGAATGTTCATGGATTGCTGAGAAAGAACAGAAGAATTCTTTCAGATCTTTATTCCGAAGGTAAAGTGAAAGTTCATAAAGATGCTCTTTTTGCCCTGGGGTATAACTTCAGTTTTTTTACCCATATGATTGAAACATCGCAGGGTTATAAATATCATTATTGCTTTGAATACGGCTATCGAGAAACCGGAGACGATTTCCTTGAATTAAACCAGAATAGTCAATATATTGAATATCAATAATTAATTCCCTTTGCCCCCCAATTGGGGGGATAGCGAGTAAAAATATCTTCAGATCGGATTCCCCACCTCTGTTGCAGGATTAGTTGTATCAGGTATCGGCACAAGGTAGCCTGAGTAGTTTACGTTATCAATTTTAAGACTTGAAACCGATATGGTGCAGGTACCATTCTTGCTCACTTTTATATAAACATCAAATGTATTTGAACCGGTATTATTTACCTTCATCTTTATATCATATGAGCCTTTTGATAAATTATCTGTTACCGCATAATCCAGAGATTTACCACGAATGTTTATAGCAGCAATAGGTTTTATATCATATTGTCTGCCCTGATAGGCTGTGCTGAGAATAGCTCTTTCTTTATCTACGATCAGGAAATTAGCTCTTGGAAAAAGTATTCTTATTCCTCCGTAATTAACATACATCTTATCAAACTTAATTATATATCTTTTTGATTCGATGGCGTTCTTGACCAATTCCTGATTCAGAAGCTTTTTCTCCTTCCTGGCTTCAGCTCTGGAAGAATTTGCCTCTTTGGTGGTCGAACAGGAGGACATCACCAATAGAGAAAAAAATATTGTAAAAAGCTTTTTCATGGCATATACTTTATTGAATACAATTCAAATATCATGCCACATTCCAGACTTAACTTACTTATTACTTTTTTAGGAAAGGAAAATAGTAAGCCATGTTTTCTTTCGTAAGCTTGGCTCCGTAACCGGAATCCTCAAAAGCTTCGCAGTATTTTATTTTTGCTCCTCTTTCAGGGCCATAGATCTCAATCAATTTCTGCCGATACGGAGTAGCGTCGAATTCGCCTTTCCTGGTTTTTCCAAGCCATGCCCTGCGATCGGCATCAGATGCAGGAACCTGATCAAGAATACCCTGATTGAATGGCAGCCACTCATACATCTGCGATTTATGCTGATGATACATATCCATTTTCTTTTCAATGACGTCATCTATATCAATCGCAATGTCGGCTTTAAACGGTTCAGGATGCTGAAATCCATCGCTCATAAATAGAAACATGGGATTTTTCTTGAGAAAGGGAACCTCAGGCAGAATCGTTGGAACAGTGACCATATATGCTGCGTCAAGAACGAGTACACCGGTATACCTGTGATCGGGATGGTAATCGTATGGCCGCGGAAAAATAACAATATCAGCCTTTTGTTCCCTGATGAGTTTTATTACCTGCAACCTGTTTTCATAAGTAGGCATTAACTGTCCGTCATGATTATCAAGTGTAATGTATCTCACTCCAATTACTTCCCCTGCCTTTCTTGCCTCTTCGCGGCGAATTTTTGCAAGTTTTTCTGCGGGGATCGACTGATGCCCGGCATCCCCGTTAGTAAGGGAAACCATTAAAACATCATTACCAAGCTGTGCCCACTTATAGGCAACACCTCCTGCTCCGTCAGCATCATCAGGATGAGCACCTATTATTATTACATGAAGTTTCTGTTCGTTCTTTTGCTGGGCCTGTAAATTTGGAACCAGAGCCATCATCAATGCGATTTGAATTAATATAATTGATTTCATATTAAAAGTTATTAATGGTTTTTGAGTTGTATATATAATTTGTTCCCTTATCCCGGTTTTGAATTTACTAAGGTAATTATTTATTATAATTTCATAATATAATTTGGTAGTCGTAACAGATAAAATATTCATCCTCTGCAAAAAAATGAGCCATGTGAAACCTTTTTGTCATTATCTGCGTTATAATATGTGCTCTGTTTCTTTACTTCTATGATAATTGCTAACTAGTTGAATTAATAAACTTAAAATTTGTAACCATGAAAAAATTAATTGCAATAGTATTTGTAATTCTGCTTTCATTGCCTGCGTTCTCCCAGATCAACTTTGGTCTGAAGGCTGGAGTCAGCACTACTTCTTTATCTATGCCGACAACTAAAACAATTACATCGGGGACAACCTCCTTTACTGTTAGTGGCATAAGTACAGCAAACTATGGATTTCACGGAGGATTATTTATGCGCGTTACACTTTTTGGTTTTTATATTCAGCCTGAGCTTCTGTTTTCAACCAGAACCGATTCATATACTGTAACGAATGTTCAGACAACTTTGGCGACCGTTGCTAAACAGAACTTTAACAAGCTTGATATCCCTGTTATGCTTGGCTTTAAACTTGGTCCGCTTCGCATAAATGCAGGTCCGTCAGGTTCTCTTCTTATTAATTCACCAAAGGATCTTATAAGTAATCCTGATTTTAAAAATAATTACAATAGAATGACATTTGGCTACCAGGCAGGATTGGGCTTTGATCTGTTAAATTTTCTTACTTTTGATTTGAGGTATGAAGGCAGCCTTAAAAAGTACCAGAACCAGATCCAAAACCTTGTCGGCACCAAATATAATCTTGATGACAGACCAAATGCCTTCTCGTTTAGTGTTGGTATAATGTTTTGAAAAAACCTGATAAAATCTGAATGTAGGGACATGCCATGGCATGTCATTACTATTTCGATAACAGCATCCTTGCAGCAACGAGAAGGAGAAGAACTCCAAAGATTTTCTTAAGTACAGACTGCGGAAGATTCAATGCCAGTTTAGAACCGAAATAAGAACCTACCAGGAAACAAACAGCAAGGATAATTGCGAATTTTATATTTACATGACCTGCCTTATAATAATTGTAGGCAGCAATTATCCCGACAGGAGGTAACATCACAGCAAGGCTGGTTCCCTGAGCACTCTGTTGGCTTATTCCCAGTAAAAAAACAAGCGCCGGAATCATTATTATTGCACCGCCTATTCCCAGCATTCCTGCCATTACCCCGGTTATGATCCCTATCACAATAAGGATCAGAAGCATCGTTGTTGACATTTTCATTTAATGTTAGTTTTTTAATTTCCATTGCAAAAATATTAATTATATCTGAACCTTGGAGACTTTATGACTTCAAGACTACAGGACCGCTAGACCGCAAGACGGTTTTTTTACTTTCAACAATATCTTTAAATTTGTGCCTAATGTGAATGACCATGAAACATAAGAAAACCATCTATTATTTAAGCGGAATACTATTTGTTGCTTTAATTTTCAGCATTTTTCTTTACAGAAACCTGTTCGGAATAAACATATCCACAGAAAAGAAAAATCAGGTTATACTCATTACTACCGGTGCATCTTACGATCAGGTGATGGATACGCTTGAATCAAAACTGACAATAAAAAGCCTGAAAGTTCTTGACTGGTTTGCCAAAAAGAAAAAATATCCAATGGCAGTTAAACCGGGGAGATATATAATCGACCAGAGCTTCACTTATAACAGTTTGATAAATTTGCTGAGATCAGGAAAACAATCACCTGTTGATATTACTTTTAGTAATGTAAGGACATTGAATGACATTGCAGGAAAATTCGGAAGGCAATTGGAACCTGATTCAACCCGGATTATAAGTTTTTTCTCTGATGATTCAAACTATTCGAGTGATGGTTTCAAAAAGGAAAACATCATTTCAATTTTTCTTCCCAATACTTATGAATTTTATTGGAATACCGATGCCAGAGGATTGTATACAAGGATGCTTAAGGAATATAAATTATTCTGGAATGATTCACGACTTTCTAAAGCAAAGGATAAAGGGCTGACTCCGGTTGAAGTGTCAATTCTGGCGTCAATAATTGATGATGAAGTTGTTAAGCGTGATGAAAAACCCCGGATTGCTGGTGTTTACATTAACAGACTGAAGAGAGGGATTCCTTTGCAGTCATGCCCGACAATTAAATTTGCTCTGAATGATTTTACAATTACACGTGTTTTAAAAAAGTATCTGCTGGTTGATTCCCCATATAATACTTACAAACATTCCGGTTTTCCTCCCGGTCCGATAGGATGCCCTACTATTGAGGGCATTGATGCAGTTCTGAACGCCGAAAACCACGATTATCTGTTTTTTGCTGCAAAGGCTGACTTTTCAGGATACCATAACTTCTCCAGAACTCTTTCGGAGCATAACAAGTATGCTTTATTATATCAAAAAGAACTGGATAAGAGGAAGATTTTTAAATAGCTCCGACCACCTCAACCTCTCTTTCCAGGTCAATGCCAAATTTGTCTCTGACAGATTCCTTTATTTCCTCAGACAGGTCTAATATTTCCTTTCCGGTGGCTTTCCCATAGTTTACCAGAACCAGTGCCTGCTTTTCATGAACACCGGCATCTCCTCTTCTTTTCCCTTTCCACCCGCACCGATCTATAAGCCAGCCTGATGCAAGTTTTATATAACCTTCCTGATCTGGGTAAACAGGCAAATCGGGATATCTATTTTTAAGGCTACCTGCCACAGACTTATTTACAACCGGATTCTTGAAAAAACTTCCTGCATTGCCAATTATTTCAGGATCAGGAAGTTTATTTCTTCTGATATTGATAACCGCCTGTCTGGTATTTTGCAGGGTCTCTGTTCCAATTTTATTTACTTCCTCTTTCAGAGAATCATATATGAGATTCATCTGAGGATTTATCGCCAGTCTGTAATATACTCTGGTAACAAGATACCTTCCTTTTTCACGCCTTTTGAAGATGCTGTTCCTGTAACCAAATTCACATTCATTGTTTTCGAAAACCCGAATAGAGCCATCATTAACAATCAAAGTTCTTACACTGACTATCTGATCTTTAACTTCCACACCATATGCTCCGATATTTTGAACAGGTGTTGCTCCAACTTTGCCCGGTATCAAAGAAAGATTTTCAAGACCACCAAACCCATTGTCCACAGTCCAGGCAACAAAATCATCCCAGTTTATTCCGGCACCGGCAGAGACTATCACTTCACCTTTATTCAAATCCTTGTCTTCTATTTTTATTCCCGATATTTCAGGGTACAGGATTGTACCTTTAAAATTGCTGGTAAAGAGAATGTTGCTGCCGCTCCCCAGTACCAGAAACGGTTTATTCCACACAACATTTCCGTTGAAGAATTCAATCGCTTCCTGTTCATTTTCTAAATGAATCATGCAATCAGCCTTGTAATCAAGACCAAAAGTATTGTACTTTTTCAACGATACATTTTTATAAATCATCATAGAGATATTTTCTATAAAAATAATTTAATTTACCTTTCCTTAAAAAAGTTATGGAACTGTATGTGAAGACACGAGAGGAATGGCGAAAGTGGCTGGAAGAAAACCATACTACAGTTCAAGGAATCTGGCTTATATACTATAAAAAGCCATCGGGAAAACACCGCATTCCTTATGATGAAGCCGTAGAGGAAGCGCTCTGTTTCGGATGGATTGACGGGAAGATAAAAAGAGTAAATGAGGATTATTACATTCAGTGGTTCTCTCCCCGACGGACTGCCAGCAGATGGTCGGAATTAAATATGAGCAAGGTCAGGAACCTGATTAAAGAAGGTCGGATGAAACCTGCAGGGTTGCTGGTATATGAAGAAGCGATTAAAAAACCTTCTCTGATCTACAATACAAAGAAAGATGAGAATCTGATTGTTCCGGATGATCTTTTGATTGCTTTGAAAAATAATGATATATCTTACAATAATTTCATGAATTTTCCACCGTCAAGTCGTCGGTTGTATGTGTTCTGGTTGAATGATGCAAAAAGAGATGAGACTCGAAAATCCAGAATAGTTAAAATTGTTGACCGGTCAAAAAAGAATATTAAACCTGGGTTTTAGACATCGCTTTGTCTCTGCGTTCTCTGTGTCTTCTATGTGAAACTCTTTGTCAGTTCTTATTGTTTTGTTACACAGAGAACTACAGAGGTAGCACAGAGTTACATAGAGTTTTATTTCTCCTTCTGGAGTATTTCTTACTGAATAAAATACTAATTTGCGGGTAATTAATTTTATTGATTTAATCAGAAAATAAATATAT
>Ga0224525_1000779_pt1 | contig 13185 bp, 10 predicted proteins | sample CFST100metaG_FD_179874 | JGI IMG/M metagenome (GOLD analysis project Ga0224525, IMG submission 179874) | Peat soil microbial communities from Stordalen Mire, Sweden - C.F.S.T100 | ecosystem: Environmental > Terrestrial > Soil > Wetlands > Peat | place: Sweden: Norrbotten County, Stordalen Mire...
ATATTTTTTCGGCAAATAAAAGCTATCCCATCTTCCTCTTTATGGCGATAATTGTAGCTCTTTTTATCGGGCTGACAGTAAGTTCTGAAGAGATATTCAGAGACAGGAAAATTCTTGAGCGTGAAAAATTTCTTGACCTCAGCTGGTTGAGCTACCTGTTATCAAAGATCACATTCCTTTTCACCATTTCGGCAATACAGACACTTTCATTTGTCATAGTGGCTGACCTGATCCTTGGGGTTCATGGAATGCTCATTCAACAATGGCTCATTCTTTTTACTACAGCTTGTTTCGGAAACCTTCTTGGACTGAACATTTCAGCAGGTATGAGAACGGCTATAAGCATATATATACTTATCCCGCTTATACTGGTGCCCCAGCTTCTCCTTGGCGGTGCAATGATAAAATTTGATGACCTTCATAAATCTTTGACTCGTAGAATTTATGTTCCTGTTATTGGAGATATTATGGCAACCAGATGGGCATATGAAGCCATCAGCGTTGAAGAGTTCAGGAATAACAAGTTTGAAAGGCCGTTTTTCAGATCCGAGATGGAAATGAGCCAGTACGACTGGTATTCTTATTTTCTTATTCCGTTACTGAAAGCAAAAACAGATGCCTGCAGAAAAAGTTCCCTGATGCCTATTGAAATGCAGGAAGCTGTAAACAACCTGGATGAGGTCAGGTACCATATCACTGACCTGAGCGCAATTGCTGGCATAGTGCCCGGAAAATGGACAGACAACCTTGAATATTCCCGCTTTGACAATATTACAGGCGATAACGCTAAAACTTTTCTTGATTCACTGAAATCAATCTTCAGGGGAAGATATAAACTCGCTTCGGCAACTCATGATCTGGTTTACAATGCCATGAAGGACAAAACGGGTGCGGATAAGTTTTTTCGAATGAAGGAGAATAATCTTAACGAAAGCTTGGAGGACCTCGTTCTTAACAGGATGACAACCTCAAAGATTTATGATACCGGGAAGAAAATTATTCAGAAAGCTGATCCGGTCTTCATGGCTCCGGGGTCAAAATTCGGACGCGCACATTTCTTTGCTCCCTTTAAACTTCTTGGGAATCTGAAGATTTCCACACTTATATTTAATATGGCAGCGATTTGGATTATGATCGCCGGCCTTTTCATAACATTGTACTATAATGTTCTGAAACGATTCATTATGTGGCTCGAGAGTCTCAAACTGCCAATAACAAGAAAATTCGGCAGGGATATGCTCCAGCTCTAATACCTGATTAATATATTTACTTTACAAATGAGTAAGGTACAACCTAAAAAAAACCTTGGTCAGCATTTCCTGAAAGACAAAACCATTGCTGAAAAGATTACCGGTACACTTACAGGCAAGGGTTACAGCACGGTACTCGAAATCGGGTCGGGAACAGGTATTCTGACTGAGTTTCTGGTCAGAAGAAATTTCCATGACTTCAGGGTTATAGAGATAGACAATGAATCGGTTCATTTTCTGAAAGAGAAATTCAGAGAAGGTATTGAAATAATCCGCGGCGATTTTCTCGAGATGGACATCGATTCGTGTTTCAGTGAGAAGCTGGCGGTTATCGGGAACTTCCCGTACAATATTTCCAGCCAGATCCTCTTTAAAGTTCTTAAACACAAGGATAAGATCACTGAGATTTGCGGTATGCTTCAGAAAGAGGTAGCTGAAAGGATATGTGCCTCACCCGGATCGAAAACATATGGGATACTCAGCGTGCTACTCCAGGCTTTTTATTCTGCTGAATATCTTTTTACTGTTCACGAAACGGTATTTGTTCCGCCTCCAAAAGTAAAATCAGGTGTTATCAGGCTCACCAGGAATAATATTACTGATCTTGGGTGCGATGAAGCACTATTTAAAAGGGTTGTCAAAGCCTGCTTCAACCAGAGAAGGAAAACACTCAGAAATTCAGTAAGATCTGCTTTTACCCTTAAGCGGGAAGATTATCCGGATTTTGGATTAAGACCCGAACAGCTCTCCGTGGAGAGTTTTGTCAGGCTCACAAACTGGATAAGTGAAAATATGATCTATCCGAATGAGTAACCGATGGCCTCGACGGGATCCATTTTTGCAGCCGACCAGGCCGGCGCATAACCTGCAATTATGCCAATTACCCCTGAAATTACAATTGCCATTATTATATTGCCAGTGGTCAGGTACATATTCAGATCGTAAAGGTAGTTGATAAACAAGGTTCCGATAAAAACCAGAATTAAACCAACCACTCCACCGATGATAGACAGCAGTACGGACTCCGTCAGAAACTGCATAAGAATGAAAGAGCGTTTTGCCCCCAGTGCTTTCTGAATGCCTATCTGGTTTGTTCTTTCCCTCACAGAGACGAACATGATGTTTGCGATGCCGAAGCCTCCGACAATTATTGCAAGTCCGCTTATGAACCAGCCAGCCAGATTAATTCCTGCAAATACCGAATTAAATCCTTGTGTGATCATGCTTGCCTGATTGACCGAAAAAGTAGATACCGCTTCAGGCTGGAGCCTCCTGGAAGCCCGGAGTATCATTGTTGTTTCATCACTCAGATCGCTTATATTGACACCAGGTTTTGCCTTTATCATCAGCTGTGATTCAACAAACCTGTTACGGAAATTTATGAACGTTTTGCCAAAATTCACAGGGATTATGGTAATCTCATCCATCCCTGAATCGGCTATCCCTCCCTTGCCTTCTTTTTTGATTACTCCGATGACGGTAGTTTTAAACCCTGCGATTATAATCTCCTTGCCAACAGGGTCGGCTTCAGCAAAAAGGTTCTTTGCTACCTCTGACCCTATAATTGCGACATTCTTTCCCGAAGTTGCTTCAAACTGTGAAAAATATCTGCCCTTATCTATTTCGAACGTTCTTATATCTTTAAACTCCGGAGTAGTGGCTGCAACTTCCGCATCAGGGGCAACGTTTTTTTTGTATTTAACAGGTTCATTCTGATATACGGTAAGGCAAGCAGATTCGCTTTTTGTCGATTTTCTGAGAATTGCATTATAGTCATCCATTGCTATTGGAGGCCATTTAATCATATCCCACCATGCCAGGTTGGGGTTATTGAATGACCACGGCCATTTCTCAACATAGACCACGTTATCGCCCATCGAAGCTATAGTGTCGTGAACAGATTTTTCCATCCAGTCGAGAACAGTAAAAACTGAGATTATTGAAACAATCCCTATTGTTATACCGAAAAGTGAAAGGAAAGTCCTGAACTTATTAACCATTATGGAGCTAATCGCAAACAGAAATCCCTCCTTGAATAGTCTGAAAAACATTTTCCCCTTGTTTTGATATTTGAAGATCAAAGATAAGAAAAATCATATGTTACTGCTGTGAAATTTTTTTAATTGCTGAATTCATAGCAATCATAATATTATTTTGTTGAGGGTAATAAAAAAATATATATTTTTAACCGCCGTTTGGAACGTAGGCCCGCAATCATAATTATCTGGTAATGAGTGAGAAAAGAATTAGCAGCGCTTTAATTTCTGTGTTTTACAAGGATGGTCTCGATGATATAGTCAGAACTCTATCCGGGTTGAATGTAAAGATATACTCAACAGGAGGGACATACTCTTTTATAAGGGATATTGGAATTGATGCGGAAAAAGTTGAAGATTTCACTGGCTACCCTTCGATTCTTGGAGGAAGGGTAAAAACGCTGCATCCTTCAGTTTTTGGAGGGATACTTGCCCGAAGGGAGAACAAGGAGGACATGGAGCAGATGGCAAAATATAAGATCCCTGAGATTGATCTGGTCATTGTCGATCTCTACCCGTTCGAAGATACTCTGAAAACTTCAGACAGGGAAGAAGAGATAATTGAGAAGATCGATATCGGTGGCATTTCCCTGATAAGGGCAGCTGCAAAAAACTACAATGATGTTCTTATAATCTCAGGAAGAGAACAGTACCCACGTTTACTCACTCTGCTTAATGAAAAGAGAGGCACCAGTTCCCTTTCGGACCGTCGTTTTTATGCAGCTGAGGCATTTAAAACTTCTTCAAATTACGACACTGCAATTTTCAGTTATTTCAACCGTGAGGCAGGCATTCCGGTATTCAGGGAAAGCATTAATTCTTCTTATTCTCTCCGTTATGGTGAGAATCCTCATCAGAAAGGGATTTTCTTCGGAGATCCTGATCAGCTTTTTGATAAACTTCACGGCAAGGAGATATCTCATAATAATTTTCTCGATATAGAAGCTGCTCTTAACCTGATTGACGAATTCCAGGAGACAACTGTTATCATTATCAAGCATAATAATGCCTGCGGTGTCGCATCCAGAAATGATATTACCGAGGCATGGAAAACAGCACTTGCCTGCGATCCGGTCTCAGCTTATGGAGGAGTAGTCGTTACAAACTGTCCGGTTAATGATTCTGTTGCTGCTGAAATTGACAAGCTGTTTTTCGAAATAATCATAGCTCCTCAATATTCAGAAAAGGCACTTGATATTCTGAAGCAGAAGAAGAACAGGATTATCCTGCGGAGGAAGGAGACTTTTAAAGCAACTTACAGTTTCAGGTCACTGCTGAACGGCGTTCTCTGGCAGGAACGCGATACCCACACCGAATCAGGTGCAGATATGAGACCGGTCACTTCGAGAATTCCTGAACTGACTGAAACAGATGACCTTGTTTTTGCAAACAAAATAGTAAAGCACAGTAAATCCAATGCGATTGTACTTGCAAAGAACCTTCAGCTCTGTGCAAGCGGCATCGGCCAGACATCGAGAGTTGATTCACTCAGGCAGGCTATTGAAAAGGCTAGATCGTTCGGCTTTGATCTTAACGGCGCGGTTATGGCATCTGATGCTTTTTTCCCGTTTGGTGATTGTGTTGAGATCGCTCACAAAGCCGGGGTCACTGCAATTGTACAGCCGGGGGGATCAGTACGGGACAAAGAATCGATTGATTATTGCTCAGCAAACGGAATCTCAATGGTATTTACAGGAGTAAGACATTTTAAACATTAACTATAATTAAATTTATCTCATCCGATGGGACTATTTTCATTTTTAACGCAGGAGATTGCTATTGACCTTGGGACAGCTAATACGATTATTATTCATAATGATAAGATAGTAGTAGATGAACCTTCAATTGTTGCAATTGACAAGAACACAGGTAAGCTTATAGCAATAGGTGAAGCAGCCAGGCAGATGCATGGGAAAACTCACGAGAACATAAAAACTATCAGGCCCTTACGCGATGGCGTAATTGCCGATTTTAATGCTGCCGAGCTGATGATAAGGGGAATGATAAAACTGATAAACAAGGGTCCTCAGCTTTTTTCTCCATCACTTAAAATGGTCGTTTGCATACCCTCCGGAAGTACCGAGGTTGAGATCCGTGCAGTGCGTGACTCATCTGAACATGCGGGCGGACGGGATGTATACATGATCTATGAACCTATGGCAGCTGCAATAGGTATAGGCCTTGATGTTGAAGCACCCGAGGGATGCATGGTAATTGATATCGGTGGAGGTACAACAGAAATTGCTGTCATAGCCCTTGGCGGAATCGTCTGCAATAAGTCAATAAGAATAGCCGGCGATGGATTTACGGCTGATATTCAGGCTTATATGAGGCATCAGCATAATATTAAGATCGGAGAAAGAACTGCTGAGGATATTAAAATAGGAGTGGGTGCTGCCTTGCCTGATATTGAAAATCCACCTGCAGATTATGTCGTGCGGGGACCAAATATCATGACCGCTCTTCCTATTGAAATACCGATATCTTACCAGGAAATTGCATATTGCCTCGATAAGTCATTATCAAAAGTTGAGGCTGCCATTCTTAATGTTCTAGAGCAGACGCCTCCCGAGCTTTACGCAGATATTGTAAACAAGGGGATCTATATGGCTGGCGGCGGCGCTCTTTTAAGGGGTCTGGATAAAAGGCTTACTGATAAAATAAATATTAAATTCAACGTAGTTGAAGATCCGCTCCATTCAGTTGCACGTGGGACCGGTGTTGCGCTTAAGAATGTGGATAAGTTCCCATTCCTAATGAGATAATTGCGGATATGAATGAGAAACCTTCTTAATTTTCTGGCGAAGTATAACAACCTTATTATCTTTCTTATACTTGAAGGGATTTCATTCTATTTGCTAACAACTGGAAACACTTATCATAATACACAAATTGTAAAAGGGGTCAGGGGATTAACCAAAGGTATTGATGAGAGAATCAGCAATGCCAGGAATTATTTTCATCTCCGCGATATAAACCAGGCTCTCGCATATGAAAACTCTAACCTCAAAAACAACGTCTACCTACTCAGGACTAAGGAGAATCTGCAGTTTATACCCGTCTCTGATACAAATTATAAACAGCAATACCAGTTCACTTCAGCTGAGGTCATAGATAATTCCATAACGCGTCAGAAGAATTTCTTCACACTGAATAAAGGAAGCAGACAGGGAATGGCCGTCGAGATGGCTGTTTCTTCAGATGCGGGAGTTGCAGGTGTAATTGTGGGCTGCTCACGGAATTACTCGATAGCCATGTCATTACTGAACCTTGATTTTAAAGTGAGTGCCAGGCTCAAATCAAACGGATATTTCGGATCGCTGGGCTGGGATGGGAAAGAATATAAGTACGCTGTATTGAGTGAAATACCCCAGCATGTTACCTTTGGAATTGGAGATACTGTCGAAACAACAGGTTATTCAGCCATATTCCCCGAAGGAATCATGATCGGAACAGTAAGCGGATTTGAGAAATCAGGTGGCGATTTTTATAAAATAAGGGTTTTCCTGAAGACAGATTTTAAAAAACTTCATTTTGTATCAGTCATTGGCAACATGAAGAAGATGGAACAACTTGAACTTGAAAAACAATTTCAATGATCAACAGGATATTAAGATTCAGCCTGATCTTTGTTTTGCTGATCCTCCTGCAGGTTCTGGTATTTGATAATATACGGTTCGGAGGATATATAAATCCGTATATATATGTCATGTTCATTCTCCTGCTGCCGGTTGAAATACCTTCCTGGCTTCTGCTGCTTATTTCTTTTGGCACGGGAGCAGTAATGGATATATTCTGTGGTTCGCCCGGCATGCATACTTCTGCAACTGTTCTCGCCGGTTTCGTGCGACCTTACGCACTAAGGATCATCTCTCCCCGTGACGGATATGAACCCGGCGCCGATCCCTCAATGTTAATTTACGGTCTTAGATGGTTCCTGATATATACATCATTTATTATTCTTATCCATCATACCGCATTATTTTACCTCGAAGTTTTCAGGTTTGCCGACTTCTTCCGCACTTTATTGAGGGTATTCATGAGTTCTGCTTTTTCAATTACCTTTATTATTCTGCTTGAATACATCAGGAAAGGAAAGTAAACGGCCATGAAGGATGCATTCGTTAATCGGAAATACATGGTAATGGGACTTATAATCATTGCTGGTGTAGCATTGATTATAAGGCTGTTTATCATTCAGGTTGTCAAGGATACCTACAGATTATCTGCCGATAACAATGTTTTAAGGTATGTCACTCAATACCCTGCCCGCGGTTTGATTTATGACCGATATGGTAATCTTATCGTTTCCAACCAGGCAGCCTATGACCTGATGGTCGTTCCTTCCCAGACAGCAAAACTCGATACTATGACTTTTTGCAACGATCTGGGAATTTCAATCGAGGTGTTCAGGGAAAGAATGAAAGCAGCAAAGATTTATTCCCGGAGAGCACCGTCAGTATTTCTGAAGCAGATTTCAATGGAGACATATGCAAAATTCCAGGAGAAGTTATTTACATATCCTGGCTTTTATGTTCAGCCCAGGACACTGCGAAAGTATTCGCGTCCTGTAGCTGCTCATCTGCTTGGATATGTCAGCGAGGTTGATGAAGCCCTGGTAAAAAAGGACCCGTACTATAAAACCGGTGACTATATTGGAAAGCTTGGGATTGAAGAAGCCTATGAAAAGGATCTCAGGGGGAAGCGTGGCGTTAAAATTTTCATGGTCGATGTTTACAGCCGCTTAAAGGGATCGTATGCAAAAGGGGAGATGGATACTGTTGCCGAGCATGGCTCGGATATCATCTCAGGTATCGACCTTGATCTTCAGGAGTACGGTGAAAAACTGATGCAGAATAAGACAGGCAGCATAGTTGCCATTGAGCCGGAGTCCGGAGAGATACTTGCGCTTGTCTCTTCTCCCAATTATGACCCCGGGCTGCTCGTAGGCCGCGTCCGATCTGAAAACTTTGCCAGACTGCAGTCAGATTCAATTTATAAGCCACTGTTTAACAGGGCATTTATGGCATCTTACCCTCCTGGGTCAACATTTAAACCAATTAACGGGCTAATAGGTCTTCAGGAGAAAGTTATTGTTCCTTCAACAGAGTTCGGGTGCAGCAACGGTTACCATGCCGGATCGATTACAGTAAGATGTCATTCACACCGTTCACCTCTTGATCTGGTAGATGCTATTGCAAATTCATGTAACTCATACTTCTGCCAGACATATAGAAGGATCCTTGAAAATCCGGAGTACGGTTCGATTTCCGAAGCATTTGACAAATGGAAATCCTACCTGAATGAGTTCGGTTTCGGCAAGAAGCTCGGATCGGAATTTCCAAATGAGCTTAACGGTGTAATTCCTTCTTCATCATATTTCGACAAATTATATCACAAAGGTGGGTGGAAGGCGCTAACGGTAATCTCCATGGCTATTGGGCAGGGCGAAATAGGTACTACTCCTCTCCAAATGGCCAACATGACTGCTGCAATTGCAAACAGAGGTTACTATTATACCCCTCATATTGTTAAGTCGATAGGCGCTGATCACAGAATTGACCCAAGATTTACGGTTAAGCACTCGATAAGTATTGATTCGGTAAATTTTGAAGAAATTGTCAAAGGAATGGAAGCAGCCGTCAAAGAAGGAACAGCAAGAGTGGCGGCACTTGATAGCATAATAGTCTGCGGGAAGACCGGGACAGCTCAGAACCCTCATGGCGACGATCACTCAGTTTTTATTGCCTTTGCGCCCAAGGGTCATCCTAAAATTGCCATCGCAGTCTACGTTGAAAATTCAGGATTCGGGGCAACCTATGCTGCCCCCGTTGCCAGCCTGATGATTGAAAAGTATCTGAAACGAAGAATTACAAACAAACCAATGGAGCAGAGAATGCTCGAGCTGAACCTGATCCACAAACTTACTGAACCGAAAATTGAGAAGCAGCGTACAAATCTGGAGGGGGATTGATAAGACAACAGTTCTTATTTTCCTGCTTATGATCGTCATGGGTTGGTTCAATATTTATGCAGCCGTATATAATGATGAACACCAGGAAATCTTCGACTTCACCCAGAGATATGGGAAACAGTTCATATGGATAATGGCAACCATTGTGCTGGCTATTTTTATCATGATCGTAGACAGCAGGTTTTATCTCTTTTTTGCTTGGTTCATTTATGCCATAACGATGCTTCTTCTAATTCTGGTACTGGTTTTAGGCAAGGATATTAACGGTGCCAGATCGTGGATTGAATTTGGCCCGGTCAGCCTTCAGCCTTCAGAATTTGCTAAATTCGGAACTGCACTTGCCCTGGCAAGTTTTCTTAATAACCGCAGAAATGATCTTACAAAGCTGAATGTCATTGTTTCAGCCATAGCTATAATTCTTTTCCCGGCACTCCTCACTGCCCTTCAACCTGATCTTGGTTCCACAATTGTTTTCTTTTCTTTTTTTATCGTGCTCTTCAGAGAAGGAATGAGCCCCTTCATTTTTGTTTCGGGATTATTGATGGTGTTGCTTTTCTTCCTTACTCGCCTGTTTAATAACGTCTATCTCGAGATCATACTTATTGCATTAGCATTTCTGCTGGCCTGGTTTTCAACAAGAAAATGGAAACTCTTGCTTACGGGGCTGGTTATGATGCTCTTTATCGGTGGGATATTGTATATGCTAAATTATTTTGTCATTAAATCACTTGGCGATAAGACCATCCTGGTAATAACCCTGCTGCTTTCAGGGATTGCCTACGCGTATTATTTTTATACTAAAAAAGCAATTACCATTTTTGTTATCTATCTCTTTCTTGCTGGAAGCATACTTTACATCAATTCAGTTGATATTGCATATAATCACCTACTTAAACCCCATCAGAGGGAAAGGATTGAAATTTTGCTGGGTTTTAAAACCGACACTCACGGAACAGGATATAATGTAAACCAGTCCATAATTTCAGTTGGTTCCGGAGGATTCAAGGGGAAGGGTTATCTCCAGGGCACCCAGACTAAATTCAAATTTGTGCCTGCTCAGAGTACTGATTTTATTTTCTGCACTGTCGGTGAAGAATGGGGGTTTCTCGGATCTTTAGTTGTGATCGGATTGTATGTTTTCCTTCTCATCAGGCTGATAATACTTGCAGAGCGTCAGCGATCGAATTTTTCAAGGATTTATGGTTATGGAGTCGCAAGCATACTTTTTACACATTTCTTCATTAATATCGGAATGGCAATTGGTCTGGTACCGGTTATCGGTATTCCTCTTCCATTTTTCAGCTACGGGGGAAGCTCCCTCTGGGGATTCACCCTGCTGCTGTTTATTTTTCTCAGGCTTGATGCCGGCAGGACTGAGTACCTTGCATGATCAGAACGGGATAGTGATCCTATGCGAAATCTCTATGCCGAAATCCCTTTCCACATAATCGATAAGCTGCGGAAAAAATTCCATAAAATCTTCCTGGAGAGAGGAATAGTTTTTCTTAAGAGCATGCATGGCAAAGCTGGTCTCATTAGGAAGAGTGGTCCTTTTACTGAGTGTCCTTAGCACATGCCGGATACCGTTCAATGTCTGGTAAGATTCTATCCAATTGTTGATAATAAAAAATGGCATCATTTCCCTGACGTTATCGGGCAGTATCTCGTAGTTGTTCACCAGGGCCCTGTAAAAATTATACGTCACACTTTCAAGTGGGCGGCGCGAAAAAAAATCCCACTCCCTGGTAAGGAAATGATCGTAAATGATATCTGTAATAACACCTGAATATTTATGGTATTTTTTTGAGAAGAAGATTTTGCTGCGGTGAACCACCGGATGGCTGTCAGTAAAACCGTCGATGTTCCGGTGAAGTATTATTCCCTTCCTGATAAGTTCGGGATATTTCAGGTAGTCACGGCCCTTTACATAATCACCTATGTAGTTGCCGATGATTATTTGATCAGAATCACCGGAAAGGTATATGTGGGCCAAAACATTCATATAGATTTATAATAGTACAAAGAATCTGCCATATCTGTTTATGTTATAGAGAACATTTTGTCACACATGGTTGCAAATCATCAATAAAACAAAGTTAGATGATTGTTTTACAGAAAGATAGAACATTGTGACAGTATATAAAAAAATCCTTTTAAACACTCGGAATTCCGGTATGCAAATTATACATTTGTTGATTCATTTTAAAATGAAATTTCTTTCAATTCAAAATAAAATATTTTAAACAAGGAGGATTTATGGCCAAAAGAAATGTCATCATTATTGGAGCCGCCGGCAGGGATTTTCACAATTTCAATACTTACTTCAGGAATAATGAAAATTATAATGTTGTTGCATTTACTGCAGCTCAGATACCCGATATTGCAGGGAGGAAATATCCTAAAGAACTGGCAGGCAAACTTTATCCCAAAGGAATTCCGATCTATGTCGAAGCAAATCTTCCTGATCTCATAAAGAAATTAAAAGTAAATGATTGTATTTTTTCATACAGCGATGTACCATATCAGAGGGTAATGTCTGTCAGTGCTATTGTAAATGCAGCCGGCGCCAGTTTTGTTCTTCTCGGCCCTGATGATACAATGGTGAAAAGCACAAAACCGGTAATTGCCGTAGGTGCAATCCGCACAGGATGCGGTAAGAGCCAGACCTCGAGAAGGATTATCGAGATACTCATGGCTAAAGGATTAAAGGTTGTAGCAATTCGTCACCCTATGCCGTACGGCGACCTGAATGCCCAGAAGGTGCAGCGTTATGCGGTTGTGAAGGATCTTGAAAAACACAAATGCACAGTCGAAGAAATGGAGGAATATGAACCGCATATTGTCAGGGGTAATGTGATCTATGCAGGAGTCGATTACGAAGCTATTCTCAGGAAAGCAGAAAAAGATCCTGACGGCTGCGATGTTATTCTCTGGGACGGAGGAAATAACGATTTTCCATTCTATAAACCGGACCTTATGATTACAGTTACAGACCCCCACAGGGCAGGCCATGAACTTAGATATTACCCTGGCGAAGTTACGCTTCGTATTGCCGATGTGGTGGTGATCAATAAAATGGACAGCGCCTCGCCTGAGTCTATCCAGATTGTCCGTGAAAGCATTGAAAAGGTGAATCCAAAAGCAATTGTCATCGACGGGGCATCACCAATTAAAGTTGATGATCCGGCATTGATCAGAGGGAAGAAAGTGCTCGTTGTAGAGGATGGTCCGACGCTTACCCATGGTGAGATGAAAATTGGTGCAGGGGTTGTTGCTGCACGTAAATTTGGCGCAGCTGAACTCGTTGACCCGCGTCCATATACTGTAGGTAAAATGAGCGAGACATTCAGGCTCTATCCGAATATCGGAATATTACTTCCTGCCATGGGATATGGCGATGAGCAGCTTCATGACCTGGAGAAAACGATCAACAATACAAAATGTGACAGTGTCATCATAGCCACACCTATAGACCTGAACAGGATAATCAAAATTAAGAAGCCCAATACCAGGGTTTATTATGACCTTCAGGAAATCGGCGATCCTAATCTGACTCAAGTGCTTGATGAGTTTGTGAAGAAATTCAAATTGAAGGGTAAAAAATAAAAGAACTAACACAGAGAAAATCCGGAGGAACACAGAGAGCTACAGAGGTTATATCATTATAATTATGTGTCACTCTGTATCTACTCTGTGAAGCCCAGTATTAGTTCTTTATAAGTTCTTGATTATCTCCTTACTCGGGCGTTACCTTTCCAGATGCTCCAGACTTGTTCTTCATCGGCAGGCTGACCATAATCGGTAATAACTGTTGTTGCAAGAGCACCGGTAGCCCATCCGAACTGGATCCACTTCTCAGGTTCCCATCCCTTTAGTATGGCATATAGCAACCCGCCCACGAATCCGTCACCTCCCCCAATGCGGT
>Ga0224525_1000780_pt1 | contig 13181 bp, 11 predicted proteins | sample CFST100metaG_FD_179874 | JGI IMG/M metagenome (GOLD analysis project Ga0224525, IMG submission 179874) | Peat soil microbial communities from Stordalen Mire, Sweden - C.F.S.T100 | ecosystem: Environmental > Terrestrial > Soil > Wetlands > Peat | place: Sweden: Norrbotten County, Stordalen Mire...
CCTTCTGCAGCTTCTGTTTCTCCGCGATTTCCTCGGCGTCATAGCCGGCGTTGTCGGCGATCTGACGGAGCGGATCGAAGAGGGAATCCATGACGGCATTGATGCCCTTCTGGATATCCGGATTGGCATCTTTGAGCGTTTCCTTCAAAGCGGCATAAACCTCAGCGAGGGAGGCGCCTCCGCCGACGACGATGCCTTCCTGAACGGCGGCTTTCGTCGCGTTAAGGGCATCCTCGATGCGAAGCTTCTTGTCTTTCATCTCGCTCTCGGTGAGCGCGCCGATTTTGAGGACGGCGACGCCATTGGAGAGCTTGGCGATGCGCTTGGCGATCTCTTTCTTGTCGTATTCGCTGGTCGCGACCTTATGCTGGGCCTCGAGCTCGGCGATGCGATCGGCCAGATCCTTCTTGCTGCCTTCGCCTCCGACGATGGTCGTGGTGTCTTTTTTGACCGTGACCTTCTTGGCTTGGCCGAGATCTTGGATCGTGATGTCCTTGATCTCCATGCCGAGATCCTTCGAATAGAATTTGGCGCCGGTCAGAATGGCGATGTCCTGAAGGGCCGCCTTCTCCGCCTCGCCGAACTCCGGGGCCTTGGTGGCCACGATGCTGAAGGTGCCGCGGATCTTGTTGACGATCAAAGTGCTCGTCACGTCATTGTCGAGGTCATCGGCGATGATGAGAAGCGGCTTATGGGCATCGACGATCGACTGCAAGAGCGGGACGATATCGTTGATATTGCTGATTTTGATGTCGGTGACGAGGATATAGGCATTCTCCAGCTCAGCCACCATTTTCTCGTTGTTGGTGACCATGTAGGGACTGAGATACCCTTTGTCGTATTCCAAACCTTGGGAAAGGACGAGCTCATCTTCGCTGGTCTTGGATTCATCGACGGTGATGACGCCGTTTTTGCCGACTTTGCCCATGGCTACGGCAATCAGTTTGCCAATCGCCACATCGTGGCTTGAGACGGTCGCAATCGCTTCGATGTCTTCATTGGTGTTGATCGGTTTGCTCATCTTGAGCAGCTGCTCGGCGACGGCTTTCCCGGCCTTTTCGATGCCGGCGCGGACGAAGACGGGATTGGCGCCTTTTTCGACGGCGGAAATGCCGCGGTGAATCATCGACTGGGCCAGCACGGTCGCGGTGGTCGTGCCATCGCCGGCCTTCTCGTTGGTCTGGTTGGCGACTTCGTAGACGAGCTTGGCGCCCATGTTCTCGAAGTTGTCCTTAAGCTCGATCTCGCGGGCGATGGTGACGCCATCTTCGCAGATGACGGGGCTGCCATAGCCTTTGTCCAAGGCGACGTTCCGGCCCTTGGGCCCCAACGTCACTTTGACGGTATCCGCCAAAGTGTCGACGCCCTCGACCATCTTATCGCGCGCGCTTTTCCCGAATTTGATTTCTTTTGCCATAATGGATGTTTTTCCTTTCGCCAAAGGCGATTAAGCGACGACCGCGAGAATATCTTCGGCTTTGATGAGGAGATATTTATGCTCCCCTTCTTCGTAATCGGTGCCGCTGTATTCGCGGTAGATGACTTTGTCGCCGGCTTTGACGCCGACGATCTCCGCGAATTTGCCATCCTTATCGGCTTTGCCGGGGCCCAGGGCGACCACGATGGCCACATTACCGGTCTTTTTTTCGCTGGTGAGAACGATCGATCCGACCTTTTTCTCGGCCGTGGCCTTCTCGATGAGAAGGTAATCATTCAACGGTTTGATCATACTTTTTTTCCTTTTCCTCCGTAACTCAAGTTACGAGAGTATCTTAATCCTCATATTGGCACTGTCAAGTTTGGAGTGCCAAAGAAAATGAGCCAAAAGAAAAAAGCGGCGCGATGCCGCCGCTTCTTTCGGTCTTTTCTTTCCGCGTTATTTCTTCTCGATCGTGGAATTCCGAGGGACGAGATGGGCATCGAATTTGTAACTCTTTTCCACCAGGTCGTTGTTGATGAGATCGATCAGCATGTACATCGCGCGCTTGCCGACTTCCGACATATCGATTTGCATCGAGGTGAGGGTCGGGCGGACGATCGTGGCGTACTTGGTGCCCACGAGGGAAAGCACTTCGACCTCTTCCGGAACCTTGAGCCCGGCATCGGTCGCGGCGTTTTCGATGGCGGCGGCGATGGAATCGCGATAAGCCACGAAATAGCCGCGCTTGTTATGCAGGAAGTATTCGCAGAAATCGGAATAGGTCCGGGTATAGGAATCATCGCAATTGATGATGTGGTAAGGCTTGCTGAGTTTCTGATGGGATTCCACGAAGGCTTTTTCGCAACGGGCCAACAGGCGCCCCCCGTCGTGGACGTGGAGGAAGGTCATGTCTTTGCTGCCCCCAGCGGCATAATACTTATCGATGACCTGGGTCAGAAGGTCTTCGTAGGAGAACAAGACGCAGCCGACCCGCTCGCCGACGATTCTGTTGTTGACGACGATGGTCGGAACGCTGTAGGAATTGATCTTCATGACGTCCTCGGCATCGAGCTCGTCGTCGAAGATGATGGCCCCGTCGACGTGGGTCGTGATGACCCGCTCGATCATGGAAAGCGCTTCTTCGTGGCTGTGCGAGGTCGTGAAAAGGGTCAGCACAAAGCCTTTTTCCTTGGCGACTTCGGAGATGCCATTGAGCATGTTCGAGATGTAAACGTAGTTGGCGCTCGGGATGATGACCCCGATATTCGTCGTCTTATTGGTGGCCAGCGCCTGGGCCAGCCCCGAAGGCTTGTAGCCTAAGCGCTTGATGGTCTCCTCGACCTTGGAACGCGTGGTCTCCGTGACATTGCCTTGTTTGTTGATGACCCGCGAAACGGTGGCCAAAGAGACCCCCGCCGCTTGGGCGACCTGATATATCGTGACGCGATCTTTCAAATTTTCCATGAATCTGCCCTCAGGAATTATTGTATGGGTTCCCAAACCAAATTCAATGAAAATACTTTCAGGGACGTCATCTGAACTTCTCAATTTTCAAAATTTGCTCATTCGATCCCGAATTTTGCCAAATTTTTACCTAATATGCCATTATTGCGACCCGACAAATTTTCCCGGATTCAGGCCAAAAGCCGCAAAAAAAGAGGATTTGCTGACGCGATTTTTCAGGATTACCAGAAATGGAAGCCCTTACTTTTCAGGGCAATGCAAGAAAAAAGGCTTTCCGTTTTCGGAAAGCCTTGGATTTTGGCCTAAAAACTCAGTAAATCGGGAAGGGCACGGCCTTCAGCCGAGAAGACGGAATGTCGGTCCGGCCTTCTTTGGCTTCGAGCGCGCCGTCGAGCTTGACGAGATCTCCCGTGAAGCCGATCGTCCCATTGAGGACCAAGGCGGAGCCGACCCCATACATATCGACCGGAACCCCTTCTTTCGTCCATTCGGCGATCTTGGGGGCCGTGAAGCCGCTGGAGACCGTGATCCGGACCCAGTCGAAGTGATTTTCCAGAAGGGCTTTTTTCAAAGCGTAGATGAGTTCTTTGCAGACGCCGTGGGGATCAAAACCTGAAGTGTCCTTGCCATCGAAGTAATGGTCGATGATGGCTTGGGAGGTATCGACGCGGACGCCTTTGAGGACCCGCCCCAGGCGCCGGGCCACGAGGAGGGTATCGGGGATGACGTCATTGCGATAATCGATGAGAGCGGTCACTTGCTCGTTGGGGAACGTGGCGTGGTACAGATCGCAGGCTTTGCCGATGTCCCCGCCGCAGATCTCGATGAGGGCGTGGGGCATCGTGCCCATGCCTTTGACCCCGACCCAGGCCCCTTGGGCGTCGGTCGAGAATTTCTTGATGCCGGCGACGTAAGTGGCATAGCCATCGCCCGATTGCGTGAGGTAATCGTCCTGGCGGTCCGCCATCGAGAAAGTATCGGTCCCCCGCAGGGCTTTCACGACCTCGTGGACGTTTGTGGCCACGCTGCTCCGCCGGGCCAAGATGCCATCGATGAGGGATTCCAGATACCCGAAGTCTTCGTAAGCGCCGGAGACTTTGAGGACCGGCTCGCCAGCTTGGATCAGGTCCCCGTCGTTGAGGGCTTCGATTTTAAGGGTTTCCGGATGCTGGGCGAAGGTATGGATCAGAGCGATCGCTTCGTCGAGGCCGCAGACCATGGAGTCATCGCGACGCTGAAACCACTGCTCCTCCACCACGTGATGGGGGGCGTATTTGAGGACGATCTGACGCGATTTGAGGAAATAGTTCGCGCTGTAATAGCCTTCGGCGATGCGCCGATCGAACTGAAACGTTTGGTCGGTGAGGCGGCTGATTTTCCCCGCCTCTTTCAATTGGATCTCCAATGGATCTGCCATTTCATTCACCTCCGAGGAAGAAATCCTCGCCATCCCGATACCCTTCGGCCAGAAAAGCCCCTTCCGCAGCGCTTTCGATCCGCAAGCCCATAGCGGAGCAGATCGCGCAATCGATAGGAAGGTTCCGGGAAATCGACTTGTGGAACACGCTGCCGTCATAGCCGATCGTCCCCTCGGTGGCGACGACGACTGAGGCCCCCACCGCGAGATTAGGATACCAGGAAACGGTCGAGAAGGTCTCCTTCCCGCTTTGGAGGGTCACGAGATGGGCCTTCTCATCCAGAGGATGCTCTTCGAGGGCGACGATTTTGGCGACTTGATAGCCGGAAGCCTCTTCGAGCGGCAGCGGAGGCAACCCCGCCGTGGCCAACAGGACGTCAAGGGCGGCCACCAGGAGCCGATGGGGCGCCACGATCATGCCCTTGGCCGTGAGTTTGACGGTTTGGGAGATCGCGAAGATATTGATGCCGACGAGCTCCTCGCCCGCATATAAGGCGGTGACGTTCTCTTTCGTCACGGCCGTCTCAACTTTTTTCTCGGGATCGAGGAGGATGAAAAGAACATCCCCGGAGACCGCATAATCATAGAAAAGACGATACATTCAGTGAGCCTCCCCGCTTTGCTTCAGACCATAGACGAGCCGATGGATGGGTTTGCCCTCGTAGCGGAAGTTCCGCTCATATTCGCTCATGGCGTCTTCTTTTTCGTCATAGACATAATCGGGCGTGGCGGAGAGAAGCGCAAGAGGCGAATAAAGGGCTTCCTCTTGGGTGAAGGCATAGAGATTGTCGTTATCGGTCTTGATCGACAGGCGGCCCTCCGGAGCCAATAAGGCGGCCATGACGGCCAAGCGGCCGCGGGTCGTGAGGCGCCGCTTTCCCTGCTTTTTCTTGGGCCAGGGATCGCTGAAATTGAGGTAAATCCCGGCAAACGAGAACGGAGCCAATTCTTCGGCCAAGCCATCGAAATCCCCCTGAAGGATCCGGATGTTTGGAAGCGTCGAAGCCACCGCTTTCTTCCCCAGGATCCCGGCGACCGAGAGATCTCGCTCAATCGCCAGATAATGAGCTTCCGGATGGCGAGAGGCTAAGGAAAGGACGAAATCCCCTTTGCCCGCCCCGATCTCCAGATAGAGATCTTTGGTCAGGAAAAAAGGGTCGGTCGGGCTCACTTTCGCCAGGATGAGATCGGGATGGGAGAGGAGAAAGGGCTCCGCCCACCGCTTGAAACGGGCTCTCACTTTCCCCGCCGACCGAGCATGTAGAGGGCGCGGGCGTAAATCGCGATGTCTTTGTTGAAGTCGTCCACGTAGAGGTATTCGTTGGGCGAATGCATGTTGCCTTCGTGGCCTTTCCAAGAGGCGCCGAAAGCCACGGTGTTTTTGGCTTCTTTGGCGTAGGTGCCCCCGCCGATGGCAAGAGGCTTCGCGAAAAAATCAAAGGTGCTGCGTCGATAAGCGGCCATTAAGGTGGCGACGAGGGGGCTTTTCTTGTCAAAGAGCAGCGGCGCCATCTCGGCCAGTTTGGCGCAGCTCGTCTTGGTGGCGGCCTCAAAGGCGGCGATCAGCTGATCGGGGGCGGCTCCTTCGCCATAGCGGAAATCCAGGCTGACCTTCAGGGTTTTGCCATCGTATTTGATGATCCCGAAATTATAGGTGGTTGGTCCCAATTCTTCAGATTCGTTGAAACCGCCAAAAACTTGGCCATTGGGATCTTTCATGGCGGCGGCCAACAGCGTCAGCGGCGCCAGTTTGTAAAAAGTTCCCAAGATTCGGAAAGCCTCGGTGGCGGCGTTGATCCCCAGCTGCGGGGTCGAGCCATGGGCGGATTTTCCGAGGAATTTCACGAGCATGAGGCTTTCGTCGATAGTGACCTCGGCGCTAACTTTCTTTTCTTTGAGATATTCGGCGAATTTGGGGTCGGGTTTAAGGGTGACGAGAAGAGAATCGCAGACGGCGTTCATGACGACCCCGCCATCCATCGCGATGATGGGGCTGAGATCGCAGAGGCGGACCGCCCAATAATCCCGGATCCCCTTCTCGGCGTAAATGAGCGGAAAAACGGCATCGGGCGTGAAGCCATAAAGGGGCTCTTCGCCATGGTGCCGCTCGAAATAATAGCGGAGGCAGCTGGAGCCTCTTTCTTCGTCTCCCCCGCTCACGATCTTGACCCGGAAGCCTTTGATGAGGCCGTTGTCTTTCAGCAGCTTGACGGCATAGAGCGCCGCGATGAGCGGCCCTTTGTCGTCGCAGGTGCCGCGGCCCCAAAGACGGCCGTCTTGGAGCGTCGCATCGAAAGGCGGATGGTCCCAGACCCCGGTCGCGGGGACGACGTCGCTATGGCCATAAACCCCAATGAGCGGCCCTTCGGACCCGACGCTCAGCTCGGTGCAATAGCCATCGCACAAATTAACGGCAAAACCATAATCCTGGCCTAATTTGGCAAAGTAATCGAGGGCTTTTTTGACCCCCTCGCCATAAGGCTGGCCCACCTTGGCGGTCGACTCATCATAGACGGAAGGGATTCTCACGAATTGCTCCAGGGCGACCAAAGCGTTCTTCTCATAGGTCCGCGACAATTTCTTGAAATTCGGCATGGTTTTTTCCTATTTTTCCTTTGATTTGCCTGACCTTCCCAAGACTTTGAGAAGGCCTTTGCCCGCCAGCGGCGTGATGATCGCTCCGAGCGTCGCCTCGCCCGCCATCCCTACGGCAATGACGGCCAAAAAGGTGAAGGTGACCCCATTCATCACGGCGCTCCCTGAGGCAAACAAAGCGCTCATGACGCCGCCGTAGAAAACGAAGAGATCCGCGAAGACGAGGACCGAGTGGCACACCGTGAGCAGGAAGGCAATCCCGCCCACCGCCGCCGGGTTCCCATATATCTTAGGAGTTTTCTTGAGAAGTTGGAAGACAGCACCCGCCAGGAGCCCAAAAAGAGCTCTCGGGAGAACGCTCACCCACGGATAGATGAAGAGGGCGTTGAGGCCGACGCCTTGGAGGGCCGCCATGAGACAGGAGGTGAGGCCGAAGGCCGTGCCATAGAGGAGCCCCCGCTTCCAGCCAAAAAGATAAGCGCCGATGAGCACGGGGATATGCATGAGGGTCAAAGAAAGCCCGGTGATGATCGTGAGATAGCCTAACTGCGGCACGAAACCCATGATGGCGATGATGGCGATGAACATCGCGTCGATGGCCAACAAATGCGTCCGATCGACTCCTTTTCCCGGGGTTTCCTTTTTCGAAGAAAGGCGGAGCGTTTGGAGGAAGAAAAAGACCCAGATGGCGATGGCGACCCACACGACGAGGGCTTCCCAGTTCATGGCTTGACCCTCTTGTAGATGGCGGCCAGACCTTTGAGGAGCAACCCTTCGTCATAGAGGAAATCCGGCAGGAGTTTTTTGACGTAGACGGCGTTCCCGCCGGTGAGGAGGCGCTTGAGTCTAAGCCCGCTTTCTTTCTCAAAAGACGCGGCAAAACCTTCGATTTGATAAGCCGTGCCATAGGTGATGCCGCTTCCCATGCAGTCCAAGGTGTTCTTGCCGATGGCGCGCTCCGGGATCGCAAGGGAGATTTCGGGGAGGGCCGAGGCTTTGGCGATGAGGGCGGACAAGGAAAGGGAGAGCCCGGGGGCGATGGCTAAGCCGGCATAGGCCCCGGTCTCATCGATGAGCAGATACTTATTGGCGGTCCCCAGATCGGCGATGAACAAAGGCGCCCCATAAAGGACGATCCCCCCGACGGAATCGCAAACGAGGTCGGCCCCCACTTCCTGGGGGTGATCCACCTTGAGGCGGAGCCCGGTTTTGAGGTGCGGCCCCACGAGGATGGGCTTCTTGAAGAAAACCTTCTCCGCCAACTCCTCGAAAACCGCGGTCAGCGCCGGCACGACCGAGGAAATGATGACGTCGTCGAAAAGAAAGGGATCGAGTTTCCGGGAAGTCAGGAAAACCTTGACCACGCTTTCGTATTCGTCGACGCTTTTGGCGGAATTCGATGACGTTTTGTAAACGGTGACGAGTCGCTCTTTCTCGAAAACCCCGAAGTCGATCAGGGTGTTCCCGATGTCCATGGCCAACAGCATTTAGGTCTACCTCCGCTCTGGCCCTCATCTTATTGAGGTGCCATGCGAGGTTATTATAGCGCGCTTAGCTTAGATCAAGAAAAAGAGAGAGGGCCGCCATTAAACGTTGCCGAATCTTGGGAATCCCCTACAATAGAGCGGTATGAAAGCCTTTGGGGTCTATGGCGAAAAGACGCTCTTCAGATGCTATCTGGCCGCCGCCGTCTTTTCTTTGGTCTTTGCCCTCGCGCTCCTTTTTTTCGCGCTGACCCTGGGCATCGATTGGCTGTATTACGCCCTGTTTTTCTTCGGGGCGTCCGCTCTTTATACCCTCTATCTCGCCTTCTATGAGGGGGTCTTCCGCTATGAGGCCCTCCGCGAGAGCCAAGGCAAGATCGTGAAGGCCAAGCTCTCCCATCAAGATCCTTTGACCGGGATCATCTCGCCCCTCCTCATCGGCATCGTCAATTACGAAGCCCCCAACCCCGTCGTGGGACAACTCGTCGGGACTTTCGGGCCCTTCTTTCACAAAAAACACCAGGAGGGGGACGTGATCTTTTGCTACCGCCTCAAAAGCGGGGAGCTTCTGGTCATCGCCGACCAGAAAAACCCTGAGCGGTTTCTCAAAGAATTCTAAAAGAAAAGGCCCGCTGAGGCGGGTCTTTTTTGACGCCCAATCAAGCGATAACGACGTTGAGGATCCGGCCCGCCACGTAGATGACTTTGAGGATGGCCTTCCCTTCCGTATAGGCCTTGATTTTGAAAGAGGCGAAAGCGAGGGCTTCGGCTTCCTTCTGGGAAGCGTCGAGCGGCATCGGGATCACGTCCCGGACTTTGCCGTTGATGGAGACGGCGACGTTGGCTTCTTTTTTCTCCAGCTTCTTCTCGTCGTAGGTCGGCCAGGCCTCATAAGTCAGGGTCTGGTCATGGCCGAGCTTCGCCCACATCTCCTCCCCCATAAAGGGGCAGAGGCAGGAGAGGATCTTGACGAAACCCTCCAGATAGGGCTGATAAAGGCTCTTGGCCTTATAGCAGTCATTGACGAAGACCATCATCGCGGGAATGGCCGTGTTGAAGGACAGGGATTCGTAGTCCGCGCTGCATTTCTTGACCAGGAAATTATAAGAATAATCGAGCTCTTGCGAATTCGTCTTTGAGATCTTGGCGCGGAACTCCTCCCCGTCGACCAGGCGGTAGGCCCGCTCGAGGAAGTGATAGGCGCCTTCGAGTCCGGTCGGGCTCCAGGGCTTGGCCTCATTGAGGGGCCCCGCGAACATCTCATAAAGGCGGAGCGAATCGGCTCCGTACTCCTTAACGATGTCATCGGGGTTGATCACGTTGCCCCGGGATTTCGACATCTTCTCGTTGTTGGCCCCCAGGATCATGCCCTGGTGATACAGGCGCTTAAAGGGCTCCTCGCACTTGACGACGCCAAGGTCATAGAGGAACTTGTGCCAGAAGCGGGCATAGAGGAGATGGAGCACGGCGTGCTCCTGGCCGCCGATGTAAAGATCGACCGGGAGCCAGTGCTCGATGAGGGCGGGCTCGGCCAAGGCTTTGTCGTTATGGGGATCCAGATAGCGGATGTAATACCAGGAAGACCCGGCCCATTGCGGCATGGTGTTCGTCTCGCGGGTGGCGGGCTTCCCCTCGAAGGTTGTCTTAAGCCAACTTTCGGGCGCCTTCGCCAGCGGCGGTTTTCCGTCTTTGGACGGCCGGTAATCCTCGAGTTTCGGCAGCACCAGCGGCAGGTTTTTCTCGTCGAGGCAATGCTCTTTTCCGTCAGCGGTCTCCACCGCCGGGATCGGCTCGCCCCAATAGCGTTGGCGCGAGAAGATCCAATCGCGGAGCTTATAGGCCACGACCTCGTGGCCCAGGCCCATCTCGCTGAGTTTCTTGGCGATGGCGGCCCCGGCTTTCTCGATATTAAGGCCATCGGCGAAGGAGGAGTTGAGATGCTTCCCGTCCTCCGTGAAGGCAGCCGTGGAAATATCCCCTTCGAGGACGGGGATCATCGGAAGGCCATGCGTTTGGGCGAAGGCGTAATCCCGCTGGTCGTGGGCGGGGACGGCCATGACGGCGCCCGTCCCATAGCCTCCTAAGACGTAATCGGCCACGTAGATCGGGATTCGCTTGCCGTTGATGGGGTTGATGGCATCGGCCCCCAGCGCCACGCCGGTCTTCTCTTTCTCCTGCAGCGACGTCCGGGCCAACTCGCTTTTGGCGGCAGCAGCCGCCACATAGGCTTCGACGGCGGCCTTTTCGCGGGCCCCGACGATTTCCTGGACGAGCGGATGTTCGGGGGCGAGGACGCAATAGGTGCAGCCGAAAAGGGTGTCCGCCCGGGTCGTGAAGACTTGGAATTCCTTGGTGGAGGAGGCGACCCCGAAGGTGATCTCCTCGCCAACGGAGCGGCCGATCCAGTTCCGCTGCATCTCCAGCGTGGACTTGGGCCAGTCGAGGGCCGCGAGGTCTTTTTCGAGGCGATCGGCGTAGCGGGTGATCCGGAGGATCCACTGCCGCATCGGGATCCGGACGACGGGATAGCCCCCGCGCTCGGATAAGCCGTCGATGACTTCCTCGTTGGCCAGCACGGTCCCAAGCTCGGGGCAGTAGTTGACCGGCACGTCGGCCACATAAGCCAGATCGCGCTTGAACATCTCGCAGAAGATCCATTGGGTCCAGCGGTAATAGCCGGGATCGATCGTGGCGAATTCCTTGCTCCAGTCATAGGAAAAGCCCAGCGACTCGATCTGGTCTTTGAAATGGGCGATGTTCTCTCGCGTGAAGGATTCCGGATGGCGGTTCTCTTTGATCGCGAATTGCTCGGCCGGAAGGCCAAAGGCGTCCCAGCCCATCGGATGGAGGACGTTAAAGCCCTGCATCCGCTTCATCCGGGCGACGATGTCGGTGGCCGTATAGCCTTCGGGGTGGCCGACATGCAGGCCCTGGCCCGAGGGATAGGGAAACATGTCCAGCGCGTAGTATTTGGGTTTCGTGAAATCGTGGGTGTCGCAGTAAAACGTATGGTTCTTCGCCCAAAGGGCCCGCCACTTCTTCTCGATGGCGGCATGATCATAGGACATGGCGGATCCTCCTTAAAGGCCTCCGATCAAGGCTTGGGCAACAGGCTTTCGTAGAGTTTGGAGTATTCGTGGGCGCTCTTCTTCCACGACCGGTCAAGCCGCATGGCGTTAGAGGCGATTTTATAATAAGACGCCTGATCGTCAAAGAGCTCTTTAGCGCGGCCAAAGCCATAATCGAGGCCGGTCTCATTATAGTCATTGAAGCCGATGCCGTCAGCCTCTTCCGCGTTTTTGCCGTCGTACCCATGGACCGTGTCCTTAAGCCCGCCGGTGAAGCGGACGAGCGGAAGGGTGCCATAGCGCTGGGCGATCATCTGGCTGATGCCGCAGGGCTCAAAGAGGCTCGGCATCAGGAAAAAGTCGCTTCCGGCATAGATCTTATGGGCCAATTCGTTGCTGTAGCCGATATAAAGGCCGCAGGTGTCGGGATAGGCTTTGCGCAGGGCTTCGCACTTCCCCTCGAGATCGCTTTCCCCATTCCCCAGAATCAGAAGATTCGAGCCTTTGGCCAACACCATCCGCCCCGAGGCCAAGATAAGATCGATCCCTTTCTGCCAGGAGAGGCGGGTCACGAGGCCATAGACCGGGCCCCCGAACCATTTGACGCGGAAGGCCGAGAGGAGATCGGCCTGATTGAGGTGCTTCCCCTCCTGAAGGTTGCTTAGGCCATAGCGTTTCACGAGGAATTTATCGGTCGCGGGGTTCCATTCCTCGACGTCGATGCCGTTGAGGATCCCGAGGAAATCGTCTTTCCGGAGCTCCAAGATCCCATTGAGGCCTTGGCCCCCCTCCGCGGTGAGGAGCTCTTCCCGGTAAGCCGGGGAGACCGTCGTCGCCTTATCGGCGTAATAAATGCCGGTCTTGAGGGTCGACACCATGCCTTGGAAGCGGACCTTGCCCTCATCGTAGAGGGCATCGGAGAGGCCATAGAAGTCATTGAGGAAATAACGGTCGATCATGCCTTTGAAAGCCGGGTTGTGGATCGTGAGGACGAACTTGAGGCCATCGTAGAAGGAATCGGTCGAGGCCCCTTCTTTGATGAGGCACGGGATCATCCCCGTCTCCCAGTCGTGGACATGGACGATGTCGGGCTTGAAATCGAGGAATTTGAGGAGTTTGCGGCAAGCCAGGGAGAAGAAGGCGAAGCGTTCGCCGTCATCCTCGTAGCCATAGAGTTTGTCCCGCGAGAAATAATAATCGTTGCCGATGAGGTAATAGGAGACCCCATTGATCACGGCGAGGCTCACCCTCGCCTCTTGCTGGCGCCAGCTCATGTAGACCGTGAAGGTCCCGAGGACTTTGACGGTGAGGCCTTTATTGAAGATCGCTTTATAGAACGGAAGGGCGATGATGACCTGATGGCCCTCTTTGACGAGCTCAACGCTCAAAGCGGCCACGACATCAGCCAGACCCCCGGTTTTGGCCAGCGGATTGGCTTCCGAGGCGAACATCGCGATTTTCATAGGATGGCTCCTTGCTTGAGATAGATGATGTTGGCCGGGTCCCCCGCGATCGTATGGCGGGAGGTGACGACCGCGTATTTGTCGATGACGACGTCCCCGAGGGTCACGAGATCCCCGATGGCGACGTTGGAGAGGATGATCGAGTGATGGACCTTGGAGCCCTTCCCGATCTTGACGTTGCGGCAGATGATGGAATCCTTCACTTCCCCGTCGATGATGCAGCCGTTGGAGATGAAGGAATTGGCGACGGCGCTGTGCTCGCCATAGAGG
>Ga0224525_1000781_pt1 | contig 13180 bp, 8 predicted proteins | sample CFST100metaG_FD_179874 | JGI IMG/M metagenome (GOLD analysis project Ga0224525, IMG submission 179874) | Peat soil microbial communities from Stordalen Mire, Sweden - C.F.S.T100 | ecosystem: Environmental > Terrestrial > Soil > Wetlands > Peat | place: Sweden: Norrbotten County, Stordalen Mire...
CTTTTATTCAGAAACCAACTTACGAAGATTATGTGCAAACCAACATGGAAGTCAGGGGAAAAGCCCTTGAATACCTGCTGTTAAATGCCGAACCCTGATAGTATTCATTATTAATTTATTGTTGATGGTTATTCTTATCAAAGTCGTACAATTGCTCCTGAGCCTGTCAATCCTGGTTCTATTCCATGAGTTTGGACATTACATTTCTGCAAGGATATTTAAAACCCGGGTAGAAAAATTCTATCTTTTCTTTGATCCGTGGTTCTCCCTTTTCAAATTCAAAAAAGGAGAGACCGAATATGGCATTGGCTGGGTGCCGCTTGGTGGATATTGCAAGATTGCGGGTATGATCGACGAATCAATGGACAAGGAACAGATGAAACTGCCACCACAGCCCTGGGAATTCCGCTCAAAACCGGCATGGCAACGGCTGATTATCATGCTTGGTGGAGTGACAGTCAATATCATCCTTGCCATCTGCATTTATATCGCGATCCTTTTTGTGTGGGGCGAACAATATCTGCCGACTTCTGAAGTAAAATATGGTATTGCTGTAAATGCTTTGGGATCTGAGCTGGGCCTCCGCAATGGCGACCGGATCCTCACCATCGACGATAAGGTAGTGGAAGAATTTTCGGCAATTCCCAAACAAATAGTCCTGGAACAGGCAAAAACGATCCAGATCATCCGCGATGATAAAAAAATGGGAATTCAAATCCCATCCGGATTTGTAAGCAAACTGATCCAATCAAAATCGGTAGATTTTATTTCTGTGAGATTTCCATTTGAGGCAGGAAAGTTTGTTTTGGGTTCCGTGGGAGAAAAAGCAGGGATGAAACTCAACGACCGCATCATCGGGATCAACGATTCCTTGTTTCCCTATTTTGATGAGTTCAGGATGGCGCTTCAGCGGTATAAAAATCAAAAGATCAACCTCGTAGTCGTCAGGGGAAGCGATACCTTAAAATTGCCGGTCGCCATCCCGGCAGAAGGAAAGATCGGCGTCTATAACAAGCCATGGTCGGCTTATTTCAAGCTGAAGGAAAAGTCGTATAATATTTTCACCGCTATTCCTGCCGGGTTTAGCAGGACATTTGAAAAAACCGGCGATTACCTGAAATCGATCAAACTGCTCTTTAAACAGGAAAAAGCCTATGAATCGGTGGGTGGGTTTATTTCTATCGGAAGCTTATTCCCTGATGCATGGGATTGGCTGACCTTTTGGTCGTGGACTGCCTTTTTATCTATCATGCTCGCCGTCATCAATGTTTTACCCATTCCGGCGCTGGACGGAGGACATGTTATGTTCCTTCTCTATGAGATCATTTTCAGGCGGAAACCGAGTGACAAATTCATGGAATATGCACAGATTACCGGCATGATCATTCTTTTCGGAATTCTGATCTTCGCCAACCTGAATGATGTTTTAAAACTTTTTCGTTAAACTGGTGAATTGGTGAGGAATAAAAGTGAAATAACGAAATAACAAAATGGCAAAATAATAGGCAATTATCAACTGTCAATTATACAGCATCTAGCATCCAGCATCCAGCATCCAGCATCGATTTCCCTAATGGCCGATGGCCAACCCCTAACACCTATTCAGCAACTTTTTCCTTCAGCGATCTAAACCCTTCGCCGAGAATTTCAGTTGCATCCAGAACCGTCAGAAACGCCTTCGGGTCGATCTGATGGATGTATTCTTCTAGGAGAAAAAGTTCCCTTCGATTTACCACCGTAAAAATAATCTTCCGGTCGGCCATATTGAACATCCCTTTTCCATCGATGTAGGTTCCTCCGCGGTTGAGGTTGTTGATGATCTTGTCGCGGATCTCCTCATGTTTTTCTGAAATAATAAAAATACTCTTGTCATAGCTCATCCCGGCCATCACAATATCAATCACCTTGCCGGTGATGAAGATAACGATCCAGGAATAGAGCGGAATTTTCCAGTCCCGGAAAACAAAGAATCCAACTAAAACGATTACGGAATCCACATAGATCATCAGCATTCCCAGCGGCAGCCGGGTATATTTAGCAATGATCATGGCAATGATGTCGGATCCCCCGGAAGTCGCCTTTGAACGGAAGATCAGGCCCAGTCCCAGTCCTACAAGCACTCCGCCGAAAATAGAAGACAGCAGGGCATCTCCCTTTACCAACGGTTCAAATCCCCAGAAATAAGTCAGGGTGTCAGTAAATATGGCTGTCAGCGAAAAACCAAGCACGGTTTTATAACCGAACCGGGGCCCCAGTATCTTGATTCCGATGATGGTTAACGGGATATCGAAGCAGAGGGCGACCAACCCTACTGGTGTGCCGAACAGGTAATGCAGCACGATGGAGATTCCATAAACACCGCCCGGGATGATCTTATAGGGAGTAATGAACAGAACAAAACCGGAAGCAAGGATAAACGATCCGATGAGGATGAGGGCGTGTGAAATAAACCACTTCCTGGTGAAGGGTTTTTCTTTTAAGGGGAATAACGACATATCTGTTTATTTATATTTGTCAATCAGGACATTTGTGCAAAGATACTGCTTCCGGCAACTTTAGTCCCGGAAACGGTATTTCAGAAAAAGATGCAACTTTTTTTTCTGAAATCTGTATAACATGTTGAACAAATAATGATCAAGAATCAATTTTAATAAGGGGTGATTTTAAGAAAAGAATGCACCAATATTGCCAAAAGAAAAAATAATTGTACTTTTAACCCCCGGTTTGTGCCAACCAAATAAAAAACATATTGATTTATCATTTTACAAAATATTGTTTTCTTAACCGTTGTTGCAGATTCCGCAGGATCCTGACGGTTCTAATATTGATGTCATCCCTTTCAACTGTCTTAGCTCAGCAGAGCAGCAATATCACGCATTACATGTTTATGAACATGGCATTTAACCCGGCTGTTGCAGGCAGCAGCGAAGGCATCAACGTTACTGGTCTCTACCGGCAACAATGGATTGGTTTCAAAGATGACCACGGGGGCAATACGGCGCCCCAAACGATGTTTCTCACCATCGATTCCCCGATTAAATTTTTGCACGGTGGCATTAGCGGAACGGTGGTTAACGATAAACTTGGGCCATTCAATAATACCCAGGTAACCCTTGGCTATGCCTACCGTACAGACCTTGGACCGGGTGATTTTTCAGGAGGGCTACAGGTAAATTTTCAGAATTCAGTATTGAGTGTGGACAAACTCGAACCTTTGGTTACCATCACCGACTTGGGAAAAAGCGATTTTATCGTAGATGGTTCATTGGGATTCTTTTACAAGGTGCCGGATAAATACTACCTCGGTCTTTCCTGCGACAATGTCCTCCAAACCCGGATGAAAAAATTAAAAGTCAGTGACAAGCGGGTTTATGACCTTACCGGTGGATATTATTGGGTTATACCGGGCTATCCCGCTTATGAATTGCAACCTTCTGCCTTTATTACTACCGACCTGGCTGCCTTTAGTTTCAGTGTAAGCGCCATCCTGCAATACAATAAAAAATTCTGGGGCGGACTTGCTTACCGTTACCAGGATGCCGCGTCGGTTTTGGTGGGATTCAATCTAAAAGCATTTAAAATCGGATTGGCTTATGATGCCAGTGTATCTAAAATGACCAGGTACGCTGACGGCACTGTGGAGGTGATGTTGAATTATTGTTTTAAGATTGAAACTGAGAAATTTAGGAAAAGTTATAAAAATACAAGGTTCTTATAATAGAAAAAGTTATTTTTGCCATTGGAAATTCAAATTTCAAACGGAGAAGATAATAAATTCTACTAAGTACCGTTATATTTCATCAATAAATCGGCCAAAAAATGAAAAAACTGCTCATTTATTTTGCTCTTCTCGTTTTCCTTGGTAGCTGCGGAAACTCCGGAAATGGCGAACTTACAGGAGTAAAAAACCGAAAACGGTATTTTCAACCGGATCCTTACGGGATGCGGTATATTCCGATGGGTAGCTTTACAATGGGTGTGGGTGATGAAGATCTTCCATATGCCCAGCTGAACACACCCAAAACCGTTACGATCCAGTCTTTCTACATGGATCAGACAGAGATCACAAATAACAAATACAGGCAGTTTGTTTTTTGGGTCAGGGATTCCATCGCCCGCAGATTGTTAGGGGAAGTGAAACCAGACATGTATCTCATATCGGAAAATAAGAAAACGGGGGAAACGTTTGATCCTCCATTTCTGAATTGGAATGCCAAACTGGATTGGAGCTCCGACCAGCAGGATGTCCGTGATGCACTTACCCAGATGTATCTTCCGGAAAGTGAACGTTTCTTCCGCCGCAAGGAAATTGATACCCGGAAACTTTATTTTGAATATTATTTTGTTGACCTGAAAGCTGCAGCACGGAAAGATTACAGTCAGAGCGGCGACATCAAAGAGGGAGGATTGGCTAACCGTCCCCAGGGTCTGAAAGATCGTTCCGTATATGTTCGCAAAGAAGTGATCAACGTTTATCCCGATACCCTCTGCTGGATTCATGACTATGTGTATTCTTTCAACGACCCGCAGACTGAAAAATATTTCTGGCACCCTGCCTATGACAACTATCCTGTTGTTGGCGTTACCTGGAAACAGGCCAATGCCTTCTGTATCTGGAGAACACAGTTGAAAAACAGTTACATGTTTGGAAAAAAAGGTGAATCCTCAGTCAGTGAGTTCCGGTTACCGACAGAAGCTGAATGGGAATGGGCTGCACGCGGCGGGTACGACAATAACCCTTATCCCTGGGGCGGACCTTATACCCGGAATGACAAAGGATGCTTCCTTGCCAATTTCAAACCCTTACGAGGAAATTATATCGATGATGGTGGAGCTACTACGGTCATCTGTGCCCATTATCCTGCCAATGATTTTGGCTTGTATGACATGGCCGGCAATGTGGCCGAATGGACCCGGTCAGCTTACTATCCCTCTTCTTACAATTTTACCTGGGATCTCAATCCGGATTATACATACAATGCAAAAGATAACGATCCTCCTGCCATGAAACGCAAAGTCGTACGAGGGGGATCCTGGAAAGATGTTGCTTATTTCCTTCGGGTTTCCACCCGTTCTTTCGAATTCCAGGATACGGCTAAATGTTATATCGGTTTCCGAACCATTCAACCGTTCCTTGGCAGACAAAAAGATGATAATCCTGCCCGGGCTTCTCATGTCTACAATTAAGATGAGAAAAAGATATTATTAAAATCAATCGTAATCTTAAACCAAATCAATTATTATTATGGGCTTATATGCTTTAGTCAGGACAAGACAGTACCGTAATTTCATGGCCAAACTTTACGGTTTAGGCGCTTCTGTTGTTATCATGGGGGCCCTCTTCAAGATCAACCATTACATGGGAGCTGATTACATGCTGATCGTCGGTCTGGGAACCGAATCAACGATCTTCTTTTTCTCTGCGTTTGAACCACCCCACGTTGAACCTGACTGGAGTCTTGTATACCCTCAGTTAGCAGGCATTTACCATGAAACCGATAATGGAGCACCAGGATTTCAATCTGGAAGCAGTGGTACCCAGGAACTGGATAAAATGCTTGAAAAGGCCAAAATCGGGCCAGAGTTGATTGAAAGCCTTGGCACCGGATTGAGAAACCTCACGGATACCACCGCCAAGCTTTCAGATGTCAGCAATGCTGCCGTTGCCAATGACAAATTTGTTTCCACGATGAAGACGGCAACCGATTCTGTTTCCGTTTTGAATGAATCCTATAAAAAAACAGCTAAATCACTCGATCAAAATGTCAACGCTTCGGAAGAACACCTCTCAAACATCCAATCTGTTTCCAAGAGCGCCTCTATACTCTCGCATGCCTATGCACAGGCTTCGGAGTCCATCAAGGATGAGATTTCCCTGAACAAAGAGTTCTCCACCAGCCTTATCAATGCAACGGTATTCACCAATAAATTTGTTGAAAAATACAGCGAATCTGCAGAATTGCTTGCCAAAACGTCAGAAGCCCTTCACGCTTCAGCACAAGAAGAGACCAACTACAACAAACAGCTTCAAAAAATTTCCAACAACTTGTCGGCACTCAATGCTTTGTATGAACTGCACCTGCAAGGTTCCAATGAACAGATGAAATCCACGGGAAAAGTCAATGAGACCTTAAATAAGCTGACGGCTAAATTGAATGAGTCCATTGAAAAAACGTCCGAATTCAAGCAGGAAGTGGAAGCTTTCTCCAAAAATATTGCTGCCCTGAACAAGGTTTATGGCAATATGCTCTCTGCTATGAATATGGGGAACCGCTAATCCGAAGAATGAATTGTTTTATTCCTACAATACTAATTAATAAATAACAGACTAAATGGCTGGATATAAGGAGACCCCGAGACAGAAAATGATCGCCATGTTGTATCTTATCCTTACGGCGCTGCTCGCTTTGAATGTCTCGAAACAAATCCTGGATGCTTTTATTGTGGTGAACGAAAGTATGGAAACCACAAACGAAAATCTTTCGAAGAAGCTGGAGACCTCGATCAATAAATTTAAAATCCAATATCAGCTCAACCCGAATAAGGTAGGCCCTTTCTGGGAAAAAGCGCAAAAGGCACATACCCTTTCAAAAGACTTGGCAGCATATATTGATAGCACAAAAACCTTGATCGTTCAGCTTGCCGATGGTATTGAGACCTTTAAGGAGGCCAAGGGAGTTAAACTGCAGGATGTAAAAAGGAAAGATAATTACGACCGTACAACCAATTATTTTATCGGAAGATCTCAAGACGGTTCGGGTGGTAAAGCCCGGAATCTGAGGGACAAGATGGAGGAATTCAAGAAAAAGATGCTCGAACTTGTTGATCCCAAGTACCGGAATGTAATGAAAATTGGCTTGGATACCAAAGGGCCATTCTATGATCTGGATGGAAATAAGCAGTCCTGGGAAATGCACAATTTCTACCGTACAATCCTGGCTGCCGATGTTACTATCCTGAATAAGATCAAGGCGGAAGTTTATAACGCCGAATTCGATGTAACCAATTACCTTTTGTCATCCATTTCTGCAGAAGACTTCAAATACGATAAAATCGACGCCAAAGTAATACCGAGAAGCAGTTATGTTTTTATGGGTGAAGAATACCAGGCAGAAATCGTTGTTGCCGCCTATGATACAAAAGCCAATCCCAACGTCAGGTATAGCCTGGGTATTGATTCGCTGACCCCTGCAAATTATAAAAATGCCACACCGCTCGAAGGATCCAATGGAGTTGTGACACTCAAACTGGCCGGAAATGGGGAGGGATTAAAGAAATTCGCCGGTATCATTAAGATCGTTAACCCGCTCGGCGATACCATGACGTTCCATTTCAAGGATGAATTCATCGTTGCAAAACCGGGGTTGACCATCTCCCCCTCCAAGATGAACGTTTTTTATATTGGCGTCGACAACCCCGTTGATATCTCAGTACCCGGTGGACCTGAACGAATCATTCCAAACATTTCTGTCGGACAAATCCGGCCGGAAGGAAAACAATGGATCGTATCCGGATTACCAAATGGTGTTAAAGAAGCCATTGTTACAGTGAATGCCGTTTTCTCAGGTAAAACCAAATCGATGGGTTCAAGCAATTTCCGTTTAAAAAAAATCCCCATCTTTAATGCCCTCGTCGACCGGAACCCTGAAGGTGGCCTCATTTCAAGAAGTGATATCCCCGTGGGTTACATTCAAACTGAAAAACCCGTTGGATTCGATTTCGACCTTACATACAAGGTAACTGGATTTGTATTCGTTTCAGATATCGATGGAAGTGTTACTGAACGGAGTGTTCCCGGAAACAAGATCCCCGAAGAGCTTCTTGCCAAGATCAAAAGGGCAAAGAAGGGCAACCGCATCTGGATCGAAAACATCATGGCCATCGGGCCCGGAGGCGAACAGCAGTTGAAGAACATCAGTTATAAATTCAGATAAATTCCTATTAACTCATTCTCTAATAAGGGAGGATTTATGAATACTTTCTTGAAATGCCTGATCATCATTGCATTTGTAATGATCGCAGCCAGCACTTACTCCCAGGTACTGGATACAGGACCCAGGGATGGAATTTATGATAAAACCGCCATTCTGCAGATGAATCCGATCCCATATGTGCCCCTGCGTGAAGCGGATGTAATTTGGTCCAGAAGGATCTGGAGGGAAATCAACATGAAGGAAAAAATGAACCAACCTTTTTATTTTCCGGAAACTCCTCAGGGGACCTGGAAGAGTTTCATGCAGATCGTGCTGGATAACATGAAGGAAGGCACCATCACCGCTTATGAAGATGATAAGTTCATCCTGCCCAGGAATTATAATGAGATCATGAAACAATCGGAGAGAACGATCAAGAAAACCTTGCTTCGTGAAGGAACCGATGTTGAATACGACACCACCTATACGGAAAGTTTCCAGGCTTCGGCCGTTACCAAGCTTAAACTGAAGGAACAATGGGTTTTCGACCGTCAGCGTTCGGTTTTGGAGGTACGCATCCTCGGGATCTGCCCGGTGAAAGAAAGCTATACCGATCAGGGTGAATACAGGGGCGACATAGATATGTTCTGGATCTACTTCCCGGAATGCCGTAATATCTTCGCAAAAACGGAGCAGTTCAACCTGAAAAACGGGGATGCAGGAAGGTTATCTTATGATGATGTTTTCATGAAAAGGATGTTCAATAGTTTTATTTACAAGGAAGAAAACGTATACGACCGGAAGATCTCTGATTACGCAACCGGAGTTGATGCCCTTTTAGAAGCCGACAGGGCAAAAGCATCGTTACATGAATTTGAAATGGACCTTTGGGAATATTAACGGAATTATCCGGTTAAAAATCAATGGAACCCTCCCCGAAAAGGAGGGTTTTTTTATACTTCCTCCGGCAAAATCCATAACTTTGCTCTGGATCAATGGATTTAATGATGACAGGAACTTTTCTTGAAACGCCAGTCGAATATCTGAAAGGAGTGGGCCCGGCCCGGGCGGATATCCTGAAAAAGGAATTACAGATCTTTACTTTCGGCGAATTACTTACCCTTTTCCCGTTCCGGTATATCGACCGGAGCAAAATATTCCGGATTTCTGAAGTGACAGATGATGCTGCCTATGTGCAGGTAAGGGGAAGGATCACGGAAGTAAAGATGATCGGAAGTCTGCGCGCTAAAAGACTTGTTGCTATAGTGGCCGATGATTCCGGTGAAATGGAACTGGTCTGGTTCCAGGGGATCAAATGGATGGTAAATAAAGTAAAACCCGAAACCGAATTCATCGTATTCGGGAAACCATCCTGGTTCAACGGCCATCTTACGATCGCTCACCCTGATCTGGATTTACCGAGTGAACAGGTTTCCTCCGTCAGCGATATTTTTCGGCCATTATACAGCTCGACGGAAAAACTGAAATCGAGAGGCCTTGACAGCAAAGGGATCTCCCGGCTGATGAAAACACTCATCCAATCCGACCGTTTTTTTATTCCTGAGAACCTGAGCAAGGAAATTCTTGGAAACCTGAAATTAATGAACCGACAGGAAGCATTTATCAATATTCACTTTCCTGTAAGTCATGAAATCTTGCAAAAAGCCCAGGCCAGACTTAAGTTTGAGGAGCTCTTTTACATTCAGCTCCGTCTTTTGAGACAGAAGTTCCTGCGAACCCAGAAACAGAGTGGACATCCTTTTTCCGTAGTGGGTTCTTACCTGAATGATTTCTATCACCATTATCTTTCCTTTGAATTGACCAATGCGCAGAAACGCGTGATCAAAGAGATCCGCAGCGATCTCGGTTCCGGAAAACAGATGAACCGTTTGCTACAGGGCGATGTCGGCAGCGGGAAAACGTTGGTTGCCCTCATGACCATGCTGATTGCGCTGGATAACAATTTTCAGGCCTGCCTGATGGCCCCGACAGAGATCCTGGCAAATCAGCATTACCAGAATATCTCAAAAATGGTATCTGGGCTCAATATCCATATTGAACTGCTAACTGGTTCTACAAAGCCTGCAAAAAGAAAAGAGATCGCAGCCGGTTTGAAAGACGGCAGCCTCCAGATATTGATCGGCACCCATGCCCTGATCGAAGAAAATGTCCAGTTCAAAAACCTTGGATTTGTTGTGATTGATGAGCAACACCGGTTTGGCGTAGCACAACGGGCGCGGTTATGGGAGAAAAATGCAGTGACCCCTCATGTGCTGGTAATGACTGCTACCCCCATTCCCCGAACACTCGCCATGACCTTGTACGGTGACCTTGACAGTTCTATTATTGACGAGATGCCTCCCGGTCGCAAGCCAGTGATCACCAAACATGTTTATGAAACGAAACAGGAACAGGTGTTTGATTTTATCCGGGCACAAATCGAAAAAGGAACACAGGTCTACATCGTTTTTCCCTTGATCCAGGAATCGGAAACCCTCGATCTGAAGAATCTTATGGAAGGTTATGAATCGATCAAACGGATTTTCCCCAGCCCGAAGTATGCGATCGGGATGGTGCATGGAAAGATGAAACAAAAGGAAAAGGATGAGGCTATGCAACGTTTCCTGAAAAAGGAGACCCATATCCTCGTTGCCACTACCGTGATCGAGGTTGGAGTGGATATTCCCAACGCATCCCTGATGGTCATTGAAAACGCAGAACGATTCGGGCTTTCCCAACTTCACCAGTTGAGGGGCAGGGTTGGCCGGGGCGCTGATCAATCGTATTGTATCCTGGTCTCGGGATATAAGCTGACCAGCGAGGCCAAAAAACGTATTGAAACCATGGTTGAAACAAACGATGGATTTATTATCGCAGAAACCGACCTTCGGCTCCGGGGACCGGGAGATATGGAAGGAACGCAACAATCGGGGATCCTGAATCTAAAAATTGCCGACATCGTCCGTGATGAGAAGATCCTCAGATATGCCCGTAACCTGGCTACGGATATCATCCAGGATGACCCCAACTTAGAGAAAGAACACAACGAAATACTTGCACGGCACCTTAAAATCATGAATAAATACAGGGAAAATTGGGGCCTGATCAGTTAGATTCAGGAAATTCTCAATACTTTTACATCCCCCAAATTGGTATAGCATGAAGATCTCCTATAATTGGTTAAAGGAATATGTTTCAAACATTCCGGAACCGGCAAAAGTGGCCGAAATCCTTACCGGGTGCGGACTGGAGGTTGAGAGTATGGAGCCCTGGTTTTCGATGAAAGGCGGACTCAAAGGTATTGTGATCGGCGAAGTGCTGACCTGCATTAAACACCCGGATTCAGATCACTTGAGTCTTACAACGGTGAATATTGGCCAAGAGGAGTCCTTAAAGATCATTTGCGGGGCACCCAATGTGGCAGCTGGACAGAAGGTTGCTGTGGCTACCGTCGGAACTACCCTCTTTTTCAATGAAAAGGAGATCACAATTCAACGAGCCAAGATCCGCGGGAAACTATCGGAAGGGATGATCTGTGCAGAAGATGAACTCGGCATCGGTTCTTCCCACGAGGGGATCTTGGTGCTGGATCCATCGGCAATTCCGGGAACCCTTGCAAAGGATTACTTCAAGGTTGAAGAAGATACGGTTTTTGAGATAGGCCTGACACCAAACAGGTCGGATGCAACATCTCACATTGGTGTGGCAAGGGATCTTGCTGCTGTGCTTAACTGCATGCCTGGGAATCCTCATCCGGATTCTGTAGTCCTGAAATACCCGGAGACCAGTGACTTTAACGATTCAAAACAGGGCCGGAAGATTGAGGTAGTCATTGAAGATGTGGAAGCCTGCCCGAGGTATTCAGAATTGACCTTTACCGGCATTACCATTAAGGAATCGCCACCCTGGCTGAAAAACAGGCTCAACGCGGTCGGACTTCGACCGATCAATAACATTGTTGACATTACCAACTTCATCCTGATGGAACTGGGTCATCCTTTGCATGCATTCGATGCCGACCAAGTGAAAGGAGATAAAGTTTTCATCAAGAAGTTTCCGGGATCGAGGAAGTTCATCACCCTCGATGAAATGGAACGGGAAATAACCGGGCAGGATCTGATGATCTGCAATTCCGAAGGCCCCATGTGCATAGCTGGCGTTTTTGGCGGACTGAATTCGGGCGTTACTTCAAACACCACTTCGGTATTCCTTGAAAGCGCATATTTCAATCCACGCAGTATCCGAAAAACAGCACGCTACCATGGTTTGCAAACCGATGCTTCTTTCCGGTTTGAGCGCGGAACAGATATCAATATTACGATATATGCACTCAAACGGGCAGCTTTACTGATACGGGAGATTACCGGAGGGGAGATTGCATCCGATATTGTTGATGTTTACCCACAACCCAAAGAACCTTCCCTGATTTTCTTGTCTTTTGCACATCTCGACCGCCTCATCGGGAAAACCCTTGACAGAGAAATCGTAAAAAATATTCTTTCGTCCCTGGGAATTAATGTTCTTTTTGCATCAGATGAGGGATTAAACCTGGAAATTCCTACTTTTAAAGTGGATGTCACCCGGGAAGTTGATGTGATCGAAGAAATCCTGCGGATATACGGGTATAACAATATTGAGTTCTCATCTGCCATCCATTCCTCCATCTCTTTTTCTCCCAAACCGGACCTTGAAAAAATAAAGAACGGGGTTTCAGATTACCTCTGTGCAAATGGCTTCCATGAGATCATGAACAATTCACTGACACGTTCATCCTATTATGAAGGCAACCCTGTTTATCCTGTCGAACATAATGTCAGGATACTGAATCCCCTTAGCAGGGACCTGGATATAATGCGCCAGACATTGCTTTACGGAGGACTTGAGACCCTTATGTATAACCAGAACCGGAAAATCGCCGACTGTAAATTGTTTGAATTCGGGAATTGTTACTTTCTATATCCCCATCAGGAGGATAAAAACCCACTTGAAAAGTACAAGGAGGAAAACCACTTGGCTGTTTTTCTGACAGGAAGGGCGCAGAAAGAAAACTGGAAGACATCGGATCGTAAAGTTGACATATATGATCTTAAAGGTTTTGTAAATACAATTCTTCTTCATACCGGAATTTCCTTCTCGTCATTCGAAACAAATCCAGATACTTCTGGAATTTTCAGCCAGGGGCTGGCTTATAGGATGCAGAACAGAACATTGGTTATCCTTGGCGTTCTTTCCCAGGCATTGATGAGAAAATTTGATTTCCGGCAGGA
>Ga0224525_1000786_pt1 | contig 13112 bp, 16 predicted proteins | sample CFST100metaG_FD_179874 | JGI IMG/M metagenome (GOLD analysis project Ga0224525, IMG submission 179874) | Peat soil microbial communities from Stordalen Mire, Sweden - C.F.S.T100 | ecosystem: Environmental > Terrestrial > Soil > Wetlands > Peat | place: Sweden: Norrbotten County, Stordalen Mire...
GGATAAGACTGCATTGGTATGATTACGGTGCAAGAATGTATGACCCGCAGATTGGAAGGTTTACAACTGTGGATGCGTTTGCCGAAAAATATATATCAATGACGCCATATCAATATGGTGCAAATAATCCTATTCTTTTTATTGATGTTAATGGTGATTCCTTGAATGTTGCACAACTTAGAGATTACGATGCTAATGCCAATAATGCATTAACATCTGATTTGCAATCAAAGAGTGGACTGACATTGACTACTGATGAAAATGGTAATGTAACATATGCCAAGGATGCAAAAGGCAAAGCTTTAATATCCAGAGATGAAAATGGGAAGAAAATAGGGAGTAGAGCAGCTCGTAATGCATTAACTAAAATAATTAATTCTGAAACTACGATATCGGTGGGTGGAACAGATGGATTAACAGGAGTAACTATGGATGGCCCGAATCCTAACTTAATTTTATTTAATCCTGAGCAAACTCAGAGCACGATGAATAATACCTCAAGCGACTTAAATAAAACCACTGATGGTTATGCTTTGACATTCTTCCATGAAGTAGGACATACCGGTTACGGTGGCGCTGGACAAGACCCACCTTTTGTACCAGGGCAGAATGCCTATGAAACAGCAGGACGACAAGAAATACTTCCAAATAGGATTAGACGACAACTAGGTAGTGAATATGGTCAGCGAACTACATATAATTCTTATCCTGTACAGAGTGGCCAACAGAATTATTTCCCATGGAGTCAGAAGTCGCTAAGACAGTTAAAGGCAGGGATTGTTCCAACTCAAACATATATTATTCAACCTTGGGGAAAATAGAGATAAAATGGGAAATACTATTCTAATAATATTAATGTTATGCTTAAATGTTGCTGTTTACAGTCAACCCGAAAATAAGATATACAAAAAGATTATTCATGATTACGTTCTTAAGCAAAGCCAACCAAATTTTAAATATTCATCTACAAAGCTAATTGTGCTCGAAGATCCAATTAACATGAGAAAACTTAATACTAATGAATTTTCAAGGTTTAAAGAAAAGTATAAAAAGCTTGATGAATACACATTTATTGACTTCGTTAAAAAGAATCAAGTAGGTTTAAACTTCGATAGCAGCAGTTTCTCCGGCATCGATATAGTTATGGTTAATAAAGAACAGAGTAAAAATTGGAATCAACTTTATTCATTATATCCAAACTGGAATGGTTCAATCTTGGAGCTTTCAAATATTGGGTTTAATAAAGAAAGAGACCAGGCGTTTGTATATTATGGTTTTAGTTCAGGCCCAGGAGTTGGAGGTGGTATTTACATTGTTTTTGAAAAGAAAAGGGAGGAATGGAAGCCTAAGAAAGTTATTCCTGCTTGGGCAACTTAGGTATATGATTTTTATACTTAAACTTAAAAAAGTAGAACCCAGTTCATCGCCGGGGCTCTATTTCTAAATAAAACTTGTAAAAATCTGTTGCAATATTGCAACAAACAACGTAAGATACAACAGGACCCTGGGCGACCGGGGTTTTATGTATAGAGCAGCAACGTTTTTCTGAAAGAAGTCCTTGAACTTCTTATTGGTAAGCATTTTATCAACTAGCCGAAGGATAGTCAGTGTTTCTCAATCAACAAGTTCTTAAAATGCACCTAAGAGATCACAAAATGCATTAACTGTAATGGAATACCTAAAAAATAGCTATTTTCACATACAGAAAGAGCTTTGGAGATGACACTAATGCTATTTCTAAGAAGAAAAAGTTCTTTGAAAAAGCCTTTTATTTCAAGGTAACTGGCTATAGATAAGAAACTAAGGATCAATTAGTATGATTACGGTGCAAGATTTTATGATGCTGAGATCGGGAGGTGGAATTCGGTAGATCCACTAGCTGAAAAATACAGAAGATGGTCACCTTATAACTATGCTGTTAATAATCCAATAAGGTTTATTGATCCGGATGGAATGGATACAGTCAAAGTTAATAGTGAAACACCAATAAAAAAAGGCGACAACGTCCAACTAAATGATGGTTCTATTTCTGATCCAGCGGCAATGGACGAGCAACAACTTCCTGAAGTTGTAGTAACAGCAGAAAAAACGAAAGATGAACCTGATACTCAGACAAAAAATGCTGAACCCAAAAAAGCTAGTGCGGCAGATATTCCAATAGCTATTCCAATTCTACCAACAATTGTAGAAACCTTTTCTCCATTACTACAAACAATAACTCTTGCAGGAGCAGCAGCATTTACTCTAATTGGATCATTTGTGTTTCTTCCAGGTGATACACCTCTTGACCATGACTCGTTTGCAAAAACTAAGCCAGGTCCATCTGGAGAAATAAGCGGCGGTCATAACTCAAAAATTAGTAAATCCAAAGAGAATAAACATCAAGAAGGGGATACAAGACGGCAACAAAAAAATAGAGATAAAAAACGTCTCCCAGGTAAAGGATGGAAACAATACTAAAAAAAATATTATGAATATAGGAGTAACGTTATTATTTTCATTACAAGAAGATGAAATATTTTACGGTTTATTAAAATCATATGTGATTGAATGTAAGGATAAAAACAATTTTCATCAAGTCGTAACTCAAAAGGTTTCAGGAAAAATAAAATTACACTTTTCAAATCAAAGATTCCTGGGAATTGAGGATGTGTTTAGTGTATCAGGAAAAGCAGAAGTTGGAGAGGTGGTTGGGAGAAGCACATTATATGATCTCCAAAGTATTAACCAAGCAAAAGGATTGGTTAAAAAGGACAGCGAATATTCATTTCTTCAAATAGAGGATAATATTATTAATCCTTACGTATGCGTAAGTATTCTTTACTTTTATGAAGATAATAGAAACACTAATTATACATTCTCGGTTTTAACTTTACTCAAGAATGCAGACATTAAAAAAGTAGTGCCAAAAGCAAAAGAAATTGCCAAAAGCAAATCTTTTTTATATAAATTGTTAAAGTTATCTGCAAATAAAATGTATGTTTCTAAAATCAAATATATAGGGATAGAAGATATTTATTTGGTAGAAGAGGATGTTGATAATGGAGAAGCCTTTCTAGTCCTGAGGAATTCAGAAATTAAGTGTGAAGAGGAATTATTGGCACTTTTACCAACTGAAGTTGAGATTGGGGAAATGCTGAATGATATTATAGTATAAGTGCCATTTCTGAGCTAAAATTGTAAAAAATGTTTCAATATTGCAACAAGCAATGTAAGATAAACAGAACCCTGGGCGACCGGGGTTCTGTTATTTCACTTTTCTTAGACTTTTAATCCTTGATGGCCTGCGATGCCCATGAATAATACCAAGAATTACGATTTCAGCAGGTTTTATTTTATAGATTATGAGCCAGCTAAGGCAAACAGCTTTACGATAGATTTTATTGACAGTAGGAATTTCTTCACATTCACGGAATGCAAGTGGGCTATTTTCGATACGGTCAAAGGTCTTCAAAATCTCATCACCCACACGGATAGCATTTATAGGCTCATGCATGATGTAGGCAATATAGCCAGTAATGTTATCCAGGTTCTGTAAAGCGTGTTCGGTTACTCTTAACGAATAAGTTTTTGGAGCTTCTTCTTTTGTTCTGCCCATCTTTGTTTGGCATCAGTTAAACTCACAGTCGGGGAGTTTTCGGCATACTTTACCCACTTTCTGAAATCTTCTTCGCTTATAGGGTCGCCAGGCAAAGAATATGAGGTTAAATCCGATTCTTTTAAAATTCTTATTAAATGCTTATCCTCCAGATTCTGCAAAGCTTTTAAAGAATTGTTTGCTGTAAGTTCTATTGTTAGTTTTTGCATTGAGATTAAATTTTAAACCCTGGCCAACCTGCCTGTTTTTACAAAGATATACTATCAAAATTTATAAACAAAGTACTCAGAGCTGAGTTCTTTTTAAACTACTGCTAATCAAAAGGTCCGATATCGAAGAACTACCCTTCAGTCCTTATTTGTGTTTTATGTAATTATGAGCCTATTTTTTTTATTAACTAAATGAATGATAAAATGAAAAGCCTTCTAATTACACATGAATTTAGTGACGCCAATTTAGATCAGAAGTATTCTAACAGGCATCTTGAATTGCGATCAGAAGAATTTATCAGCCATATTCATGGCTATGAACAATGGCTGAGGGTTTTGGGATATGCTGATAGTACAGTTTATAATTTCCCGGCATATCTCAGGGCATTTTTATTCTTTCTGGAGAATAAAAATGTTTTGAAGTTAAGCAAGGTTAAATATAATTATGTTAAACAGTTCTTTGCCTATTTGTCTCAAAAAGTAAGTGAACAGACAGGAAAGCCACTTTCCCGAAATTATCAACTGAATCACCTGAATGCTTTAAAAAGATTCAGCAGGTATTTGTTGGAGTGTCATGGCATATTTCTGGACTGCACGGCCCAGGTTATTAGAAAAATTGTATCTGAAAGAACATGGTTGACCAAAACACAGATAGAGTCTCTTTATTATTCATGTAACTCTGGTAGCTCGGGAGTTATGAATAGGGCAATACTATCTGTGTATTATGGCCTTGGTCTTCGCAGATCAGAAGGTATTGCTTTGGATATAGATGATATTCAGGTTTCAAATAGAGTTGTTTATATCAGAAAAGGCAAGAATAGCAAAGAACGATATGTTCCAATGAATGACTCTGTCCAGAAGGACATTGGAAAGTATATCTCTCAGGTGAGGAAGATACTTTTAAATGGTACAAATCATAAAGAGGACAAGGCATTATTCATATCTGAAAGAGGCCGAAGAATTACAGGTAATGCAGTATATGAAAGATTGCAGCACCTTGCCCGTTCTGCGGATATTAGTCTTCCTCTTTCCTTACATTCTCTGAGGCATAGTATTGCAACGCACTTGCTCAATGCAGGAATGCGACTTGAAAACATCAGTATTTTCCTTGGTCACAGTAGTTTGGAAAGTACTCAAATTTACACTCATCTTATCCACCAAAAATGATAATGGATATGAAAACCTATCACAATTACCTTAAAAATAAGGGTTTCGCAATATCGACCATCACACAACATGAAAGGAATATTTCATTGTTCTTTCCCTGGTTATCTGCTAATTCAATAGATATGAAGCGATGTAACTATTCTGAACTAGTTCGTTTTATTGATGAATCATTAAGTTCAAATCTCATCTTACAAAAGAAACGAAGTAATATCAACAGGATCTTGACTTCGATCACTTATTATTTCGATTACTTATCAGAAAGGAATCCCTCAGTTCTTAATCCTGCAAAAAATATCAGGATCAGGAATAATAATAAGAGACTAGTACATGATTTATTGGATTATAACGAGCTTATGACACTCTATAAACGGTATATTCCTGAAACTCCAAGGTATGTGAGGAATCAGGTAATATTTGGTTTTCTGGTCTGTCAGGGTATGACAGTCCGTGAATTACATAATTTAAAGATAAATGACTTAAATCTTCGCGAGGGATCCATTCTCATTCGAGGAGATAATCCCATAGCGTTAAGAAAAGGAACAACCTCAAGGAAGTTACCGCTTGAAGCAGTCCAGGTAATTGATCTACTGGAATACCTTAAGAATATCCGTCCAAAGATTCTTATCGGTAAATATCTTAAGACATCCGGTAGAAAGCCTAAAAGAGGAAATAGAAAGAGAAGAACAGATCAGGTATTATTAAGCATGAAAGGGTCCCCGTATCTTAAAAATAGTCTTCATCACTTGTTTAAGGACCTGAAAGGATCAAGTTTACAAATAAGAAGTGCACGACAGCTTCGGCAAAGTCTCATTGCTCACTGGTTAACACAATTTAACCTGAGGAAAGTTCAATATATGGCCGGGCATAGATATGTCAGTAGTACAGAATGGTATAAAGGGAGCAATCTTGATGAACTTAAAAGAGAAATAAATCTTTTTCACCCATTAAAATAGCCATATTGGAAAATATGGTCTCTAGAATCTGGAAGTCAAAAAAATCTATTATCAACAGAGATAATCTTAACTTTTATTACCTTTAAGAAGAAAAAGAAGTTCTTTGAAAAGCTTTGGTATGATTACGGCGTAAGGTTTTACGATCCGCAGATTGGGCGATGGCATGTGGTTGATTCAGGAATTGGCTTACAAAGCGCGATCTTAAAGCTTCTTTAATGAGTAGTTTTTATCAGAGCTGTTCTTCTCAATATAATAGCCTTTGTTCAGATCTGTAGTCCATCCATCGTCGAATAATTTATCAGGGTTGAAAATGGCCGGTTCGCTTATCGCGACTTTATCCCGGTTCGTGTTTTAGATCGCCGTTTATTATTACCGGCAAAAAAGAACTGGAATTTGCGATTACTGTCAGAGCAAGATTTTATTGCCGGTACTTTTTTTAACAGGCCGTTTTGTTTTTGATTTATGGATCTTCCTGACTCTTGCTTTCGGGGGTCTGCGTCCTGCTTTGGCGATTCTTCCTGAATGCTGTGCTATTTTCGCATTTTGACCCGATTTGTGGTTTTTATCTATTGAAAAGCCACTAAGAGAAAATGCCAGGAAAATAGCAACTATTAACCCAAAAGTCTTTTTCATCAGTTAAGTTTTTGAATTTTTGTCTGCCCCATTTCACAAATATAAAAGAATGGTTTGAAAAAGAAAGTAAAAGAATGGGTAAAAGGGAAAAGCAGAAGTTAGGACGCTATTCCGCAATTTTTTCATTCCTTCATCAAAAATTCATGTTCATTGAACATTTTTGCAACAAGATTGTTATTATAGCTGGAACTTAAATTATTAATTAAAAATGTTTCAATTATGAAAAGGTTATTGATTACTTGCTTCACTTTAGCTGCATTTGTGATTCCTTCACTTGCACAGGTGGATCATGATTACAATGTTGAAGACCGCGAACCTGCGTTAAGTGCCAAAATTACGAAAGACCAGGTTCCTGCTGAAATCGTTAAGGCTGTTAACGTTCAGTTTGATAAAAATAATCCTGTCACTTGGTCCAAATTCCCGTATGCATTAAAGGAATACGGATGGGTATATGATGTGGCAGCTGAAAACCTTAAGCTTGATCGCTATGAAGTTACAATGAAAACCCCCAACGGTGATGACTTGTGGGCAGTGTACACTAATAAGGGAGAGCTGGTAGAAACAAGAGAGATGTCAAAAAATACGACTATCCCTCAATCTATTATGGACGAATTTAATAAAAGTCAATACAAAGACTGGAATATTGTCGGGAACAGAGAGGTCATCAGATTCTATCATGATCATGAGATGAATAAAAATAATGTAGAGCAGCATTTCCGCATTACAGTTGAAAAAGGCGGTACAAAAAGAAGCATATCCTTTAACTGGCAGGGATCCAATTAATAATAACGATAAGGAATAGCAAATCAGTTAGCAATGATAGAATTAGCTAACTGATTTTTTTTTGCATATTTTCAATTCCCCAACCGAATCTGCTTCTGCCATTTAATGATGTGAACGCTACATAGCATGAAAGCCTTATAAAATTATATACTTTTACAAACAATTTAACTGAAAAGATGGAAGGTGATTAAACATTTTATGCCGAACCTGAAGATTAAAACAGGAGTTTTATTTCTTTTTTTATTTATCCCCGGAATTGTCTACAGCCAGTCCCGGAGCGGACGGGTTTTATCGAGTGAAACCAATTTGGGAATTGGTTATGTGAATATCGGTATTATTGGCACGAATGTAGGCACTGTTGCAAACGAGGCAGGAGAATTTATGTTGATCCCGGACAAGATTTATAATAATGATTCATTAAGGTTTTCAATGATAGGTTATGAATCGAAATCAATGCTTGTGAGCCAGTTCAAAAAGGATTCAATAAAAACTGTATACCTAAAACCTGTACTTTATAGTTTACATGAGGTAATAGTTATTTATCACAGACCAAGGGAAGTAAAATTAGGAACTGAAGTCGTATCAAACGAACTCAGATCTGGTTTTGGATATAACGATTTAGGTTCCGAGATGGGCATAAAAATACATATCAGAGGGCAGGTGAAATTAAAAGATATAAATCTTAATGTAGCTGTCTGCACATACGATTCAGTAACTTACAGATTAAATATCTATCAATCAAATAATAAAATTGATTATAAGAATATTTTAACGGTTCCCATTTACATTTCTTTTTCAAAAGATAAAATCAATAACGTCATAACCTTTGATTTGTGGAAATATTCAATAATAGTTGAGGGGGATGTTCTAATCGCCTTAGAATTGTATAAAGATTTAGGGGAGGGGAGTCTGTTATTTCATACTGAATATTTTACCGGTTTGACATACCACAGAAAAGCAATCGAGGGAAGCTGGACTGAAGCGCCGGGAGTAATCGGGATGTATTTACATGGTCAATTGATAAGATAATATCTACACTGATAATCGGAAGCAATGAATACGTTAAAATGCCGGCATCTTCAGGGATAGGTTTTGTACTTTTACTACATCCGAGATCAGCTACGACGGTACAATGGTATTGAGATGAAAAGGTTATTTTGCTTCGGCTTTTTTACCCCACCAGTCAGGATGAGTAAGAATCTCGATCCTGTCTCCCGGTTTACTCGATTTAAGTTTTGCAAGGACTCCATCGAATCCTTTAGGGTCTTTCCAAGAGCCGCCTGACTCTGATAAGTAAATGTTATACTTTACATGATACGCTTCATACTTGTACCCGTATTGTATAAGGCTGTATTGTCCGACCCGGTATTTATGTCCATTATGTGATACTGAGTCTGTAATGGCAAAGTCCGAGAATATCGTAAAATTATTAATACCCATACTTTTTGTCAGATCTGAACCGTGTGCAGCAGTTCCATAAATCGGGATCCCCAGATATTGAAAATAATCCAGCACCTCCCGGTTAGCAGAAAAAGGGTCGCAATTATATTGGATCATCATGGTTATAAGATCATTGTGAATGCCGATCTCTGCGCCTTTTTTATAAAGCTCGAGGTAGAGAGCACCCATCTCAGGATTCCTTTCTACGCAGGAATTCCTGATAGTCCCGTAATACTCGGCAGTCGGCAGCACATAATATGTTGCTCTGATTCCAAATTTCTTTTCAATGTCAGCCATTTCAAGGGCTTTGAAGGGATGCTTATCAATGTCATGTCTCATACCTACTACAACAGCGGAACTGTCAAACCTGTTCCTCATTTCATTGATCGGCAGAACAATGAACTTTTTATCGGAAAGAGCTGTCAGCAATTTTGCGTACTGATCCCATGTAAAGTTAGCACTATTGTCATTTTCTTTGCGTATTTTTTCTTCAAGACGGGCCCAGGGAGGGGTGTTGCCTTTCTGAAAATCAATGACAAAGGATGATATTGATATTAAGATGCTGAGAATAAGGAATGACATAGTAATTCAGTGATAAAATGATTAAAAGAAGATTTTCAAAACAATAACAACCAAATAATATCCAATAAACCAGATATCTGTCGTGCAAATATAAAGATAATCTTCAAAGATTTTACTCCCTACTTCTGGAAGGTTAAAAGGGATAAAGTAATTGGCTTTTCCAGTTAAATTACCACATTAAAGAAAATCCGACCTGATTCCCATTCTGAATAAACGTGATCTCTGATTTGCTTTTTGATTTTAATTGCGCAGGGCTGAGCAGGTTCTGATGTGTTTTATTGAAATGAGATACAACCTGTTTCCCGCATGCATATCCTATTAAAGATCCCACGAATACATCGGAAGCCCAGTGCTTATGTTCAGTTAATCTTGATATGCCAACCAACGATGCCACTGAATAGCTTATAATCGGGATAGCTTTTATATCCTTGTATTGTGATGCAAAAACAGTTGCTATCGAAAAGGCTGTAGCTGAATGTCCTGAAGGAAAAGAATCAAAAGCAGATCCGGGTCTTTTTATGGCTAAATCCTGATCATACTGTGCAAATGGGCCATACCATTTACCCCCTTCAGTTTTACTGTAAATGTAATCTGCTTCAGGTCTCTCTCTCCCGGTAAGCATTTTTATCATACGTACCCAGACACCCGACGTGAACCATGCCTGTGTCGCCAGCAGACTGGTTTGAACTCCTTTTTCATTTTTGAATGCCGCACTTAACAGACCGATTGCCGCGACTGAATAAATACCATCATTTCCGCCAAATTGGGTTATGACCGGTGAGGATTTAGCCACCCAGTTATGTTTTTGTTTTTGAATATGCGCCCAATCATCAACTTCATTATCAACATGAATAAGTGCAGCTGCGATGCATACTGATGCCCCTGTAATTATCCATTGTTTGGCTTTGAAATGCAAGGGAGCAGTGACCTGTTCTCCAAAGTTATGGAGCAATGAGGGGATATATCCATTGGGGGATCTGAAAGAAAAAATGCTGTCTGTCTCGTAAAAATTACCTGATGGTTTCAGTGTTACGATCTCCTTTTGATTATTACTTGGAAAATCTACAGGTTGGCCGATTAAAGAACCTGTAGCCGGGTTTTTAGAAAGAATCACACTATTGGAAAAAAGTAAGAGTACCCCGGTTATTATTTGATCTCTGCAAAAACGGGGGAAAAGCAATCTGACCGTTCTTGTCAGGGATTTTAACTTGTCCATCCTTTTTATGATAACTGATTGGTCAATAATAATAATTTCTCAAGATAGTTAATAAAAGCTGGAGATAATTTGTAGAAACGGCTAAGATTACCCGGTATTGTGCTAAAAGCTTTATAAAAAATTTGACCTGATATTATAATAATTATTATTAATGTCGTATGTTTGCGTCATTAGATATAAAAACATGAATAAAGCAGAATATTTCGACGAATCATTACAGGAGCTTGCCAGCTTTGCGAAAGTCTTGTCCCACCCGGCTCGCCTTGCAATTCTGAAATATCTTGCCGAAGCAAAAACATGCATCTCGGGCGATATTTCCGACTATCTTCCACTTGGAAGAACAACTGTTTCGCAGCATCTTAAAGAGCTCAGGGATTCAGGTTTAATACAGGGAGAGATTGATGGTCTTAAGATCAACTATTGCGTAAATTCTATCGGCATAGATTGTATGCTTAAATTGTTAGACAGTTTTTTTAAACCAATTCAAAAGGCTAAAATAACTTGCAGAATAAAGTGAAATGAGAATATTAATCTTATGTACAGGCAATAGCTGCCGCAGCCAGATGGCCCAGGGTTTTTTGCAATCGTTCGATAAAAATATTGAAGTCCATTCTGCAGGGACTGAACCTACTGATCTGATAAATCAGACTGCAGTAAAAGTGATGCATGAGGCTGGTATCGATATCAGCAGGCATAAACCCCAATCAGTAGATAAATATCTGAATTATGAGTGGGATTATGTTATTACAGTATGTGACAATGCTAATGAGACTTGTCCGGTTTTTATCGGAAAAGTAAAGAACAGATTACATATGGGTTTTGAAGATCCTTCGAAATTTATTGGAACTGACATGGAGATTATGAGTGAGTTCAGAAAAATCAGGGACGAAATAAAGATTGCATTTTATAAATTTTATAATGATTTCTTAGATTGAAATGAAAGAATCATATTTAATCGGGAAGGTGACCATCTCAGATGCTATAGTTCCGGTCGTCTCCACAATACTGAATTTTAAAGATTTTCTTGGTGCCATAATGGTGCGCTGGGGGATCAACCGTGATAAATACAGAGTCACTCCCGGATTATACGCAGTTGGCAAGCCGGGTCAGGAATCCGATGTTTTTGTTACAGCAAATTATAAACTTTCTTTCGATGTTCTCCGTAAAAATCTTACAGGAGTGAATGGATGGATACTGGTACTCGATACTAAAGGTGTAAATGTCTGGTGTGCAGCGGGCAAGGGTACTTTCGGCACAAAAGAGCTTGTCAGCAGGATCGGACTTGTATCTCTTGATAAAATAGTGAATCACAAACGACTTATACTGCCACAGCTGGGTGCCACAGGCGTCGCTGCCCATAAAGTCAGGGAGGAGACAGGCTTTAATGTTCAATATGGTCCGGTGCGTGCAGCCGATATTAAGAAATTTATAAGTGACGGCTACAGGGCTGACAAAGAAATGAGGAGAGTCACTTTCGGATTTAAAGACAGGATAAAGCTCATTCCAAATGACTTTATGTATGGAAAATTTTACCTGCTGGGAGCAATGGCTATCCCATTCTTAATCTCCGGACTGAGTAGCGACGGAGTTTCATATAAAAATTTTTCAGGCGTTGGCGGACCTGCTATTCTAAAGGTATTTCTTGCGTACATTTCAGGAATTGTCATTACACCAATGCTTCTTCCTTATATCCCGGGCCGGCATTTTTCTTTGAAAGGTTTCTTTGCCGGGGCGCTTCTATTTGTTATTCTTCTTTTATTAAAATTTGCAGGTGATAATCCCATTGAAATATTATCCTGGTTTCTCCTGATTACGACGATTTCCTCCTTTTTAGCAATGAATTTTACCGGCTCAACAACCTATACTTCATTATCAGGAGTAAAGAAAGAGATAAAAATCTCAGTGCCAATCCAGGTTGGCTTTGCCATCACTGGCATTATTTTGCAGGTTATTGGAAAGTTTATTTATTAATATATGAAAGACTTAGTTTATCTCCCTGGTGTTGTCACGCTTAGCTTGTGTGAAGATATCTGTAACGGATGCGGAATATGCATAAAAGTTTGCCCCCACGATGTTTTTGAACTCCACGGCAAAAAGGCGCATATCTTAAGAAAAGATTATTGCATGGAATGCGGGGCATGTGCACTGAATTGTCAAGTGAAGGCAATATCGGTCAATTCAGGTGTGGGTTGTGCCGCAGGAATTATAAACGGGATACTCAGGAACTCAGAACCGACTTGCGGATGTTCAGACTCAAAATCGAATTGTTGCTGAGATATTATCTTCAAATTATCTGAATATGAAGACCAGATTAAAATTTTTAGACAGGTATCTGACCCTCTGGATATTTCTTGCAATGTTTATCGGTGTCGGGGCAGGATATCTCTTCCCGGGAATAGCCGGTTTCTGGAATAAGTTTCAAAGCGGGACGACCAATATTCCGATAGCAATTGGCTTGATAGTGATGATGTATCCTCCTCTTGCCAAAGTAAAATATGAAGAACTGGGCGATGTTTTCCGTGACAGGAAAA
>Ga0224525_1000792_pt1 | contig 13062 bp, 14 predicted proteins | sample CFST100metaG_FD_179874 | JGI IMG/M metagenome (GOLD analysis project Ga0224525, IMG submission 179874) | Peat soil microbial communities from Stordalen Mire, Sweden - C.F.S.T100 | ecosystem: Environmental > Terrestrial > Soil > Wetlands > Peat | place: Sweden: Norrbotten County, Stordalen Mire...
GTCGGCGGCAATCTCGGCGATGCGCGCGGCCGCTGTTCCGGCGGCCTTTTCTTCTCTCGGTAGCGCGGAACTCTGCGCTTTGTACTCTTGGCCTCGGACTGGAATTTTGGTCCTTGGTCTTTGGAAAAAAATTGGTGCGTTTTGCTCTCATGCATTACGCGCCTTTTTATTTTTTGAAAATGTTGATATAATTTTTTTAAGAGTAGGCTGATGTATTTTGGTTCAAGAATCAAAGTCGCCGAAATTCTATGATTTTCATAGCGCATCAGAGTCTTGTGATTTTGCGAACGAGAGATTGCTTTAGAAAGTATAAGTTAGTTGATAAAAAAGCTTTATTTAAAGCAAAATTGTAAAAACGGCGGCTGGACAAAAGCCGTTTTTAGGTGTACGATGGACGGTTGAGTGAATAATCGAATGAAAATAGGCCGCTTAGAGGGTTTATTCAAAATTATTTCCAACAATTAGGAGGTTCAAATGAAGAAAATAGTTCTTATTACGATTGCACTACTGTCCTGCTTTTGTGTTGTCCCCTCGATTCCGACTGTCCACGCAGCTGGCGAAATGCATAAGGAATTCGATGTATGCACTTGCGAAATGGGGGCTGGTTATTCCGTCGAAGAAGTACTTGAGAATCGGGATATGTTATTACAGGATGTCTGGTATCAATATGGCTCTTGGTACTCACACTTGGATTCGACCGCGGTCGTACTCAGCCACTCCTTGAGTGTCGATCAACTACGGCCCGGTAGCGGAATTATTTGCGTTCATCTCTCTGTTATGTTTCGTCATACGAGCTTTGGCCGATAGGTAATCATTTTTCTGACGACGCCGCTCTCTAATAAGATAAGAGGGCGGTTTTTTTATTTTCATTAATTTGAAAAAAGCGCTTTGATGTGGTAATATTGGAAAGTAACAATGAAGTTAAATTTATGGCTATATTGGCAAAAATAACGAAATATCTCGACGCTAATAAGTATAAATATCAGGTTGTTGAGCATAAAACCGTCTTTACAGCCTGGGACAAGGCGCAGACGGAAAAAACGAAACCTGCTGAAGTAGCCAAAGCTTTGGTCATAAAAGCGGACAATGATCATATTTTGGCTGTCATTTCTTCCAACAGAAAATTAGACAAGGTTAAGCTTTTGAAATTGGCCAACGTCCAAAGAAAGAAAAAAGGACTGAAAGTATACAAAAAATTGGATTTGGCGAAAGAAGTCTGGATGAAGAAAAACTTGATCGGAAAAGTGGGGGCCACCCCGCCTTTTGGCAAACTGATAAAAATAGACGTTTACGCGGACAATCTCTTGCTCAAGAATAAAAAAATTTATGTCGGGTCGGGAGAATACACTTCTTCTTTTTTGGTGAATGTCGGGCAGTATCTCAAGATAGAAGATCCGGTTAGGGGGAGCTTTAGCACTAAGAAGTAAATTTAAAATTTCAAATTATCCCCGATGTACGAAGTTAAATTAGAAAAATTTGAAGGGCCGATGGAGTTGCTTTTGGAACTAATCGAAAAGGAAGAGATGGAGATAACGGAGCTCAGCCTGGCAGGCGTGGCGGACGAATATCTGGAATATATTAGGAATAGCGACAATATCACGCTCTCCAGCCTGGCTGATTTTTTGACCGTGGCTTCCAAACTCATTCTCATTAAATCCCGGGCGCTGCTGCCTACTTTAGCCATCACTTCGGAGGAAGAGGAGGAGATACAGGATCTGGCAAGTCAGCTGGAAGAATACAAAAAATTTAAAGTTGCTTCGCTAAAATTGGGGAAAATGGCCAGTTTCAAACGGTTCAGTTTTTCCCGTGAAGGATATCTGGGCGTAAAATCCGTCTTTTATCCGCCGGAAAACATCAATGCCTATGATTTCAAAAAATATTTTTTGGCAGTGCTGGCGGAAATTCCGACCATTGAAATTCTTCAGGAAGAGATCGTTTCGGAAGTGGTGACTTTGGAAGAAAAAATCACGGCGCTCGAAAATTCCTTGCGGCTCAGGGTGGAATCGTCATTTTCCGAACTTGTCTCGGGTGCGAAAAATAAGATCGATGTGATAATATCATTTTTAGCAATATTGGAAATGGTGAAACAGAGGATTGTTCAGGTAGAGCAGCAGGAATTATTTGATGAGATAAAGTTAAAATTATGCGTAGTTAGCTAGTCGATAATTTCAAATTTCCAATGTCAAATGTCAAATCAAATCCAAAATCCAAATTTTAAAATTTTGACATTCGGATTTTGAGCTTGATTGGAAATTTGTCATTTGTCATTTGGATTTATTGATATAATTAACTGTAAAACATCTATGGACATAAATAAACTCAAATCAATAATAGAAAGTATATTATTCATCTCCGGCGAGCCGGTGAAGATTTCGAAAATCGTCAAAGCTACCGGAGCGCCGAAACCGGAGATAGAAAATGCCATTATGGTCCTCCAGAATGATTATGCGGCCGGGCGCGGAATGATAATTATGAAAAAAGAAGATTCGGTGCAGATGGCTACTAATCCCGAAAACACTTCTTTTGTTTCCGGTTTGGTCAAAAATGAGATGCAGGAAGGTCTCAGTCGGGCATCTTTGGAAATACTTTCCATCGTCGCTTACCGCGGACCGATCAGTCGGGTAGATATCGATGCGATAAGAGGAGTGAACAGCGCTTTTACCCTGCGTTCGCTTATGATAAGAGGACTTTTGGAAAGAGTGGATAATCCCAAGGATAATCGCGGTTATCTTTACAAAATTTCTTTCGAATTTTTGAAACATCTGGGTATAGACAGTGTGGAAAAACTGCCGGACTGGGAAAGCCTTTCTCATGACAGCCGGATCGAAAGTATAATCGGCCAATAATTTTTTTATGCTTAGCCTGATCTTATCAATACTAACTATTCCTTTCGTGCCGATATTTTTTTATAGCGGCGGTTTTGTCAGTTCTAATTCTCTGACTGATTTGTCCCAGTCCTGGTCGCACAAAGTGGTGAAAGGGGAGGAAGTGCTGGGCGCTTCGCAAGTTAACGGCCAGGCTGACAATCGGACGATGGACGGAACACCGAAAGATGACAATGGTTTTCAAAATTGCAATCTGTTTCCTCTGAATTCGGCCGATTCTGAATTTATGCCGGCGATGAAAACCGGCAGTACGGACATCAAACTGTTTGCCGGGTCGTCAGTAGTAATAGATGTCGATTCAGGCACGCTTCTTCACTATGATAACGGGCGCAAAAAAGCGCAGATCGCTTCGCTCACCAAGATGATGACCGCCATCCTGACCGTGGAAAATATCAAGGATCTGGATAATGAAGTAGTGACTATCCCGCCGGAAGCGCTGAAAGTCGACGGGACGGTCGTCGGTTGTCCGACCTCCGTCTTTTGCAACGGCGAACGTCTGCACGCCGGAGAAAAAGTGAAAGCCATCGATCTTTTGAAAGTGATGCTTCTCAACAGTGCCAATGATGCCGCTACGACTTTGGGAATCCATATCGCCGGTTCGGCTGATAAATTCGTCGATATGATGAACGCCAAGGCGCGGACGCTGGGCCTGGAAGACACTCATTTTTGCACTCCCAGCGGCCTGGAAATCGATGGGCACGAAGACGAGTGTTATTCCTCAGCCTACGACATCGGCCGTATTGCCGTGGCCTCCTTAAAATATAATCTGATTTGGGATATAATGAAGATACCAAGCGGAACATTCTATTCGACCGATGGCAAGGATATGCACGTGATGCAAAACACCGATCTGCTTTTAGGCACCATTCCCAATTGTTTGGGCGGAAAGACCGGTTTCACGCCTCTTGCCGGAAAGTCGCTAATGCTTGGCTCGGTCGATCCAACAGGGAAACACCGGGTGATTTCGGTAATTTTGAATGATGAAAACAGATGGGACGATATGCGGAAATTGACTGATTGGGTTTTCGCTAATTATGATTGGAAGTAAAATTTATGAATATTCCACAAATACAACATATTCCTGAAGTGGTGGGAATTGTAAAAGTCCTTATGACCGGCTTCATCGCTTTTATGGTGGCATTTCTCATTACGCCGTTTTTCACTCATCTTCTGATCGACCACAAGATCGGCATCAAGATCAAAGAAAATTCGGTGGATGGCAAAAAACTGACTTTTATCAGTTCGCTCCATCAGCACAAAAACGGCACGCCGACTATGGGTGGAATGCTGGTTTGGATAACAGTGCTGATTCTGGTCCTGGCCTCTCACTATCTTTTTCCTATTCTGGCCCAGATGTTTGGCATCAATTTTTTGGCCAGACTGGATTTTTTCAGCCGCGCCCAGGTGTGGCTGCCGCTTTTCGCTCTGGTGACGGCCGGAATTTTAGGATTTTTTGATGACTGGATGAGCGTCAAGGGCCGAGGGACAAACAAAGGCGGGGGAATGAGGTTCCTTTATCGTTTTGGCTGGCTCATTGCCATCGCTTGCCTTGGTGCCTGGTGGTTCTATTATAAATTGGGCTGGGACAAGATCCATATTCCGGCGATGGGTGATTTCAGCATCGGCTGGTGGTACATCCCGCTTTTTGTGTTCATCATTCTTTTTTGTGCCGTCTCTTCCAACGAGACAGACGGGCTGGACGGACTGAATGGCGGAATATTACTCATCGCTTTCGGATCGTTCGCGATGATCGCTTTCGCCCAGAACAAGATGGACCTGGCTGCTTTTTGCGCGGCAATTGCTGGAGCGCTGCTGGCTTTTCTTTGGTTCAATATCTATCCGGCCAGGTTTTTTATGGGAGATACAGGCTCTGTGTCGCTCGGTATGACGCTGGGCGTCATCGCGATGCTCACTAATTCCATCCTTGCCTTATTTATCATCGTTTTTATCTACATCATCGAATCCGGTTCGGTCGTGATCCAGCTGACGAGCAAAAAATTATTCAAGAAGAAAGTGTTTTTGGCAGCCCCTATCCATCATCATTTCGAAGCCAAAGGCTGGCCGGAAACCAAAGTAACTATGCGGGCCTGGATCTTTACTTTAGTAATGGCGTTTATAGGAGTGATTGTTGGGATTTTGGGAGCGGGGCGTTTTCACTAAAATTAAAAATTTTAAAAATTATGGATATCAAAAAAATACAAGACGCAGAGGTGGAAGGAAAAAAAATATTATTAAGAGTCGATTTTAATGCCGCTATCGAAGAAGATACGGTGAAAGAAAAATTCAAGATAAAAGCGGCCGATGAGACGGTGCGCTATCTTTTGGGTATGAACGCCAAGATAGCCCTCGTCACTCATTTAGGCCGTCCCGAAGGAAAAGTTGATCCGCATTTTTCTCTCAATCCCATAAAGGACGATGTGGAATATATTTTGGGGCACAAAGTAAAATTCGTCCATGATTGCATCGGAGAAGAAGTTAAAAAAACAGTAGATAATTTAAAAGAAGGAGAGATCGTGCTTTTGGAAAACGTCAGATTTTATCCTGGAGATGAAAGCAACGATGAAGAATTTGCCAAAAGTTTGGCTGCTGGTTTTGATATTTTTGTCAACGATGCCTTTTCTGTCTGCCACAGGGACCAGGCTTCGGTCACTGGCGTTACTAAATTCCTGCCCAGTTGCGCCGGTTTTTGGTTGCAAAAAGAAATCGAAGAATTAGATAAGATAAAAAATAATCCCGAGCATCCGGCGGTAGCTATCATCGGCGGAGCCAAAATTGAAACGAAGTTGCCGGTGATAAAACTTTTTGAAGAAAAATATGACCACGTGCTTATTGGCGGAAAAATTGCCAATGAAGCGATGAATGAAAAAATGACATTCAGCGAAAGGGTGCTCTTGCCGACAGATTACGTCGGCGATCATATGGATATCGGAGTGGAAACCCTAGTCAGATACAAAGAAATAATCGAAAAAGCCAAGACGGTCGTCTGGAACGGTCCGACCGGAAAATTTGAAGAAGAAAAATATGCGGTCAGTTCCAATGAAATTTTGAAATATATCCTCGATTCCGAAGCCTATGTCCTTATCGGCGGCGGAGAAACTTTGGAAATTTTGGAAAACAATAACGCGATGGATAAAATTGCGCATAAGGGCTTTATTTCGACCGGCGGCGGAGCAATGCTGGAATATTTGGGCGGAGAAAAGATGCCGGGAATAGAGGCGCTTCGCTAAAATCAAAAATCAAATCTCAAAATTCAAAATTTCAATTCAAAATTAAAAAATGAAAAAAATCATCCTTATTATTTTAGTTGTTATTTTTTTCTTTCCAATGCTTTCGTCTGCCCAGATGCAGGGGTCGGCTTATAAAATTCCTGCCGATTCCATAAATTCAGGCGGGGGATCGAGCTCGTCGGGCAGCTATGCTTTGGATTCTACGATAGCGGAAGCGGTGAATGGTGAGGGATCTGGCGCCAGCTACAAGACCAAGGCCGGCTTTCAATATATGATCAATTCTTATTTAACGCTGACGGTTGATAATTCTTCGAAAGACTTGGGATCGCTGCTGTCTGGCAGTCCTATCACCGGCCAAACGACGGCCACCGTCACGACTGATGCCTGGAACGGCTATTCTCTCAATGTTTCCAAAGATCATAAGATGCAGCACACTGACGGCACGACGGAAATAGCCGATGCCAATGGTACTATTGCCACGCCTTTGCTTTGGCAATCACCCAATGACAAAGGATTCGGATTCACCATCATCAGCGGAACAAATGTCGATCCCAAATGGAAAAGCGGGCCCGATTATAAATACGCGAACTTTCCTGATCTGGCTACCACTTTTTATAGCCGCACTGGCTTCAAAAGCGCCGGTGATGATACGGTGGTCGGGTATAAAGTGGACGTGGCAACAGATCAAAAGTCAGGAGCATATTCGTGCAACGTGACGTATACAGCCGTAGGCGCTTTGTGATAAAATAAAATTGTGCTGAAAGTACAACGGAGAAAAAACAAAATAAAAAGAAAAAAAATAAAACGGACCAAAGTGGATGTTGCTTTGGTGTTTTCTCTTTTGGTAATGTTTATTTTTTTTCTTCAGATATCTTTCAGTTTTTGGGAAAAGGCGGGAGGACTGGTGGCTGGATCAGCCGATAGCTCAATTAAAGTCAGTGTAGATGTGGTGCCATCGATCAGCATCGATTCTCCTTCTGACGTCGACCTGTCTCCCAATATCCAGGAAACAGGCAGTGCCACAGGCAGCGCTACCTGGAATATTAAAACTAATAACTCCAATGGCTGGAAACTGGAAGTCAGCGCTTTGGATACTCCGGCGATGAAAAGCGGATCGGATTCTTTCGCCGATTATACCGAAGGCACGCCCGGAACACCGGAAACGTGGTCAATTTCTTCATCGGACAGCGAATTCGGATTCGGCGCTTCGGGCTCATACGCCGATGCCTCTTTTTCCGGCAATAAATATTTGGGATTTGACGGTAGCAATAGAATTCAGGTAGCGCACAGAAATGCTCAGGCGGGCGGATCGGGCGACGACACAACTGTCAATTTCAAGGCCGAAGTCGGTTCCGGCCACAATCAGCCGGACGGGACATATTCCGCCACGGTCACTGCCACGGCGACAACTTTGTAATATCAGGGTGTGCATAACTATATCAGACGGCGGCGACAAAAGTTTTTTTTATGGTATAATTAAGCATATCTATATCCGGTAAGGATCTCATGAAAATAAATATAAATAAAAACGAGTTGAGAAAAGCCTCTATTTTTTCGTTGGTGATGGTTTTAATCGTGGGAATGGGCTATCTGACATTGGAACCGGCCATCACTAAGGCGTCTGCTACCGCCAATAGTTCGGTCAATGTGAATTTATCCGTAGATCCTACACTTTCCATAAACACCCCGACTACTGTAACAATGTCGCCCAATATCACCGGCACCGGCACATCCACTGGTAGCGCCATTTGGACCGTAACGACCAATAGTGCTTCGGGTTGGAAGTTGGAGGTGAATGCGTCGGCCAGTCCGGCTATGGTTAGCGGGTCCAATAATTTTGCTGATTACACAGAGGGTGTTCTAGGCACTCCGGAAACTTGGTCAGTGGCGGCTAGTGCCGCGGAGTTTGGTTTTACCGCTTCCGGAACATTTGCTGAATCTAAATATACGTCCAATAAATATCAAAGTTTTCAAGGCGCGACCAAGATCCAGGTTTCGCACAGTGGCACCGGGCCTGACGCGGGCGATTCTACCACAGTCGGATTCAAAGCGGAAGTGGGCGCTTCCAAGTCGCAACCCACAGGCAGCTATCAAGCAGTGATTACCGGTACGGCCACTAGTCTTCCATAAAATAAAAATTGATGCTGATAAATATAAATAAGAAAGAATTCAAAAAGGCCTGCACTTTTTCATTGGTCATTCTTTTGATATTCGGAGTGGGTTATATCACGCTGGAGCCTTCTCTTACCAAGGCATCGGCCACCGCCAATAGCGCGGTTAATGTCAATCTGACCGTGGATCCGACTATGGCTATAACTACTCCGTCTACCGTAACGATGTCGCCTAATATCACCGGCACCGGCACTTCTACTGGTAGTCAATGCTTCGACCACGCCGGCTATGACCAGCGGCTCCAACAACTTTGCCAACTATACAGAAGCAGTGACTGGTACGCCGGACACTTGGAGCATTGCCGCCACTGACTCCGAATTTGGTTTTGGGGCGACCGGATCATACGTGGAAACAAAATTCGGCGCTGGTAAATATATGGGATTTAGCGGTACCAATAAAGAGCAGGTGGCGCACACCGGATCATTTTCTTCTTCCGGCCAGGATACGACAGTGATTTTCGAGGCCGGAGTGGGAGCTAGTCATTCGCAGCCTACAGGCAGTTATACATCTCAAGTCACCGCCACCGCTACCAGTCTTCCATAAACAGATGATTAAAAAAAAGCTTACCATTTCGCAATCGGTGTTTCTCGGGCTGCTTTTAGCAAGCGGCCTTTTTTTATTGCTCAATCATCAAAAAGCTTCCGCCTATACCATTGAAAATTATCAGGAAAACGTCGAAGATCGCTTCGTCATCTCGCCGGTCAATTTGGAACTTAATTTATCTCCCGGAGAAACTACGACGCAGACGATGATGATCGTGAACCGCTTGGGACGGACGGCTGATTTCAAGATAGAAAAAGAAGATTTTGAAGGCTCTCAGGATCCTGAAAAGTCGACTGTTTTTTTGGGCGACGATTCGTCCGGTGTCACTTCGGCCAAGGACTGGATTAAGCCGGAAGTGACGGACATCAACCTTAATCACGGCGATCGACTGTCTCTTCCGATCGAAATTACCGTACCTCAAGATGCCAGCGCCGGCAGCCATTACGCAGCAGTCTTCGCGTCAGTCAATAGTGAAGATCAAAATGGAGGCAAGGACAAGATACAGCTGGTCAGTCGAGCTGGACTTTTGGTGCTTATCAATGTTCCGGGAGAAAACAAGGAGGCGGGCCAGGTGACGGAATTTAAATCGGACAAAAAGTTTTACAAAAACGGTCCGGTCGATTTCAGCACAGTTTTCCAAAACGATGGCAATGTCTATGAACGGGTGAGAGCCGAAATTTCCATCAAAAATATCCTGGGAGCGGAAGTGGGGCACGTGACGGTTCCTGAGTGGGTAGTGCTTTCCAATTCCTCGCGGCGCCAGACCGCCGAGTGGGGAAAGACCTGGCTTTTTGGGCGTTATGACGCCCATATCACGATGTTCTATGGTTTTGGCGGCAATCTCAAGCTAGAGCGCGACGTTGTTTTCTATGCTTTCCCATGGCACGTAGCCCTCATCCTTATCCTGATTTTCATAGTCATCTATTACTTATTCAGATATCTGGCTTCCAAATTTGAAATCAAGAGAAAATCAGACGGTGATAATGATATCATTGTGGACGGGGAGGATTTGAAAAATAAAGGGCCAGAGGCAAAGAAATGAGAAAGATACTAATCGGGAGTTTCTTGCTATTTCTATCTCTCATCACGACGAAAATAGCCTGGGCCGATGACGCGGTTTCCTTGAAGGTGGCGCCGCTTTTTTTTGATCTGGCGATCAATCCCGGCGAACAAAAAACGGGAGAAATTTATGTGCAAAATAATTCAGCCAACGATACGGATGTCACGGTTAATTTTTCCGATTTTTTTATCGATGATCGGGGGAATTATATCTTTTCTGAAGATAAGGATGTAGCGAATCCAGAATTGAAGCCGTATCTCATGAAAGACTGGTTTTCGACCGATAGCCAGGAATTCCATCTTCAAAAAGGGGAAAATCGTCTGGTGAAATATACCATCAATGTTCCTAGTGACGCCAATTTGGGCGGTCATTATGGAGCTATCTTTTTTAAAACGGCCTGTCAGGATGTTAGCGACAAGAACGTCGTTTATTCGGATAAATCCAGCCTCTGTGTGTCCGGAAGAGTCGGAACACTGTTTCTGGCCTCTATCGGCGGCAATGGGGTGAAAAAAGGGGAGATTGAAAGAGTGGACGCCCCTCGCGTGACTTTTTCTGATCATACCGGCTTTTCGGTAGCTATAAAAAATACCGGCAACACTCATTTCCAGCCGGAAGGAACGATCGACGTCAAAACTTTCACCGGAGCCGAAATCCTTCATATGGACGTCAAAGATAAGACTCTCCTGCCAGACGAGGATTATGTCCTTTCCGGTGAGATAGCAAGAAGCGATGGACTGGGCATCTATAAGATATCGGGCTCCATCCGAGACGGGGATGGCAACGAGATGAAATTCCAAAGATGGGTCTTTATGCTTCCATGGAAAGAAATCAGCGTAATTATTGTGGTTTTAGGAGTGTTTTATTGGTTTAGAAAGAAGTTTCAAGTGAAAAAGATAGGCAAGACATGAAAGCTATTTTAGCCGGTGCTTCCCTCATCCGGCCCCGACATCAGAATGTCGTGGCCACCTTCTCCCAGAGGGAGAAGGGGTAAAGCAGGTTACTATTTATAGCTGTGGATAACTCTTCTTGACGGGGTTATTTTTTTGTCTCTTTTATGGTATAATTTAACTACCGATATGCTATCCGATACTATATCGATTAACCTATTTTAAGCCAAAAAATGATGAATCTCATATCTCTCAAAGATGCTAGTAAAAATTTGCCGTATAGCGCCGAATATTTGGGTCTTTTGGTCAGAAAAAACAGGCTTTTTGGAAAAAAGGTGGACGGGAAGTGGATGACCACCAAAGAGGCGGTGGATGAATATATCCAAAAGGTAGCTGAAGCCAACTATGCCCATCAAGAAAATCTCAATGTCCGGATTCCGGCCGCGGAACAAAAAACGGCTCTCACTAATCTCAAATGGGCCTTGGTTTTAGCGGGAATTATTATAATAATTTTGACCGCTTGGGGACTGGATTCGAAAAATAAAAATAATAATGACGAGTATATCATCCAAAAAGACGACAAAAACAATCTGACTATCCAAGTGGACGATCCCAGCTCCATCGGTTCGGTCACTATCGTGCCGAAAAAGTGAGGTTGTCATCGCGAGCGTAGCGAAGCAATCCCGCGGAATAAAGACAGACTAAATTAGCACGAGATTGCCACGTCGTCCCTCGAAGACTCGGTCCTCCTCGCAATGACAAGCGCGGAAAATAAAAAAATAAAATGTCCGAAGGAAAAATAAAAAAAATATTTTTTGGAAAAAAACGACTGGCCAGCATATTTGCGCTGGTCTTGTTTTCTTGTTTTTTCGCCTTAAGGACGCAAGCTTCTATTTTGAAGCAAATTAATTATCAGGGAAAGCTGACTAACTTGTCCGACGTGACGGTGGCCGATGCTGATTATGCCATGATTATCCGGATCTACCGGTCTTCGGACGGCACTTGTCTTTGGAGCGCCCGGGGAACTTGCGGCTCGCCTTCCGCTCGAACAGTGCATACTACCAACGGTATTTTTTCCATCGCGCTGGGAGACACGGACGCCGGAGACAATGCTTTAAATTTAGATTTTAGCGAAACTTACGAACTAGGGATTCAAGTTGGAGGAGATACTGAAATGTTGCCGAGAAAAAAATTGACTGCGGCGCCGCAAGCTTTCAACGCTTCCAATCTGATATCGGACGGAATCATCAATATTGACAATACCAGCACAACACAGTCGGCGGCGGACATAAATTATAATCCAGGATCCGGCGCGAATAATGCTGTAAATATTTTGTATGGCTCCGGTGGAGGAACGGGGACGGCGCTCAGCGTCGCGCAATCAGGCACGGGATACGCCGCTACATTTGTCGGTGGCAACGTGGGAATCGGAACTAGTTCTCCCGCCGCTCTTCTGACTCTGGCCGGTTCTTCCACTTCTCGCGCTTCGCTTAATATGGCTTCCGGAGTCGCTCCTAGTTCTCCTAATGATGGAGATGTTTGGTATGACGGGACCCATCTTTATTTCCGTTATGTTTCCACCAACAAAGATCTTCTGGCTGGAGGCGGGGGTGGGGGAAATGGAGTGGTAGACAGCGGCACAGCCGGTTATTTCGCCTACTATTTGACCAGTGGAACTGAAGTTAGTAATCAAAATATTCTCTTTACCGATGGTACCAACGTTGGCATCGGCACATCCAATCCCACGCAATCACTTTTTATAGCCGGTTCTAATCCTCTCGGCACCAACATCGATATCAGCAATTCTTCAGCGGGCGGAATCAATTGGGTGATGGCCAGCAACGGTTCCGGCGCTAACTATGGACCGGCCGGAAGCTTCACCTTGAGAGACGATACTGACAATCTGAACGCTTTCACCATTTTGCCATTAGTCGGATATGTCGGCATCGGCACGACTAATCCGATGGCTCTTCTTGATCTTGGAGCGGCTACCCCGACTGCCGCTAGTCTAAACATCACTCCTTCGGCCAGTGTCGACCCGACCTCTCCCAATGTCGGGGATGTGTGGTTCAATGGGACTAATTTATTTTTTAGAAAAAATAGTTCTACCAATGTTGATCTTCTGACTTCTCTCGGCAGTCAATGGACCACGGCTATCAACGGAACGGATGTTTATTTTGGATCAACTTCTTCCGGCAATGTCGGCATAGGAACAGCTACTCCGAGTGCGGCTTTGGAAATCAGTGGGGGAATGAGAGGAATAACCGGATTAAAAATTGATAATCTTT
>Ga0224525_1000796_pt1 | contig 13012 bp, 9 predicted proteins | sample CFST100metaG_FD_179874 | JGI IMG/M metagenome (GOLD analysis project Ga0224525, IMG submission 179874) | Peat soil microbial communities from Stordalen Mire, Sweden - C.F.S.T100 | ecosystem: Environmental > Terrestrial > Soil > Wetlands > Peat | place: Sweden: Norrbotten County, Stordalen Mire...
ACTTTATTAACAACTAAAGCTGATGATCGTGGTCGTTTTTCAACAACAATTAAAATTCCCAACGTCAGCCTGGGAGCTTACGATATAAAGGTTATTAGCAATAACTCTAAATCAAATTACAGTATTTCTTTTCAGGTTAAATAATTTTATTAGATATTAATATAAAGAAAGTCTCCTTTAAATTGGGAGACTTTTTTTATTTTTGAGTATTTCTCGATAAACCTCGAGCACTTCATTCAGGTTATTTGTTATGGTAAAATCTATCACGCTTTCTTTAGCTCGTTTTTTAATTTCTTTAGCATTAATTGTTTCCAACAGTTTTATTTTAGCTATCAAGTCGCTAATATTTCCAGGTTTGAATAATAAACCATTTTCTCCATCTTTAATTATTTCCGGTATACCGCCGATATTAGAGGCGATGACTAATTTACCGAGGCTTAGAGCCTCTAGGAGGCTTAAGGGCATGTTTTCGTACCAGAGAGAAGGAATAATAACCGTTTTAGCTTTAAGGATAATTTTAAGTAATTCTTTCCCTTCTTTAAAACCTAAAAATTCAGCATCTATTTTTTTATCTTGAGTGTATTTTTTTAAGTTTTCTTCCTCTGGGCCATGGCCGGCAAATTTAAGTTGGCTATTAGTTGCGACGGCCGCTTCGAGCAAAGTTGTCAGCCCTTTTTCTTTCGATAAACGTCCGAAGTATAGAAGATAGTTCTCTTCTGGCACAGCCTCCTCGTTTTTATTAATATTTAATTCAGGAGAAAAAGGATTGATAATAACTTTTATTTTGTCTGCCGGCCAGCCGAATTCAGTTATCTTCTGTTTCATAAAAACACTGGGAGCGATGAATAGATTGATATTTCTTTTATATATTTTCCAGACGGAATTATGAAGGTATATTTCAATCGTAGCCAGCAGGCTTTTAGTCCTTGAGTTCTTAAGGCATTTTTTTTGCGTACATTTATAATATCTTTGTGGCTTACAAGCCTCGCATATTTCCCCGTTAACAAAAAGCTGGTAGTTGGGACAGATTAGTTTGTAGTCATGCAAATGCATCACCACGGGGATCCCAGATTTTTTGGCGGTATCCAGAATTGATGGAGATATCTGGTGATAGATATTGTGGATATGGATTATATCCGGCTGAAAATCATTAATTAATTTTTGAAATTTTTTTTTGGCTTCAAAATTATAGATTATCCGTACGGGTATTTTAAATTTATCGCGCCAGGAGCCATTATTAAAGCTAATTCGGGAAACAAAATATGAACTAAAATCACTGGGGAGATTTTTTGGATGCGCCATGGAGAAAATTGCCACCTCGTTTCCCGCCCGTTCTAGTGCTTGGCTGAGATTTATAAAATATTTATCGGCTCCACCCCGGGGATAATAGAATTTATTTACTTGCAAAATGCGCATATTATTATTCCTTAATTTTTAACTTTAGAATTTGATACCATTCTCCATAAGCCTCGACCATCATGTTTAAATTGAATTGGCTATCCACCAAATTTTTTATTTTTTTTGTTTTTGCTTTCGTTTCTTCGGAATTAAAATTATCAATTACCAAATCAATTTTAGCCGCTAATTCAGTTGCGTTCCCGGTTGGGAAGAGCCAGCCATTATCGTCGGTTATTATTTCTTTGATACCGCCGGTTTCACTGGCAATTATCGGTTTAGCCATTGCCCCGGCTTCTAAAAGAGCCAGGCCTAAACCTTCCCAAAGCGAAGGAAAAACGAAAATATCGATATTTGCCAGAAAATCAGGTGCTTTGACTTCACCCAAGAGTTCAATGCGGTTGGTTAAATTGAAGGTTGTGATTTTATTTTTTAACATCTCCTCAAGATTACCGGTTCCGGCTATTTTAACAAGATAATTTTTGTTTTCCGTTTTTGTCGCCGCCTTAATTAAGGTTTCAAACCCTTTCTGCTCCGTTAAGCGTCCAAGAGACCCAATAACTAGCGGTTTATTTTCTTTATGTTCAATCGGTTTGAAGACACTTAAATCTATGCCATTATAAATAACCGTAATTTTTTCTGGCACAATCTTATAGCGCTTGATAGCATCTTTTTTGACTGCTTCGGAAACGGCAAAAATTTTAACGACGTAGCGGCTGGTAAATTTTTTCAAAGCAGTAATAATACCGCGTTCAGTCTGATTTAAATTATGTTCAGTAGAAACTATTATCGGTACCCCAGCTAACTTTCCGGCTAAGCAACCGTAGATATCTCCGCCCAGATGGGTGTGCAGTATATCGGGTTTAATTTTTTTAATAGTCTTGAATATATTCCAAAAATTAATCAAATCAAGCAAATATTTTTTTTGTAAAGAAATTATTTTGATATTTCTGGCGATTAATTTTTTTTTCCCTTCATTACCGGCACCATTTTCTTTAAATAATAAAAGACTGGGAGAAAATTCCTCCTGATTGAGATTAAGCAAGAGATCGCAACAGACTTTTTCCGCTCCACCTTGGCTCAAATTAGGCAGCAGATGAAGAATCTTTATTTTTTTTGGCATATAATTGTTCGGAAAATCTCAGGGCTAATAAGAAAAGAATGATAGGAAACCAAACCCTCCCTTTGAAATACGAGGTATTGAAAAATTGGAAAAATATTCCTCCAAGTGCGGCTAAAGCGAAGGGCAAAACCCATTCTACTTTAGGATAATATTTTTTAATTGCTAAAACGCTAACCTTAATTAGATATACAAGAATGAAGAGCCAGCTGATTAATCCCAGAATCCCATTTTCGGCGGCTACTTTTTGAAGGACGCCATGAGAATCAATTGGTGCGCCGTATTTGGCCACAAATCTAGTATTATTGCCGACCAGGTTTATAAATTCCCCACTGCCATAACCGAAAAGAGGTTTCTCTGTAAAAGCCTGCCAAGCTATTTCAGTTAATAATACGCGATTTTCCGTAGAGCTGGTATTACTGTCTTGCAGAACACTCATTTTCCATAATAAAGGAGACATAATTACTACACCAAGAAGGGCAAATATAGCAATCGCCAATTTTTTTTTGCCATCATGTTTTGTCCGGTAATAGACATAAACTGCCGATTGTAAGAATAGGGTTATCCAACCGGCGCGCGAAAAGGTTAGAATTATCCCGATGGCCGTTAAAAAGAATATAATATCAGTTAATCTTTTTTGTCTTTCATTCTTTAGAAATTCTCGGATTATTAAAACAAAGAAAGCGCCAATATTCAAAAATTCCGCAATTAGATTATGGTTTTCGCCGAAAGGATAACTACCCCAGAAATAAACCGATTTCAAGCGGAAAAAACTGTTTTGCCAATCTTGCCCGTATAGAGATAAATAACCGGAAATAAGAACGGCCATGGCACTTAAGAAAACAATTACCACTGTTTTTTTAAGTATTTTAGGATTAGTAATAATATTTGCCGGGACGAGTATATAAGCAATATAAAGAAAAAATGGCCAGCGTAAAAAGTAATAGAAAGAATTTGCCGGATTATGAGAAAAAATAATAGACAGGATATTGGCTACGAAGAACATTAAGAACGGAAAAAATAGTGGCCAAATAAGTTTAATGTGTTCTTGGGGTTTAAATAGTACTCGCCATAATAAATTGACGGCAAAACCCGCTAAAGTTAATAAGGCGACTAAATCGGAAATTGGAAAGGTAAAATTATAAAAACTGATATCGCGACCGATTATCGGCAAACAAGCGGCGGTTAAATAAACCCCGATTGTCGGACGCCAAACGATGACGAGAAATAATAAGATGATTATTGAAAGCAAGATAATATCTATCATATTTATTTGAATAATCTATCTGTTTCCAAATCGGTCGTCCAGTTTTTACTCTTGCCTTCTTGCGGGCTGATATTTACCTTCAATTCCTGTGTCCTTCTTCCAGATTGTTTTTGGATTATTAAATTATAGGTACCGTTGTCTATTTGTTTGGTAATTGTTTCCGGCAAGGAATAATTAATGGTAATTTCTTTTTCTGTTCCCGGCTCAACTGTAAAGAAAAAACCAAAAATTGTTTTGTTTAAAGTAGAATCATCAGTCGTGGTCCAATCGGATTTGCTTTCGTCCAAACCGGAAGAATTTATCAGACGGCTGCCGAGAGGTAAATATATTCTGGTATAGCTACGATAGCGTGTTGTCCGCCAATTAAAATCCCCCTCATGGCGATAATTTAAGATTAAATTAGCTGTTGTTTGTCCATTTCTCTCGTTGACGCTGTAGTTGATTTTTTTCTTAACGACAGCATCACTTTTGAAAGCGGCCAAATTGGCATCGACTACCATCAAGTAGTCGCTGTCAGTTTGTTTAATTTCTCCACTGGCGCCCAAATCTTTAACTAAATCCTCAAGGGACTGGTCAGTAAAATAAATCTGGATATTTTTTTTCGCGGTATTATTGCTGACAATATTTATCAATTCCACCCATTTATTGGCCGACAGGCTGAAAAGGCGCGATTTTAATTCTTCTAATAGTTCATTGATTATGTCTTTTCTGTCCCAGGAAGAAATATTCCGGTCTTTATAAGCCACCTCAACGTTGTATTGTAATAACTCTTGGAAATTTTGCGAGTTATATTCTTCCCCTTTGATAGTTATCGGTCCGACAAGATCCAACAAATTGCTGATAAAATCGGGATTAATGGCGATGATACCGGAAAAATCCGGAGCGGGTTGGCCGATTGCCAAGCTTTCACCAGTATAGATTTCATTTATTTCTTGAGCGGCGAGCGGCCAATCAGGTACCCAGTTGGAATCGCGTAAATACCAATTTTCAACATTTAAATATTTTTTTATCGGTACTGGCGGTTCTTTGTGCCATTTGTCGACAGCCGGCATGTCTAAATGATAGCTGTCATTAGTCTTTAGAGAAATTATTTCCCCATTTTTTGTATTGGCTAAACCAAAAACTCCGATAAATCCCCCAGTTGGCCTTAACTCGTCATTATTTTGTAAAAGGATAAGAAAGTTTTTTTCGGTTGGGTATCCTCCTAGAGTTGGCAATATCTTAGCGAGCGGACTTAGTTTCTCTAATAAATTATCAGCTGTTTGGAGTTGGGATTTATATTCGCCGATTTGATTATATACCGGCCAAAGTACACCAGTTTTATGTATTTTATTAATATTTAGGAGGGCTAAATCAAGATTGGCTTTAAGTCCGTTCAATTCCGGCTCTGATTCGTAAATTAATTTTAAAAATTTATTTTTGTCTTCACTGCTTAAGTTGGCAAAATTTCCGCCAGCGGCCCCACTACTGATTTTATCTAATTGGCCAAGCAAAGGAATAGAATGTTCCAGGGAACGGCTAATGATTTCTGTTGTTTTAAAAAGATATTTAAGATCATTGACTTGATTTTGGAGAAAGGTAATTTTTTTAATAGCGATATTATCTTGAATAGAATCAAGCCTGGCTAAAGCGGAATTAAAGTCAGTTTCAGCCGCTTGAGAATCTTTTAAAGCCTCATCCCAGTTTTTTGATTTTATTTGGGAGATAGCTTTTGTCAGTTGATTTTTCCCTTCTAAGCCAGAGACATAAGATATTTTTAAATCTTTATAAGTACTGCTTAGCAGGATTAATAATATAAAAAAAAGCCCGATAATAGTAATCAGAGCATATTTTAATAGTTTTATAGAAAAACTTAAAATATAGATAATTGAGTTTTTCATACTATTTATGAGAAAAATTATCAATTAAGGTTATAACTTTCCCTTCCAGTATATTATAAAGGAAGATATCCATTATTTCTTGGCGGTATTTAAATTCTTTTTCTTCGAGAATAGTAAAGTTTATCTCTCTATCCAAATCTTTTTCTAATTCCGCAATTAGTTTTAGGAAGGATGAGCGCTTGAATGAACCGACAATTAAGATGTCGGTTTGCGCTTCCGGGTAGTTAGTGAAAAAACCGGTCAAAAGAAGTAATTTTGGTTGAAAATTCTTTTCTAGAACGGAAATAAATTTTTGGCTGGATAGGATTTGCGCTTTAATAAAAAGCGACTTTATCTCCGGGTAAAGAATAAAATTTTTATTTACTTCAAAATATTGTTTTTCCGCTGGTTTAGTTACTTCTTTATTTTTTATTTTTACCCCTTTTTTCTTTTTTGGTTTATTATTTTCTTCCCCTTCTTCCTTATTTTCTTCTGGCTCAGGGTCTCGGTATGAGGAAATTTTAATTAACCCTAATTCTGTAAGATTTTCTACTTCACGCCGCACTAAATTAACCGTCAATTTTAAATCGCGGGCTATTTGAGGAATTTCGTATCTATTCTCGGAGTGGAGGAGAAAAAGGTTGAGAATCTTTACCTTGGCATCAGAGCCAAAGAGGGGGTTAAGCATATTTTCTTTATTTATGAATTTATAGTATAATATATCTGGTAAACAGTCAATCAGTATGAATCAATCAAAAGATTGAAATTTTGCTTATGTATAATAAAATTTCTTCTATAATTTTAAATTCCGGGAAGGCTAATGGCCTAAGCGATGTTTATATTGCTCAACCCGATTCTCTTAAGGAAAGTTTGGCCGGAAAAGTATTCATTATCGCCGAAATAGGCGGAAAGAAAACCGACGGACGAAAAGTTCTGGACTTTTTGATTTCCAGTATTGACGAAAACTATTATAACGATGAAAAGATTTTGCTCCGCGATAAGATAGAAGGTTTAAAAATTGAAAATATCTTCGAGGCGGCCATATCTAAAACCAATAAAAATCTAAGTGAATTTTTAACCGAGGAGAAAATTAGACTTAATACTTCGGCGACCAATATAACAATTGGCGTTATTTTTGAGAATAAATTATATTTTTCCGGTTTCGGCAAGAACAAAGCTCTTCTAATATATCGCCATGGTGAACAGCATGAAATAATTAATGTTGAGGCGAACGCTTCTGATATTGGTAGTCTGGCTAATGTTAATGGTGATAAAGCTTCTTTTAAATCGCCAGCCATCTTTTCCTCGGTCATTAGCGGTGAGATTCCTGTTGGCTCTTATTTCGTTTTTACCAGTGAAGCTTTGCCGGAATATATTTCCGGAAAAGATATGATTGGCATAGTGACAAAGCTACCGCCGGTCGTTGCCGCGGAACAGATAAAGAATATTTTAAATAAGATTAATTCTTTTATTCCCTTTTTAGGGATAATTATAAAAAACACGGTTGGTGCAGATAATCAGGAAATACGCGAAGAGGTGGAACAGAATTTAAGCGCCCATAGTTCTATTTCCAGCCTTAATTACACGGAACAGAAAACCGAGAGGATGTTGGCTCCGGCGGGACTCATCAGTTTTTCTAAAATGTACAAAGGTGCCCGTCGGCTTATCAGCGATTTAAAGCCAAAGCCAATTGCTGTTCCAAAAAAAGTTTATCACGAAAAAGAAGAACGGCACGATGACTCAGCTTCAATCCAGTCAATCAAGTCAACCCAATCAATTCAGTCGACTTCCCCGATTGATTTTGGCAAGGTGAATACCCTAAACAATATGGCGCGAGCCGATTCCTTTATGATTAAGGAAAAGATTGTTTTTAAAAAGAGGCCAAACCCTATTGGTGCTAATTTAAAAAGATTATTAACTCCTTTAGCGGGTATATCTAATATTCATTTGGTACCCGGTGCGAAGTCTGGTATTAAAAATTGGTTCGGCGGTATGGAAAAGAAAAATCGCCTTTTATTCTTTATCCTTGCTCTTGTCGTGATAATTTTTGTCGGCAGCTTGGTATTTACTAATTGGAACAAAAAACAACAAGCAGCCAAAAATAACTATAACAATTTAGTTGCTACTATCAGTGAAAAACAGAGCGCAATTGATTCCTTTATGCTCTATAATGACGAAAATGACGCTAAGGCAACATTAACCGAAGTTCAAACTTTATTAGGATATCTGCCGAAAGAAAAGAGCGACCAAGCGATAGTGTATAAGCGCTTGGAAGATGTTTATAATACTCAAGTGAATAAAGTTCAAAAAGTGGTTAAGATTGATTCTCCGGAAAAAGTAAATGATCTTAGCGGTTTACAAGCAACTAATATTGTTTGGGCAAACGGCAAGATTTATGCCGGTGCCAGCAATCTGATTTATGCCGTTATCCCGAGTTCATCAGAATCAACCAAAATACAAGTTACCGGTGTTTCAAATTTAAATAATCCGCGGTTCGATAGAAAGAATATTGTCTATTATTGGACAGGCGACAAGATTGCCAAACTTGATGTAAAAACTGGAAAAACGAGCTTAATTAATATGTCCTCTTCAGTAAATGAGAATTTTGGCGCTTATGATATCTATAATGGAAATCTCTATAAGTTAGCTAAAGGTAATAATCAAATACGTAAATCAGTCAGTTCGGTTTCCGGATATTCAACGGAAGTAGACTGGATTAAGGAGACTGATAACTTGAGCCAGGTCAGCGATATCTCAGTTAACGGAAGCGTTTATGCCCTTAATGCCAACGGTGGGGTTATTAAATTTTATGTAAACAAAAAAGTTGATTATTCGGCCGTTGCTATTTCTCCGGCCATGTCTGCCGCCAGTAAGATAATCGCCGGGACGAATTATATTTATGTTTTTGATGCTGGTTCTAAGCGTTTGGCCGTTTTGGCTATAAAAGATGGTCATTTGTTAAATCAATATCAAGTTGATTCTCTTTCCCCTTCCGATTTTGCGGTTGACGAGAGGAATAAGACAGCTTATTTCTTGTCCGGTGAAATGATTTATAAGATCCCTTTAAATCAATAAATTTACAACTAAAATAAAAACAAAAAACCGCTCCTTAGGGAGCGGTTTTTTTTATATTCGGAAACTAAATTTGAAGTATTATTTCAAAGTAACTTTAGCACCAGCTTCTTCTAAAGTCTTTTTCATAGCTTCAGCGTCAGCTTTCTTAACGCCTTCCTTTAAAACTTTAGGGGCGGCATCAACTAAATCTTTAGCTTCTTTTAAGCCTAATTCAGTTAAAGCACGGACAGCTTTAATGACATTTATTTTATTTGCGCCAGCTTCAGTGATCTCAACATCAAAGCTATCTTTTTCTTCAGTTGGAGCAGCAGCCGCTGCGCCTGGAGCCATAGCCATAACTGGGGCAGAAGCACTAACACCAAATTTTTCTTCTAAGATTTTAACGAGCTCCGCTAAATCTAGAACGCTCATTTTTTCGATTTCGCCAACCAACTTTTCGAATTTAGCTGGGACGATAACATTTTTCTCTTCCATAGATTTAAAATTAAATTTATTATTAATATTTATTTTTTTATTAAGCTTGCTTTTCTTCAATAGCCTTTAAGACATAGACCAAGTTCTTTATATTTCCCGCTAAAGCGTTAACGAATCCGGAAATAGGAGCATTCATGGTACCAACCAATCGGCCATACAATTCCTGTTTGCTTGGAAGCAATGATAAAGCTTCAACTTCAGCTTTGGATAATAATTTATTTTCTAAAACACCGCCTAAGAAGAAAACACGAGCTTCCTTGTCTTTATCTTTGCGGAAATTCCCCAAGATTTTAGCAGAAGCGACTTCATCTTCATAGGAGAAGATAGCAGCCAACTTACCATCCATATCGCGAACGTTCAAACCCTCCATTTGATCTTTAAAAGCGATATTCATCAAGGTCTTTTTAGCGACATAATATTCGCTATTCTCTTTTCTGAGCTGGGCGCGAAGGTTCTCGTTATCCTTAACGGTTAAGGCATTAAAACCGGCGAACACAACTGACTTCGATTTTTTAAATTTTTCGCTTAAATTGCGCAAAATTTCTTGTTTTTGAATTTTGTTCTTAGGCATATATATTGATTGATAATAAAAAAATCTGTGTTACCACAGACCAGGAAAACGCTTTAATAAAGCGGATTTATACCTCGGCGAGACTTATAGATACATAGGTATCAGGCTGGCTGTCTGTGGTAAAAGTTTATTTGTTATGGTTGTATATTAGCAGATTGGGAATATTTGTCAAGGTTTTGCTCTTTTCCGGCCATAATTAGCAAAGCGATGTGCTTCTTCGCGTAATTTTAATAAGGTCGGCTTAATATTCTCCGCTAAATCTTTTAATTCTTTTTTGGTTCCGGCGGCAAAGACTAACTTATCGCCGCCAAACTTAGAAATACCGACCATAGGAACATGGATATTATTTTTTTCAAATACTCGGGATAAAAAACTTATCTGTGGCGAACCGCCATCAATCATTATGATGTTAGGCAGAGTCCACTCACTATGCTTAAAACGTCTAGTTAGAACTTCAGCCAAAGACCTTTCGTCGTCTCCGCCTGGCGCTTCTTTAATTTTAAATAAGCGGTATTCATTTCTGTTCGCTTCCCCGTTTTCAAAAACAACCATTGAACCGTAACTTTCCTTGCCGGCATAGTGAGAAATATCATAGCCCTCCAAACGATTAATTTTTTTTTCTTCTAAATCATCTTCGCGTGTTAATAAAGAAACATCTTGAATATGTTTTAAGGATTTTATTTTATCCGGATTCTCCTTTATTAACTTGGCGATTAAACGTTTTTTTTCTCCGGATAGAAGCAAATTGATATTATCAATATTTTTTTTATATTCTTTGGCCGAGATAGCATCAATACAAGCCCCGGGACAGAGACCAATTTGATAATCGAAACAAGCCTTGCCGCTATGCGGTGTGCAATTGCCGTACGGAAAAATTTGTCTGATTAAACGCAAGGCGCTTTGCAAAAGATAAAATGATTGATATGGTCCGAATATTTTTGCCTTGGAAGTAGGAAATTTTTTCAAGTCAGTCCCGCGGACAATTATCGGTTTGGCAAAATCAGTTTTAGGAATAACAACATAAATAAAGGAACGGTCATCGCGATCAACAATATTATATTTGGGCCAGAATTTTTTAATGTTTTTCGCCTCTAAGATTATTGCTTCCAAAAGTGTATCGGTAACTTCATATTTTATGTCGCTTGCCAAGGAGACCATTTCGGCGATACGGGGAGAAATATTCTTTAAAAAATATTGGCTTAAGCGATTTTTCAAACTGGTAGCCCGACCGACATATAATATTTTTCCGTTTTTATCCAACCAAAAATACACCCCTGGCTTCTTAGGAATTGTTTTGAGTTTGTTTTTTAGTATGGGTATTTTAGGCATATTGACTTTGATATAATCCTGGTTTAGTATATTAATATCACAATCGTGATATCGTTCTTTGTAATTATGGTCACTTCATCCATTTGTTTTCTCTTTATTTTTCTCGTAAATCTGATTTGAAGTGTGAGGGCACAAAAAGTTAACCTTAAATTTGATTCTGCTTAATAGCCGAACGTTTAAAAATCTAAAACTATAAAGTTTTGCCCTCTGTTTTTTGTTTTTTTGCTTTTCTCAATCAACCCCGTTTCTGCTTTCGGGGTTTCGCCTCAGCATGAGGCAAAAAGGTTGGTCGGTATAATGCCGACAATCGGGGACTAAATATATTTATGTATTTAGTCCTTTTTTTATTTCAAATACTCTTTCAAATATTTTCCGGTAATACTTTCCGGTTCGCGAACAATATCTTCTGGTTCACCGGCGGCAACTATTTTCCCACCAGCTTCTCCGCCATCCGGTCCAAGATCAATGATATAATCCATTGATTTTAACATGTGCATATTATGTTCAATCACTAAAACAGAATTTCCCTTTTCGACTAATTTATTTAAAACGTTTAATAACATATCAATATCATAATAATGCAAACCGGTTGTTGGTTCGTCTAAAAGATATAATGTTCGTTTTCCAAGAGTATGAGTTAACTCTTTGGCAATCTTAATACGCTGGGCTTCACCGCCGGATAAAGTAGTAGCGCTTTGTCCGATTTTTATATATCCCAGTCCGACAGATTGTAGGACTTTTAGTTTATCGGTAATGAAATAATTATCGCCAAAATATTCAATTGCTTCATCGATAGTCATATCAAGCACTTCGGCAATATTCTTCCCTTTGTATTTTACTTGCAGGGTTTCACGGTTAAAACGTTTACCGCGGCAAACATCGCATTCAACCAGGACTGGAGGCAGAAAATGCATCTCAATTAGGTTCGCTCCCGCTCCCTGACAGGCCTCACAACGCCCTCCAGGGCGATTAAATGAGAAACGGCCGATAGAGTATCCTCTTTCTCTGGATTCCGGCAAAGAAGCGAAAAAATCACGGATTGGAGAAAATATTCCAGTATAGGTCGCTGGGTTGGAACGCGGTGTCCGGCCGATTGGTGATTGGTCAATAACAACTATCTTATTAATATATTCCGTTCCTTTAATTTCAGTTACATCTTCCATTTTCGCTTTGCCGGGACGATTTTTCATTCTCGAGACATTTTTGTGGATGACATCAAAGAGTGAAGATTTGCCGGAACCGGAAACGCCGCTGATGCCCACTAAACGGCCTAGAGGAATCTCTACTTTTATGTTTCTTAGATTATTGGCTCTCGCGCCGATTATTTTAAGCGAGCCATGATTTTGGCTGCGGCGCTTATCCGGTAAGCCTATTTCTAATTGGCCGGATAAATACTGAAGAGTTAAAGATTTTTTAATGAAAGCTTTATTTTTTTTCTCATCTAACAAATCTTTAGTGTTACCGATAGCAACTACTTCTCCGCCATGAACACCGGCGAAAGGTCCAAGGTCAACCAGATAATCCGATGCCATAATAGTTTTTTCATCATGTTCAACAATAATCACGGTATTATCTTTATCACGTAGTTTTTTTAGAGTATCAATCAGACGTTCGGTGTCGCGTTCATGGAGTCCGATAGTCGGTTCATCAAGAACATAAAGAGTTCGCGAGAGATTAGAACCTATCTGTGATGATAAACGAATACGTTGGGCTTCACCGCCGGAAAGAGTATGTGCTTCCCTCTCTAATGATAAATAATTCAAACCGACTTTGAGGAGAAATTCTAAATGGCTGATAATCTGAACGACTACATTTTCAACGATAGTCCTTTGGCGTTTTGTCATTTTTTCAAAATAGTGATTGAAAAAATCCAAGAGCTTATTAATCGGCAAGCGGCTTATTTCGGCAATATTTTTTCCAAC
>Ga0224525_1000797_pt1 | contig 13009 bp, 11 predicted proteins | sample CFST100metaG_FD_179874 | JGI IMG/M metagenome (GOLD analysis project Ga0224525, IMG submission 179874) | Peat soil microbial communities from Stordalen Mire, Sweden - C.F.S.T100 | ecosystem: Environmental > Terrestrial > Soil > Wetlands > Peat | place: Sweden: Norrbotten County, Stordalen Mire...
ATGCATAAAATCATTTAATAACCAGGGATTTATCCTTCGCACTAACATTAAATTCGACATATACCACTGTTAGTTGTTAAATAACAACAATATGTAGCGTAATTACAACTAATAGTATCTGCATTTATAATGATTATGGAAATGAAGCCGAATATCTTTGTAGTGTCTAAAAAATAAAACAAAAAAATTTACCTATGTTAACAGCTACGATGATTGGCAATAAAATTGCAGAAGCACGAAAGAAATTAAATATTTCTCAAGCTCAGCTTGCTCTGCGTCTATTTATTAGCGCACAAGCAGTTGGAAAATGGGAACGCGGAGAATCAATGCCGGATATCATTACATTAAACCATCTGGCAGAAATTCTTGGTGTTGACCTTAACTATTTTTCAGAAGCCTTAGAACCTGAAGCCACTGAAATAACACCCGATGTGTTTTCAGTTAAGCAATCGGCTGAATTGACATCCGGAAAGCAGAAGAATAAGATTAGCTGGGATATGTCACGCGGGAACTGGGTGGACGCTGACTTTTCAGGGTTGAAAAATCTGCATGAAAAATTCAGTTCCTCCAACATGCAACGCTGCAAGTTTATCGGTTCAGATTTGTCGGGACTTCTTCTAAAAAACAATAATGTTGATAACTGTGACTTTTCAGGTTCCGACTTCAGCAGTAGCCACATTCAAAATTCCAACTTAGCCAACAACCTATTTAAGGACTGTTCATTGAAAGAAACTGAATTTTCAGAAAGCTATATCTCCTGCTGCGATTTCACCGGCGCCGATATTACCGGAGCGGCGTTTAAATCTGGTGGCTTCCAGAACAACCCAATGGCCAATGCAGTTTGGAATCGCACTTCTTTTCATGCTATGCAGTTGGTCAATATAGTTTTCGGTGGTACAATGGAGGACTGTTATTTTGAAAACTGCGCCTTTAAAAAGGTAACATTCCATCATTCAACACTTATTAACAATTTCTTTAAAAACAAGAGTTTAAAAGGGATTCGGTTTATTGACTGTCAAGCAGATCGGATGACCTACGAATTCCTGAAAAACGGGAAGGCAGATTTAACTGGTATCATGTTGTTAACACCAAAAGGAGTAAACGAATAAACCATGACAACTTCAACCCGTTTACCAAGACTTTGCAACCCCGACAACTTTAACATGACTTAATAATCGCTAAACAATTACCGGGACTTTGCCATCTTGTCAACAATGAAATGACATGACATAACAACTCATACCCTGCTATCTTTATTAACAAAAACCATTTTTTTGCCTATCTGAATTCGAAAACCAGGCAACTTTTTCATAGAACATATAAATGGAATCATTCACCAGGACAGTTCCATATTGACATGAAAGGTGCTGTTTGATTAACTGCATTTTGCCGCGGAGATTATTTTCTCATTTCTTTTAGCTTCTGATTTCATGCATTTTAATGGATTACTGGAACAAAAAGTCGTAAATTGCATATAGATGTAGTTTAAATGGTTGCAACCTTGAATAGAATAAAAAATACAGCATGGGCAATAATAAATTAAAACATATCGGGCAGAAAGAATCCATTCATACCACGCTCGAAAATCTGTTTGAAGGTTGCCAGATAATCGATTTTGAGTATCGCTATTTATTTATAAATAATACAGCTGTAAAACAAGGCAGGAAAACTTCTGAAGAGTTGCTTGGGCATACAATGATGGAAATGTATCCGGGTATTGAAACAACCCCAATGTTTTCTGTTTTACGGCAATGTATGCAAGAACGGATTCCCCGGCAGATGGAAAATGAATTCATTTTTGAAGACGGTACAAAGGGTTGCTATTTTCAAAGCTTTGAGCCGGTGCCGGAAGGTGTTTTTATAACGTCAACCAACATTACTGAGCGCAATCAGGCTGAAGCGGCGCTTAAGGAAAGCGAAGAACGCTTCCGTACCTTATTTGAAAATAGTACAATAGGGATTTACAGAACAACTCCTGACGGTCAGATCCTTTTGGCTAATCCTTCTCTGATTAAGTTATTGGGTTACTCATCTTTTGAAGAACTCGCTGACAGGAACCTTGCGGAAGACGGTTTTGAACCATCTTTTGAACGGACTCATTTTATGGAAATCATAAAAAGGGAAGGTGAGGTCAAAGGGTTGGAATCGGCATGGACAAGGATGGATGGCACAACCGTGTTTATCAGCGAAAGTGCACGGGGCATCAATGACAAGGAAGGAAAGATAATATATTATGATGGGATCGTAGAGGATATTACCCTGCGTAAACAAGCCGAAGAGATGTTAAGGAAAAGCGAACAAATGCTTCAAATGGTCCTTGATAATTTCCCCGGAGTGGTATTCTGGAAAGATAGACATTCGAATTATTTGGGATGTAATCAGTCTTTTGCAACCGGAGCAGGATTAAAGAGTCCGGCTGAAATTGTCGGAAAGACTGACCTTAATTTGCCATGGGCATCGACAGAAGCCATTAGTTACCGTAAAGACGATCTGGATGTCATGGAAAATGGTAAAGGAAGATTGCACATTGTTGAAATGCAGCATCAATCCGATGGTCAGGTAATTTGGTTGGACACAAGTAAATTTCCTTTGCGGGATTCATTTGGTCAAGTCATTGGTGTGATTGGTGTATCCAATGACATTTCCATGCTCAAGATGGCAGAGCAAGAATTAATTAATACGAACAAGGAACTTGCTTTTCAAAATGCAGAGAAAGAAAAACGAGCAATAGAATTAATCATAGCCAAAGAGAAAGCCGAAGAAAGCGACCGCCTCAAATCCGCCTTCCTTACCAATATGAGCCATGAGATACGTACACCAATGAACGGTATTCTTGTCTTTGCCGAACTATTGAAAGAACCGAACTTATCAAGCGATGACCAGCAAGATTTTATTCAAACCATCCAGATTAGTGGCGAACGTATGCTCGATACCATCAATAGCATAGTTGATATTTCGAAAATTGAATCAGGACTTATGAAAGTTGATATTAAGGAAACAAATATTAACGAGAAAATAGAATTCGCTTATAAATTCTTCAAACCAGAAGTTGAAATTAAAGGTTTGCAGTTTCTATTTAAAAATGGTTTGCCAACAAAAGAAGCCATCATTAAAACAGACAATGAAAAAGTGTATGGAATACTGATTAATCTTATTAAAAATGCCATTAAGTTTACTAATGCAGGTTCAATTGAATTTGGATATGAGAAAAAGGGAGAATACCTTGAATTCTTTATAAAAGATTCCGGCATAGGCATTCCAGAGAATCAGAAAGAAATGATTTTTGAGAGATTCAGGCAGGGTAGTGAATCGTTTAACCGGGGATATGAAGGCAGTGGCCTGGGTTTATCAATAGCGAAATCTTACGTAGAAATGCTTGGTGGAAAGATTTGGGTGGAAAGCGAAGAAGGGAAAGGCTCAATATTTTATTTTACCATTCCTTATAATGCTGTATCAGAAGAAAAAACCGCAATCAATAATGTTACTATTGAAAAAGATAAAGAAGTTCAGTTAAAAAACCTGAAAATATTGATTGTCGAAGATGATGAAGTATCGTATTCCGGTCTTACAAAAACCCTGCAAAAAATCAGTAAAGAAGTTTTACATGCAATAACAGGTGTTCAGGCCGTTGAGGCTTGTCGTAATAATCCTGACCTTGATTTGGTCTTAATGGACATTAGAATGCCCAATATGGATGGAAATGAAGCCACACGTCAAATCCGGCAGTTTAACAAAGATGTAATTATCATTGCACAAACAGCCTTTGCATTTACTGGTGACAGGGAAAAGGCAATAGAAGCGGGATGCAACGATTATATTTCTAAACCAATTAATAAGACCTTGTTGTATGAGTTAATCAAGAAGCATATTAGGAACATTTGACAAAAGTATATGGTTTTCTTTTAACTCCAAATTACCTTTCTGTCCAACTCGCTTAGCTTCAAATAAGTAATAATTCAAAACCTAATCTTGTACTAATCAATATAACCGTTCCTTCGTATTCTAAGACATAATCCAGGAATAAATAGTCACATAAACCTGACCGCGCTATGCTTAGCTCTTTATTGTCAGGCCGTTAGGTTTAAGATTTAGTGCACAATACTGAGATAACAAATGCACAAACAGGAATTTGGCAGTTTTCAACCACGATAGTGAGGGCTGCTGCACAACCACATACTTATCTGCTTTCCCTGGACCTTCCCATTTAGAAAACTAGTTGAGGCACAAAAGCGGTAAGACAACTATGTCATTAATAATATAACTACTAAGGTATTCGACAAAATGATGCATCCTCTTAACATATTAGATCTTTGACATTCACACTTATGTATTCTAAATCATTCATATATTTACTACATGAACGCAAACAATAAAACAATACACCGAAATCGGAAATAAAAGCTGACAGGTTCAATAGTATAAATTAATTTCCTGAACATGAAAATTCTTTATTATATCATAATTCTATATATAATATCTGTAGGCTGTCAATCCATTGATCTACCAAAAGAAAGATATAATCAATTTGATCTTTCTACTATCAAAGTGTATATTAGAAATGACACACTATTTTGTTCATTAAAAAATTCTTTGGATTGCCCATTGCGTTTTTATATTTCCACATCAGACAGTACCATAAATAAATCATTGCATTCTGTTTACCCAATTACATTTCGTACAAAAAAAGATACGCTGATAATGATTCAGGTTAATAGCAATTCCTCTGGTAAAGTAGAAACATTTTGGGGAGCTTGTATGGGTGACTTGGATAGAAAAATAGATTACAATAAAATGGACCTGCCCTTTTGTAAAGGGAAAAGTTATAAGATAGTTCAAGGCTATAATGGGAAGTATTCTCATCATACAGATTATTCACGTTATGCAATTGACTTTGGACTACAAACTAATGATACTATTTGTGCAGCTGATGATGGTTTTGTTGTTGGCGTAATAAAGGACTATACAATTGGCGGCAACGATAAAAGATTGGAGCAATTTGCAAATTATATCACACTATATCATCCTCATTCGGGATTGTATACACAATATGCTCATTTAAAACATAATGGAAGTTTTGTAAAAGTTGGAGATATTGTTAAACAAGGACAAGCAATAGGCCTTGCTGGTATGACTGGATTTACATCAGTAGCACACCTACATTTCAATGTCTTAATTCCATGTTCTCCAAAGGATGGATTCAAGTCTACACCGATTGAATTTATTGAGCATTATAGTGGTAATAGTCTTAGAATAAATGATATTGTAAAAAAATAACTGCCCGCATCAAAGTAATTGTAAAAGCCGTGCTTGACAATGTAACATCAGGTATGTTCAAGCGTCAGTAGCGGTTCAATCTAAGAACCATCTTTCTCCTTCAAAGTAAAAGTGGGTATTTTTTTCTGATATTTTGTTTTCAAAAATTTCACTGTACTCAAATTGTATAATTACAATAAACCGTAAACCTTTAAGATCACGATAAAATTTAATTCCGGGTTTGAAGGAAGATAATTACAACCTATCCTCGTAAAAATAACGATATAAAGGACTTATGATTAGTATTCCTTACATCTTGACAATTTAAAATTAATCCTAAACCTAACACGGACATTAAAGGTCATTTGTATTGTCACACTTTTTGCAATTTGCTCCTGCTCTCGAGAGGATTCGTAATGCCAATACTGCGACATTCATAAAACTCAAAAAAACCTGCAACTGGCCCTCCTCCGCCAAGGCTTCGGAGGGCAAAGACGGCAAAAACCGTGCTATGCTTCACTCTTTATTGCCAGGCCGTTGGCATTAAATAGGGGCTTCCGGCATAATAGAGATTCTTAAAGTTTGAACATAGAACCAGCTTCATTGTTAAATAGAATAACAAAAGATTACTTGTTTTCTAAATATTAAAACTATGCCAAACGTTGAAACAAAAAAGGAGTTGTCATCAGAACATCGTGAAGAACTGCTCAGAGCATTGAAAACCCGTTTTGAGAAAAACATGAACCGTCATAAAGGTCTTGAATGGGCTAAAGTACAAGCAAAGCTGGATCCGTCAGCTGGCGGAGAAAAACTATGGTCGCTCAATGAAATGGAAAGTAGCGGTGGTGAACCGGATGTTATTGGCTATGATAAAAAGACGGACGAATACATTTTTTTTGATTGTTCAGCGGAAAGTCCTAAAGGCCGCAGAAATGTTTGTTATGACCGCGAAGCGCTGGAGTCAAGGAAAGAATTTAAACCAAAAAATACCGCTATGGATATGGCAGCTGCCATAGGCATCGAGATTTTAACGGAAGAACAATATCAATATTTGCAGAAACTTGGGAATTTCGATACGAAAACGTCGAGCTGGTTGAAAACACCTTCTGAAATTAGAAAACTCGGTGGTGCCCTCTTTGCTGATCGTCGCTACGACCATGTTTTCGTGTATCACAATGGTGCAGAATCCTACTATGGCGTTAGGGGGTTCCGCGGCTCGCTATGGGTCTGAATCCGGACTTTGAATTTTAGCATCTCCTTGATTTTTGATTTTGATTTTTACAAGAGACAGATCTCATGTGATGTCATATGAAACTGTGACATAAGTAAACGACTGACCAACAAGATAGTTTAAAACATACCTAACGCTAACACGGACAATCCCGCTATTTACGAAAAAGCTGGATTGCCGGCCGTTAGCAACAAGCGGAAAAAATATAAACTGCAAGACAGATATTTCATAGTAACCTGACAAATTACAGACTGAAAATAATATATCCCGACACTCAAGCCGACTCAAGAATTTAAACTTTTACCCCACCACACTTTTGAGCCAAAGGCGTTCTTGCTATCACATTTGCAGCACATTTGCAACCTGTTTTTAAAGGCAGATATTATTTTCGGCTGCAAAAGAGCTGCAATTTCCCGCCTGCTCCAAAGCATATTAAAAATATATTTTATTATTAGTTGCATATACCATCTAATCTATTTTATCTTTGCATCGGTTAAAATGTTTAAAAATGAAAAAGCAGAATTCACCTTTAGATATGGCATTAGGAAATAAAATACCTGATATGTTCCGTGCTATAAAAAAATGTCTTAAAGATCAGGCAGAGACAAAGTTAAAAATTACCCGTGAACAATTTCAACTGTTGAAAGCTATAAGTGAAAAAGGAGATGAAGTAATACAAAAAGATATGGCTGATATGATGGGAAAGGATAAATCAACCATATTGCGGTTGATCGACTCATTGGAAGCAAAAGAATTAGTCAGGAGGGTTATTGTCACAAAAGATAGGCGCAAGAATTATCTTATGGTAACCAAAAAAGGTGAGGGAGTAATAAAACAATATATGAAAATCTATTCAAAATTTATTAATGAAATCCAACAGGGTCTTACTGAAGGTGAATTGAAAACTTTTTATAAAGTAGTAGATCATTTTAAAAGCAAGGCTGAAATATATTAATATTTTTTAAACACATGGTTGTTATTAACAACTATTATTATTATCAACATTATTAAGGGAGAAAAAAAGACTTGATGATCTTAAACATTTATTGAACGATTGATTTTATTCTAAAAATGGGCTAAATGACTCGAAAAATTAAATAGAACTTTTTAACAGACAATACTACTTGTATATTTTTTCTTTATTAACTAAAAGATAAAAAAATGAAAATAAACGGAAACGTCTATTTATTTGATAAGATAAAAGGAGCTAACTCATATCTTTATATATCTGATAACAGTGAAATTTCTATAATAGACGCAGGGATGCCTGGCAACGCGTTTAAAATTCTCAGTCAAATTTCTGAAATGGGAATATCTCTGGAAAAGATTAAATATATAATCCTTACCCATTCGGATATTGACCATACGGGAAGTGTCGCTGATTTAAAAAATGCAACCAAAGCACTAGTGGCTATCCATGAAAAAGAAGTTCCTTATCTTTTGGGTGAAAAGAAGAAAAAACTAAAAGGAATGATTGGAGGAATGATTGGCTTAATTTTCGGGATACTATTAAAAATGATGAAGACTCAAAACATAGTCCCCGATATTACATTAAAAGAAGGTGATTTTATTGGTGGGTTAAAAGTAATTTCTTGTCCGGGACATACAGAAGGAAGCATCTCTTTATATAATGCAGAATCTGTTTTATTTTCAGGTGATGCAATTATAACCGATAAACATTCAAATATTAAAGGGTTTAATAATATAGCTACTTCCGATACATTAGAAGCTGCAAAAACAATAAATAAAATTAAACATTTAAAATTTGAAGTTTTACTTCCGGGACATGGCAGTCCTGTTTTAAAAAATGCTTCAGACAAACTTAAAGAATATAACAAAATATGAGTTTCGATTTTACTGCATCCTTTTTATTTTTACCATTATTCGGTTTTGTAATAGGACTTTTAGTATCAATGTTTGGCGGTGGCGGCGGCGGTCTCTATGTTCCTTTGCTTACCATTTTATTTAATGTGCCTATTCAGGTTGCTGTTGCAACTTCACTGGCATCCATTATTCCAACAACCATGTTTGGGGCTTATGCTCATCATAAACAGGGAAATGTAAATGTGCCAATAGGTTTGATTTTCGGTATAACAGGAATAATAGGCACATTGATTGGGGTTTATTTTTCAACATTAATACCATCTCTCATCCTTAGAAAACTTTTTGGAATAATCGCATTACTCTTAGTTATTCCGGTACTTCTCAGAAGGAAGAAAAAAGAAAATAAACACAGGGATAATCTTGATGATTTGAAAATAATAAATCTAAAAAAGGTTTCTATAAGTTCAATCTTCGGTATATTATCAGGAGTAATGGCTGGTTTGTTTGGAATTAGCGGGACACTTCCTGTCATTACAGGATTATATATACTTGGTTTTCCTGCAAACATGGTTATCGGAACTTCTGTTTTTGTTCTTATTTTTAATGCAATTTCAGGTTTGTTTGGTCACCTTGCAGTAGGTCATATCAATTTTATATTAATCATTCTATTAGGAGGAAGTGCAGCAATTGGAGCTCAGATAGGTCCCCATTTATTGAAGAAGATAAAAGCTGATGCTTTAGAGAAAATCTTTGGAATAGTTTTTATCAGTTTAACAATCCTGATGGGATTAATTATGATAATAAAATAAAATTTGAATTAATGGCAACGGGAAAAGTAAAATTCTAACCCAGACAAAGACTCTTTGACAGCCTCCAGCGAAGCTCAAAATAATAGTAATTCTATAACACGAATGATAAAACCGCCAGTTGCCAACACGGACAATAAAGGTCATAATCCCGGTTACCGGTTACCGGTTACCGGCAACCGGCTTTCCTAAAACATTCAGGCAAGGTCCCGCAATTAGAAAAACTACCAGATTTTAGTTAATTTGGTACTCCCTTATAGATTTTTATGCTCCCGAAACAATCAACATCCGGATTCCGGACCAGAAGTTGTTCTTTTTTTAAAATAGCCCTCGAGGTCAGGATCTTATTCCCAATTCTGCTTATTGAATTTTCCCTGGTTCCTGTAAACCTGTCAGGACAGCATAAAACAGTAAAGACATATTATTCCAGCGAGAAAATAAAATCAAAAGGTTCAACATACACATATTCTATATACTCCTATAATACAGTGCAAAAAAAACACCTGTACTATGGAAAATTAGAAAAGAAGGAAAAAGAATGGAAATACTGGTATCAGAACGGGCAGATTGAAAGAATCGAAAACTATAAGCTTGTTAAAAATAATGACCCGGAAAGTCTCCCTGATGGATTATGGACATATTATAACTATCAGGGAATAAAATACAGGGAAGATATTTACAGAGATGGCAAACTGGAATCCGGCGACAGGGAAATTTATAGTGATACCGGTTTAGCCGGTAAAATCTCTTTTAAGGATGGAATTCCTGATACAACCCTATTGTTCCCGCTGACAAAAAAGAATAATCTTATTATAAATCCGGACTTCGATTTCTATTTTTATAAACCTGTCCCGGTAAGTTACCATGGTAGTGACAGGATTGAAGCCTGGGTGCCTTTCTGGACAACCCCGGGAAATTATACTCCTGATTATATCAGTAACCTCAGGTTTATTGACGTACTCGATTACAGCTTTCTTTTTGATTTTAAGCTGCCTGAAAAATTCAATTATATCGGAGTTGCCCTCTTCAAGGATGATGATGATTATTCCGAGTATATTCAGGGCAACCTGGCCGAACCCCTTGTTAAGGGCAGGAAATATTGTTTTAAAATCTCTATAAATTCAACAAGATTTACAAAATACCTGGTTAATCACCTTGGCTGTTACTTTTCTACAAATCCCATCTCAGTAAATGATAAGAACGAAAATTCTTTTTCTCCCCAGATCACCTTTTCATATCTTCCTGCTGAATCCAGGTCTTTTGTGACTCTTTGTGGCTTTTTTAGCGCAAGCGGAGGAGAGAAATATTTAACTATAGGCCGTTTCATAAAAAGAAGCGACCTCTCGGTGACTGTAAAAGATAATTTCCCGGCAAGTCAGTTCAATCTTGATAAATCATCCTACTACCTTATCGACGGAGTTGAGCTTCGTGAAATCCACGATTCGCTTGAATGTAATTGCAGGATGATTATTAATAAGCTTCAGCTGGACCAAAAGCAGCCCGACACTGCCAGGCTAAACCTTATGGCACATTTTAATGAAGTAAAGGAAGGGAAAGCTGTGGTACTTAATAATGTCAACTTTGATTTCGATAGTTACATCCTTCTGACATCTTCTGAGGAAACATTGAATTCTTTCTTGCAATATCTTGTTGATAATCCGGAACTCCGATTCAGTATTGGCGGACATACCGATAATATAGGAACTGATGAATACAATCTCGATTTATCGGTTAAGAGGGCAAAATCGGTATATAACTGGCTAGTAAATAAAGGCATCAAGCCATCAAGACTTGAATATACCGGATCCGGCAAAAGAGAACCTTTGATAGATTTAACTGATGATAAGTCGCGGGCAATTAACCGCAGGGTAGAAGTTCGGGTTATTAAATAAAAACAAGATTTAAACTTTAAAGTGATGATTAACGAAATCGCAAAAATGATTGACCACTCAATCCTTCATCCGACGTTTACAGATGCTGATTTAATAAAGAACTGTGAAATAGCAAAAAAATATAATGTGGCAACGGTTTGTGTGAAACCATACCATGTTAAAATGGCTGCAGAAGCCATAAAAGGAAGTGACGTGGGCGTTTGTGCTGTAATTGGATTTCCACATGGCAACAGCACAATTGAGATTAAGAAAGCAGAAGCCCTTCAGGTAATTATGGATGGTGCCAAAGAGGTCGATATGGTAATAAATATCGGTAAAGTTTTACAACATGACTGGAAATATATTAATAATGAATTAAATGAAATAAATTCACTGGTCGTTGCCGGCAAAGCAACACTAAAGGTGATTTTCGAAACTGATTTTATAACCGGAGATGACGACAAAATTATGTTGTGCCAGCTGTGCAATGATAATAATGTTGCTTATGTAAAAACATCAACGGGGTATGGGTTTGTAAAAAATAAAGATGGTCAGTATAATTATCTTGGAGCCACTGAACACGATCTGATCCTGATGAGAAAGTATTGCAAACCTGAAATACAGATAAAAGCTGCCGGAGGCATACGTACTTTAGACCAGATTTTAAAAGTCAGGGAATTAGGAGTTACCAGAGTCGGCGCTACAGCAACAGAAACAATAATTGAAGAAGCCGGAAGAAGGTATCCGGAATAAAGCTGTTTCACAGAATATCTTGTACAGTCAGTAGCCTGACCTGTTCAGTTCTGAAGAGTTCTTCTATCTGTTTTTCTGAAGCAAGTAATTGATCAGCTTGCAAAGCTTATCTTTCAAATCGTTCATCTCCCCTAAATTCATAGTATCAGAAACAAGACCGGAAGCAAGGCTTTCAGGTATTGAAGCTGCTTTAACCTGTAATAGCTTCCCTTTCCTCGTTAGCTTAACGATGACTTTTCTTTCATCGCTTTCGGATCGCTGCCGCTTAATAAATCCTTCAGCTTCCATGCGCTTCAAAAGAGGAGTGACAGTGTTGGTATTCAGAATCAGTTTTTGAGAGATGTCGTTTACGGGAATGTTATCAGTCTCCCAAAGAACCATGAGCACGAGGTACTGTGGGTAAGTAATACCCAGATTATCGAGGTAAGGCTGATATTCCCTTATTATCAGCCGCGAAGCTGCATATACCGGGAAACAGAGTTGATTATCAAGCATTAATTGTTCAAATTCCATATATAAAATATGTTTATCAGTTAAGCTTAAAAATTAAGAAACTTCTGTAAATATTCATCAATCTCTTCGGGTTTAGTAGCCGGCGCAAATCTCTTCACCGGCTTTCCGTTTGCATCAATAAGAAACTTGGTGAAATTCCATTTGATCCTGCTGCCCCAGAAGCTGTTCAGTTGCTTCTTAAGATATTTATAGATCGGATGGGCATTCTTTCCATTGACTTCAATTTTGGAGAACATCGGGAAAGTGACTCCATAGTTCAAAAGACAACCTTCTGCTATTGACTTCTCATCTCCGGGCTCCTGGTTGGCAAACTGATTGCACGGGAAGCCCAGGATAACAGCTCCTTTGTCCTTGTATTTCTCGTAAAGCTTTTCCAGGCCTGCAAACTGGGGTGTAAACCCGCATTTGCTGGCAGTATTGACAACTAAGATAGTTTTCCCCTCATAAGCCGACATGCTTGTTTCCTTCCCCTGAAGGCTTAGTGCTGTAAACTGATAAAACTCGCTTTTCATTTTTTTTATTATTTATTTATATACTTAATCCGTTTTAATATCGCTAACGATCCTGTAATATTTCTTATCGTTACAGATTATATCGTTCGCGATGCAAATATAGTAATTATTTTTATGTCGCAAGCGATATTTATTTTTTTCTTCTATTCCTGCAGGGAAGTCTGATCAAAAAAATAAGAGGATTTTTTCTACATTTATGATCTTGAAGGAATAAAAAATTCAATCCGGACTAAATGTGTTTTATTT
>Ga0224525_1000801_pt1 | contig 12973 bp, 7 predicted proteins | sample CFST100metaG_FD_179874 | JGI IMG/M metagenome (GOLD analysis project Ga0224525, IMG submission 179874) | Peat soil microbial communities from Stordalen Mire, Sweden - C.F.S.T100 | ecosystem: Environmental > Terrestrial > Soil > Wetlands > Peat | place: Sweden: Norrbotten County, Stordalen Mire...
AAGTAAATCTGCTCTAATGATGTAAAAACTCAACTGATGGTATAGTTTTTTAATGGTTTAATCGAGAATTCCCCGAAAATTAGGTACTAGATGAACTCTAGTACCTAATTTTATAGTTATATTTTATTTAATGTGTCAATATTCAACATGCTAGAATAAGGATTATTTCCAGAGCTTTAATCTGTCTTTAAAAGCCTGGGTAATTTGTTTCTCTATATCTCTTACACCAGCGCCTTCCATAGCTTTAACAAATTCATTGAATATTTTGTCAAATTCATCAGGTTTAGCCATTATCAATTTAGCACTGTACTTCTTAGTGAGTTCCGTACACTTATTGCTTATAGCAGTATAGTCACTGTTCATACTACCTTCATATTTAAAGGCAGCTCCGTAAGGTACTACAGGGAACTCATCCTTCTGAGGGAATAAATTCTTCCAGGTTTTAACTCCGTATCCGGCAAGAACTTGTTTTTCGGTCTTTGAATAATTACTTATCATTACACTCTCTTCAGGTGCATCAGGAACAACCGAATTTCCTGTTGAATCTAAGTAAGTATTTCCATATCTAGGCCATGGGTATTGATATAAACCAATACCGGTAGTCTTTGCAAAGTCTTTATCATTCTGCTTCTGTTTCAATGTTTCAGGAAGGAAGACACGTTTTTTGTTTTCGTCATATTTCCAGTGAACGCCTTCAACTCCCCAAGCTGTCAATACATTTGCTTCTTCACTTGCCATCCAGTTAAAGAACTTCATAGCCCTTACCTTATCCTTGCACTTTGTAGTAATCGCAACTCCGGAGCCGAATCCGATATACCCCTTATCTACATATTTTGGGTTTTTGATATTTTCGCTCCTAGAAATCGGATATGTACCAAACGTCTTGTCTTCCATTCCGGCACCTCTCAGTGCTGAGTGAACTCCATAGAAATCCCAGGAAGCATCGTCAATAGTAGCTATAACCCTACCGCTTGAAAGTTTTGCCTTAAACTGATCATTTGATTCAGTGAAGCTCTCCCTATCAATAAGTTTTTGGTTCCACAATCCATTCAGCCATCTGAGGAATTCCTTATTGCCGTTTGTTATGATGTGTCGTTTTGCTTCAAATGTGCTCTGGTTAACAGTCCATTCGTCATCGAAGCCTCCGTTAACTTCGTTGGCAGGATTTCCGATTGAGTAAAAATATCCCCAGTCATAGCCATTAAGAAGAAGAGGAATGGTAGACTGTTCTTTTCCATCCGGACTCTTAAATGTACGATGATTTGCATAATATGTCTTTATAACATTTTCATAATCTGCAAGTGTTCTAAGCTTCGGATAACCTTGTTCAATTACAGCGGCATGCTGTATGCAGAAGCCGCCGAGAGCATCACCCTGTTTATCTCCGACTGCTTGATCTCCCAGGCAGTAAATGTTGGGCTTTTTAGGGCTCCATTTAAGTCTCTTAAAAGAATCCCCATACACTTTTTTAATATTTGGTCCATATTGATCAATGAGGTCGTCCAGCTTTTCTACTCCATCTACATCCATCAAAAGCTTGAGGTCTGTTCCTGCGAATATAATATCAGGAAAATCTCCGCTAGCTGCCATGAGGGAAATTCTCTGTTTTGAGTCTCCTACAGATTTTTCGATTTTCAAGGTAACTCCCGTAAGCTTAGTAATCTTCTTTTCAACTGGAGTATCCCATTCATTAGAATTATTTGTTCCCAAGTATGCGGTAAACGTGATGGGATCTTTGGACATTTTGTTTGATACCGGTGGAGAAATTTTTGTTTGACTGGTCTTTGCGCCACAGCCTGTAACTAAGGCTATTATCAGCAGAACTGACAACAAAAGACTTAAAACTCTTTTCATAATATATCCTCCTTAATTTTGGTATATAATAATAGATTTCCATTATTACCGACGTTAATTTTTTACTGCCCCAAGAGTTATCCCTTTTACAAAATAATTTTGTACAGCCGGATAAACCAAGAGGATGGGCAATGTCACTATAATAGTCATTGCCATCTGTACGGATTTAGGACTAACTTCTATATGCTGCATATTTGGATCCGCCAGCTTGTAAGGGTTCTGCTCATTGCCTGATAACGTCGCTGTACTCTGGAGTATCCTCTGCAGTTCAAACTGGAGTGTTGAAAGCATTTTATCGCCGTTACAATAAAGGTATGTATCAAACCATGAATTCCAATGACCTACCGCAGTGAACAAAGCGATCACAGACAGTACAGGTGTGCAAAGTGGTAATACAATTCGGAAGAACAGTGTTAAATCATTTGCCCCGTCTATTGTGGCTGATTCCTGAATTTCATATGGAAGCCCGTCGATATATGATCGTATGACAATAACATTAAACACACCGATCAATCCCGGTAAAATGTAAACATTAAAATTGTGGAATAGTCCAAGCGACCTTATCAACATATAACTGGGAATCATTCCACCGCTAACATACATGGTGATAACAAAGATGATTGTAACAAATTTTCTAGCGAAATAATCTTTCCTGCTAAAAGTATAAGCAAGCATTGCAGTGCAAATAAGTGATGTGGATGTGCCTATTACAGTACGAAGAACAGAAACCTCAAAACTATTAATCAGATTCTTATTTGTTAGTATCTCCTTATAGCTTGCAAAAGTAAGTACCCTAGGATAGAAAGTAATACCTCCTCTGATGGTATCAGTAGTATCATTCAATGATATTGCAAGTACATTCAAAAAAGGATACAATGTTATTATTGCAAGGGTAATCATGCCCAGGTAATTAAACACATCAAATAAATCAATTTTTTTAAATAAATCAATTTTTTTAATTTTCAAATTTATCACCCCATTTAGATAATCTTATATTTCATTATTTTTCCGCTCAGATTGTTTGCTCCAAAAACTAGAATGAGGCTAACAAGAGATTTGAACATGCCTACAGCTGTTCCAAATGCAAATCTGCCCGAATTGAGACCGGCATTTAGAACATAAAGGTCTAGAGTATCTGACACATCGCGCACCAAATCATTTCTCATAAGAAGCTGACTTTCAAAGCCGGTGTTTAGTATGCCTCCTAGACCCATGATCATCATAACCGTGACCGTGGGCATAATACCTGGCAAAGTAATATGCAGCATCTTTTTAAAGCGTCCGGCTCCGTCCATAGTAGCTGCTTCATAATATTCTTGTGGAATTCCAGATATAGCTGCAAAAAATATGATAGAACTCCATCCTATTTCTTTCCATAAACCGATTAAAGTCAAATTGATCCAGAAAAGTTCAGGTTTAGCTAAAAGTAACTGAGTCTCTTTAAAAATCCCCGAATGGACTAGTACTTGATTAATTGGGCCATCTAGGGACAGCATCTCTTTGGCAATACTTGCGACAACAACCCAGGAAACGAAGTGTGGCAAATATGAAATCGTTTGTATCGACCTTCTAAATTTTCCATTCAGGATTTCATTTAAAAGCAATGCCAATATGATAGGCATAGTGAATCCCACAACAAAACTCATGATACTCATTGCCAGCGTATTTCGTATAACATTGTAAAAATCTGGATCTTTGAACATCATCATAAAGTATTTTAGCCCGATCCATTTCTGTTCCGTAAAAGGTATTCCGGGCTTGTATTCCTGAAAAGCCATTGTCCAACCCCATAATGGAATATAACTGAAAATTATCAACCATATTACAAACGGAAATGACATTAATACCAAATATCTTTGCTTATGAAAAAGTTTACACAGGTTGCGCAAATTTAAAACACATTTATCAAATCTTGATGTAGCGAGAACAGCTTTTTGCATTTAATCAATCCTCCCCTGAAAACATCTTGCAATCAATTAAATTAATGTTTATATGTATATTAACATGAGTATCTGTTTAAGAATACTAGAAGAATCCGTGGAGTTTATACAGTAAAAATCCGATATGGTTTCTATTACTGCAGAAAAAACAAGTGCAAAACCTAACCATTGGTATAGTTTTGCACTTGTTATATCAGGAATTAATTACCAACTATTGCTTTGGAGTTTTGTCTGTAATCAGATGGTGAAACGCCTACATAAAGTTTGAATTTCTTGTAAAAATAGTTTACATCCTTGAAGCCTGTTTTTTGTGCAACCTGATATACCTTGTGTCCTTCTATAAGTAGCTGTTTCGCCCTCTTAAAACGAATATAGTCCAAGTATGTGTTGAAATGCTTCCCGGTTTTATCTTTTATCTTTTTTCCCAGATAATCTCTATTATAATTGAATAAAGAGGCTATTGTCTCAAGCTTCAAATCCTGATTGTAATTTCGCTCTATGTAATCAAGGATCTTTCTGATGTAATCATCAGGTCGTTCTACTTCAAGTTCGTCTGATATTACAGTAAAAATAAACTTCATGTAGCCGTGAAGCTCTTGCAAATTAGGTCTTTTGCAAATTTCGGCAAGAATTTCCTGACTGACGCTAAGTTTATTCTTCATATCAGGGTTAACTGAAGCCAGCTTGCTTACAGCAGCTGAATAAATATTTGAATAATTGACTTTTATAATATCCTCATTATACTCATTAGATAAAAATTCCTGAAATAGGCCCTCCAGTATATTATTTATCTGCTCCATGTTATTCGCATCAATGGCTTTACACAGAATATCAACAATATCCTCAACTGCATACTTACGCCAGGCATTTTCGCATTTAAACATATTTTTAACATCACTGATGACCTGTTTATAACCCAAAACAAATTTACGATTTAACAATTTACGTGCATGATGATAAGAAGACGAAATATCTGTTAGTTTTTCAACAGTACAACCCAATGAAACAGTAATATCAATCTTACATAGACTATGAATTTTTGCAGGCAAATAATGGAATATTCTCAAATCTGTTGTTAGTTCCGCTTCATTAATAAGAATCCCAATATAGTTTTCGATATCAAAGACATACCCCAATTTGTTCTCCGAAATGATCATTTCAATTTGCCGTTTTACACTCATCTTAATTGTAATCATTTTGGTATGATCGTATTCTATTTCTATGAGAGCGACCCGGTACATACTCCATGGAAAATCAAACCTATAAAGTGAATTATACTTTTCAAGTATATGAATATCTGTATTGTCGAGGATTATACTCTGAAGCATTTTATCCCTTGATAAACTTATACTCATATCAATATTTTGCCTGTCCTGCCTTTTATTTATTATCTTATCATGTGCTTTACAGATTTTTTCAATGAGGACAGGTTTCTCAATTGGTTTGAGTATATATGAATCAATCTTAAGTTCAATACCCGCCTGTGCATATTTGAAATCTGAATATGCAGATAGAACTATAAACTCGCATTCTATGTTGTCTTTACGTAATTCTGTTATCATCTCTATTCCATCCATTATCGGCATTAATACATCCACAATAACAAGATCAGGCTTTAATTCACGTAACTTCATTAACCCTCTCATACCATTACCTGCCTCACCACAAATGGAAAATCCATATCTGTTCCAATCAATGATTTTTTTTAAGCCCTCTCTTATGTAGTCCTCATCATCAATAATCATAACATTAAGCATATATCACCTTTCTCCCGGCAAAGTAATCTCGACTCTGGTGCCTTTTCCAGGTTCACTGTTGATATTCATTCCAGCCTCTCCATAAAACAGCTTAATTCGCTGGTATACATTTCTAAGTCCAATACGTTGACCAGACTCCTCAGCTTCATTCAAGCTATTAAGGACATAAATGAGCCTTTCCTCATTAATTCCACCACCATTGTCCTCAACTATAATTGTCGTTATCCCATCATTCTTTTTAGCTGTAAGCGAAATTATGCCACCTTCTTCTACTAATTTCAGACCATGTATAACAGCATTTTCTATAACGGGTTGAATAATAAACGGAAGCATCTTATAATTTGCCAGTTTACAATCGTAGTCTATTTTATAATTAAACCTGTTTGTAAACCTGAACTTGTGTATCTCTAAATAGCTCTTTACCAGGTCAATTTCATCAACGAACAATATCGAATCATTCCCTATTTCAAGAATTTTTCTCATTATTTTTCCTAAAAGCATTATTACTTCGGCAGTTTCGTTATCACCATTGCAATATACCCTCATTCGAATAGCTTCAAGTGAGTTAAAAAGAAAATGAGGATTAATTTGACTTGCAAGCATTTTTAGTTTTATTTCCTTCTGACGCATGGCCAGCTGATTCTTTTGCAGGTTTACTTCATATACCTCATGAACCAAATCCTTAATACTTTTCGCCATAACTTCTAGGTCTTTGGACAGCTGACCAATTTCATCTTCTCCTTTTATTGATGGTGAAAAGTCGAAATTTCCAAGAGCTACGGTATGCATATCGTTGCTAATGCTCTTTACTCTTTTACTGATTACAGCAGAGAAAAACGAGAACAAGGCTGCTGCCAGCATTAAGCTTATCATCATCATTATAAATCCAAGTTTAAAAGTATCATTGACCTTTCCTGTTATAGCACTTACAGGCACTAGTGAAATTATTTTGAACTCCTTATTATTTATATCTGGTAAAAAAGTTTTGACAATAGCTTTGGAATTTTGATTCTCATAATAAACATCGTGTATACCCGAAGAGATACTTGAAAAATCAATGTACTTTTCCGGATCCAACTTTTGTCCTATCATTTTAGTTTTATTTGCAGCCAGTACAATTCCGGCATCATCCAGAATAATAGTCTCATATAGCTCATCCTTTATGATGGATGTCATGAAGTTTTGATATATGCTAACAACTAAAATTCCGAGAGGCTTCAATTCGATTGGACCTTTAAGCAGAGCTATCAGTGATAAATTACTGGAATTCCTTTCGGGATTGTAAATTGTCTGCCAATAAAACCCTCTATTTAATGTTTTTGCTCGCTTAAGCCAAGGCGTTTCGTTCAGTTCATCGTTAACTACAATAAACTGTGAACTGTTCAGCATCGATTGATTATACGTGTACAGCTTTATATCCTGGATTTCCGTGAGATGGCTACTTGTAGCATTTGTAATTCCGGAGTAATTTGAATAGGCATCAACGACCTTGTCTACTGATTGATATTTTGTCAGAACAAGGTTCTCCAAGTTGCTATCAATACTGAATTGAAAATATAAGTCCTGTGCCAGCTTCATAGGCTGATTAAGTCTTGAATATACTCTTTCCACACTATTTGTTGCTTCATACATTGCCTTATCTACAACCATTTTTTGCATTCTAATGGTTAATACAATCCCGATGAGCAGGACTGGCAGCAATACCACCAGGATGTAGGAAAACATTAGCTTTTTTTTGATATTTAAATTATTAAGCCATATCATAATATTTTTTTTCTTCATTTTTCTCATCCTTACAATTGTTTATATGGCAATATGATGCTGATATTTTTTTGGTGTAAATAAATTAGGTATTTGCTTTTTAATTAATTTTATACATATTTTATCATAAATGCCATAATAAATACTATAAAAATAATAGGGAAAATATTGAGAAGTGGTGTAATGAAGGAAGGTATTTACATTGTGGATTAACCCCCTTCTTGGACTAATTCGTAAAAAGCGAAAACCCGAACAAAATAAGGTTTTCGCCTCTACGCAAAAAGTAAATGGATTTTCAGTTAGTTGTTTAAATGGTACGGTTTAATATACTCCTATGAACGATAGTGTGGGTGCGACTCTTGAATCCAGGATATGAATACGTATTTTATCTGTCTTTACACCATCAAACCGAACTATCCTCTTGTAGCCGACCACAGTACCGGTATAAATCGTCTTATATTCTTCGTCCAAAACTGCCTCAATTGCAAAAGCTTCAATTCTTTGACTTAACGTAATGTTTTCTTTCAATATGATATTTTTAAGTTCCTGTTTTTCTCTCCATGCCAGTTCAATGATACAATCAATAATTCCACCATCTGTCTTATAGTACGTCTGGTAGTTATTTGTCCTGATGTTTTCAATTTCATAGCCTTCCTGGCTAGAATTTGCAGAAATTTGAGCACTATCAAGCAAATTGTTTGAGAATGCCTGTTTTAAATATTCCCCTATTTCTCGTAACCTTTTTACATCATTTTCATGAAAAAGACCTTCTTTTGTAGGAGGTATGTTAAGTAAAAAGGTTGCATTTCCACCTACAGAATTATAATAGATATTTATTAATTCATCGAAAGATTTGACTTTATTATCCTCTTCTTCGTGATAAAACCATCCGGGTCGTATTGATGTATTTACTTCAGCAGGATACCATATTAAATCCATCTCATCCTTAAGTATTTCTCTGCTTCCTAAATCCTGATCTCTGGGATCAACTTTTCTTTGTCTGAATACATCATTATCTTCTTTTTGGCTCAGGTTTGCTACTAGCTCGGTCTCACTGGTTCTAAGCGGAACAACACTCCACTCCGCAGGTCTTGTATAACCGCCTTCATTACCGCACCAGCGGATATCTGGTCCACATACATTAATGCAAGCTTTAGGCTGAAGTCTTCGTATCACATCATAATAGCGTTCCCAATCATAAATCTGTACCTTGCCATTGCTGCCTTCACCGCAGGCACCGTCAAACCATACTGTAAATACTTCACCGTATTCTGATAAAAGCTCAGTTAACTGATTTATAAAATAGTCATCATATGGTACTCCATACCCGTAAGCTTTATTGTTTCTGTCCCAGGGAGATAAATAAACACCAAACTTAATCCCAGCTTCTTTACATGCATCTGTAACTTCCCTTACAATATCTCCATACCCGTTTTTATATGGACTGCTTGCTATGGTGTGGTCTGTATACTTGCTTGGCCATAAGCAAAAGCCATCATGATGTTTACAGGTTAATATCAATCCTGTCATACTTGCTGACTTGATGGAACTAACCAACTGGGTTGCATCAAACTTTGTGGGATTAAAAATTAAAGGGCTCTCTGTACCATCCCCCCACTCTTTTCCGGTATAAGTATTCACAGTAAAATGTACGAAGCTGTAAAACTCTAACTGTTGATATTCCAATTGTCTCTGGCTGGGAACAACCTGCACCAAACGTTTGTCCAGATCTTTCATAATTCTCATTCTTCCTTTCAAAAAGTATTCCTATATATGTTGATTACCTTTATTATATAAGCTGGTACTTGAGAAACAATGTAATATGTGATATTCTTTTTGTGAGATTTATACTTTTTCGGAGAAACCATAATATGCAAGTCAATAATTCATTAGGTACGCATGTGCAGTATAGGATTTTAGGCGGTGACAGCTCGAAAGAACATATCGGTATCGGATTTATCAAAAAAAATGCTGGAATGGACTTTGAGAATTTATATTCACTAGACTTTTCTATAATTTATATTTTGAGCGGGCAAGGAAAATATGTTGATTACAAGGGGAAATTTCATCCTCTGACTCAGGGTAGCGTTTTTATGCGGCTTCCGGGCATCAAGCATACAAGCATTATTGAACCTGGAGAGGCTTGGTATGAGATGTTTCTTGCTTTCGGATCCCAGCAATGCAAAGCATTTATCGATATGGGTTTTATTAACCCGGATCAGCCTGTAGGGTTCATAGGAAATCAGCCGGCTCTGATTGATCATGCGTGGAAATTATTGAAATGCATGCAAAAAGCCAAACAAGATGAAATGTACTATGTCTTTAAGTCCATATCCAGTCTCCTTTTGGATATGCTTGCAATAAATACTCTTGGTAATAAAGTACCTCAGAGTGTCGTGAGGATAGAAGAGGTTAGTAATTATGTCTCAGATAATCTTCATAGAAGAATTACCATAGATGAAATATCGCATCATTTTGGAATAAGCAGCACAAAGCTCAGAAAAGATTTCAAGCAGCTAAAAGGAATATCCATAGGCAGCTATGTAATCCGAAGGCGGATTGAAACAAGCTTCAGATATCTTAGCGACCCTGATATATCTATTGGAGAAATAGCTGAAATGCTGGGATATAGCAATATTTACGATTTTTCAAACCAGTTCAAAAAAGTGACGGGACATTCCCCAAGCAGGTATAGAAAGAACATGGTTTAGCGTGCTATAATCTCCTGTTTTTATGTTGATTATCTCATGAAAGTTTCTATAGCACTATCCATTGGTTTGGCTTGACGTTTACGGTATAGTATTGATATACTAAATACAGAAAATGTCAATACTTAACTTTTCAATGATCTCAGAAAAGGGCTTTACTGGGGTATTTATAGGTGCTGATTAACGACATGCTAAAGTGTAATTCATACTGTGGTTCGTAATACTGTTTAGCGGTAAAGCACCATAGATTCTATGGGAAAGTTGAGTAATATAATTATATTATATATGGAGGTTGAGATATGAAGTACAATTCTATATTTCATGAAAACCCACAGAAAATACATATAAACACAGAGCCAAACAGGAACTATTTCATACCTTTTTCCAAAAATACAGATCCTTTTGAACCCAGAGAAATCTCAGACCGTTTTCTTCTTTTGAATGGTGATTGGGATTTCCGGTATTATGAAAGCTTTTCAGATATAGAGGATAATTTCTTTGATATAGGCTTTTCAGAAGTAATTCCTGTTCCATCAAACTATCAGCTTCATGGATATGACAAACCTATGTATGTGAATGTTCGATACCCTATTCCTTATAACCCTCCGTTTGTTCCCGATCAAAATCCAGCTGGTGTATATCACAGGAAGTTTAATGCAGATTTATCTGATGGTTTAGAAAGGTTTTTAAATTTCGAGGGAGTTGACAGCTGCTTTTATCTTTACATAAATAATGAATTTGCAGGCTATAGCCAGGTTACTCACATGACAAGTGAATTCAATATTACAAAGCATCTTGTTAACGGGGAAAACAGTATAACTCTAGTTGTTCTGAAATGGTGCGATGGTACATACCTGGAATGCCAGGATAAATGGAGAATGTCCGGAATTATAAGAGATGTTTACCTGTTATTAAGACCAGAAAAACGAATACAGAATTACCATGTAACAACCAATTTAAACGAAAACTTTAGCAGAACCGATATTGAACTGACAGTAAATGCCGACACATCTGTTATTGCAAAGCTGTTTGATAGAACCAGCAATTTTCTTTCAGAAGTAGCAGTCAAGAACGGAAAAGCATTTTTCGAATTAGCATCACCTGTCCTTTGGAATGCTGAAAATCCATATTTGTACAATCTGATACTGGAAACGGAATATGAGGCAATTGGTGAAAAAGTAGGAATCCGCGATATAAAGGTAAAAAATGGTTGTGTACTTGTAAATGGGTCGGCAATCAAGTTTAAGGGAGTAAACAGACATGACAGTGACCCAGTAACCGGAGCTTGCATTTCAAAAGAACAAATGCTCAAAGATCTATATCTGATGAAACAACATAATATTAATGCTATAAGGACTTCTCACTATCCCAATGCACCGATTTTTTTACAGCTTTGTGATGAGCTGGGCTTCTATGTAATAGATGAAGCGGATGTAGAATCCCATGGAAGCGTTGAGGCCTCACATACAGCCGACAATAATTTCGATTATTCTGGAATAGCTTTACTAGTTAATATTCCAGAATATGAGAAATCAATACTGGATAGAATTGACATGATGGTTGCGAGGGATATCAACAGACCATCGGTTATATTTTGGTCAATGGGCAATGAAGCTGGATATAGCAAATCCTTTGAAAAGGCAGCCAGATATATAAAATCTGTTGATGATACAAGACTTGTTCATTATCAAAGCATGCACGAATTAGAGGGAATAGAAAAAGCAATAAGTAATGAAGAGGTTTTAGATGTTGTTTCAATGATGTATGCCTCAACTGATTGGATAACCAACAATTTTCTTACCGACAAAAATGAAAAAAGACCTTTGGTTTTATGTGAATACTGTCATGCAATGGGTAACGGCCCTGGGGATTTGGAAGACTACTGGTCGGTATTCTATTCAAATGACAGGCTTTGCGGCGGCTTTGTCTGGGAATGGTGCGATCATGGAGTCGAAATTGGAAAGACTGAGAATGGTAAAACCATGTATGCATACGGCGGAGATCATAACGAACCGCTGCATGACGGGAATTTCTGTATTGACGGATTGGTCTACCCTGACAGAACTCCTCATGCAGGTCTGTCTGAAGTAAAGAATGTTTATCGTCCCATCCGTATAAACCCGATTTATACTGATAAAGGCGCATATGAGTTTGTAAATACCTATGATTTTACCGAACTGTCAGAAAAACTTGAATGCAGGTATGAAGTAACCGAAAAAGGAAATGTTATAATTTGGGATAAGATAGATATTTCTTTACCTGCAAAATCAAAAAAAGTTGTAACAATACCTGAATTAGCCGGTTTATCAGGCGAAAGCTTATATGTTCGATTTATTTTTACACAGAAAAATGATATGCTATGGGCAGGTAGTGGGGCAGAGGTTGGTTTTGAACAATTTTTGATAGCAAAAACCGAGCGAAAGCTTGCTCCAACAAAATCAGACAATGAAGTTTGCTTTAATGAATATAAAACTTCAATTGATCTAATTGGAAGTAATTTCATATATTCCATTGACAAGCGAACCGGATTGTTTAGTGTAATGAAGTTTAATGAAGTACAGTTAATAGAAAAAGCAATGGAGTTTAACGCTTTTCGTGCACCGACCGACAACGATGGTGCTGTTAAAAATGGCTGGCATAAGTTCCATTTTAATGAGTTGATAACAAAGGTTTATGCAATAAATGCAGAAAAAATTGAGCAGGGCGTAGAGATAACCACTCATTTGGCATTAGGCTGGTATGCCTATCACAATACCTTTGATATTACTAATAAAATTACAGTATATAATAGTGGTGAAATAAAAATAAACGGTAATGCAAAAATAGCTGACAAACGTCCGTATTTGCCTCGCTTCGGGTTAAGAATGTTTATGGATAACAGCTTTTCAAATGTTGAGTACTACGGGTACGGAAAGCTTGAAAGCTATATAGATAAGCATCAGGCCTCATATAA
>Ga0224525_1000802_pt1 | contig 12937 bp, 9 predicted proteins | sample CFST100metaG_FD_179874 | JGI IMG/M metagenome (GOLD analysis project Ga0224525, IMG submission 179874) | Peat soil microbial communities from Stordalen Mire, Sweden - C.F.S.T100 | ecosystem: Environmental > Terrestrial > Soil > Wetlands > Peat | place: Sweden: Norrbotten County, Stordalen Mire...
GGTCTAGCCAACCTTATAAACGCCTCCGTTGCACTTTAGGAGGCAACCGCCCCAGTTAAACTACCCACCAGACACTGTCCCCTGACCGGTTATACGGTCATAGGTTAGAATTGCAAACTTGGAAGGGTGGTATCTCACATTGTGACTCCTCCCTGACTGGCGTCAGGGCCTCATAGTCTCCCACCTATACTGAACGTCCAAACTCGCAACCCAATATCAAGCTATAGTAAAGCTTCATGGGGTCTTTTCGTCCTGCTGCAGGTAAACGGCGTCTTTACCGTTATTGCAATTTCACCGGGTCCCTCGTTGAGACAGTCTCAAAGTCGTTACGCCTTTCATGCGCGTCACTAATTAGATGACAAGGAATTTCGCTACCTTAGAACAATTATAGTTATTGCTGTCGTTCACCAGCGCTTAAGTTCAAAGCTTTCACCCCAAACCTTAACGTTCTGGCACTGGACAGGCGTCAGCCCCTATACTTCCTCTTACGAGTTAGCAGAGACCTGTGTTTTTGTTAAACAGTCGCTCTGAGTCTTTAACTGCGCCCAGTCTCATTGCTGAAACTGGGAGGCCTTATCCCGAAGTTACGGCCGCTGTTTTGCCGAATTCCTTAACGAGGGTTCTCCCGTTCACCTTGGTCTACTCGACCTATCCACCTGTGTTGGTTTTGGTACGGATACCTTTTACTAAGAATAGAGATTTTTCTTGAAAACTTGACTCATCTGAATTATCTCCCCCGAAGGGGAAAGTCTAAACAACTCTCGGCCTTGAAGTTTTCCGGATTTGCCTGGAAAACAAGCCTACAAGCAATTAACGCAAATCCAATAATGCGCTCAGATTATCATGTTCCGTCCTCCCATATCTATGCGAAAAAGGTAGTGCTGGAATATTAACCAGCTGTCCATCGGCTACGCCTTTCAGCCTCGTCTTAGGACCGACTAACCCTGGGACGACATCCGTTGCCCAGGAAACCTTGGATTTTCGGTGATTATGAATTTCACATAATTTTCTATTACTCATGCCAACATTCTCACTTCTATGCACTCCACCGTCTCTCGCGAGTACAGCTTCAGCGCGCATAGAACGCTTCCCTACCGCTCCAATAAATTGAAGCCCGTGTCTTCGGTATCATATTTTAGCCCCGTTGAATTTTCGGTGCAACTGTCCATAATCGAGAAGTGAGTTGTTACACTATCTTTAAAGGATGGCTACTTCTAAGCCAACCTCCTACCTGTCATAGGACAATTACTTCCTTTACCACTTAATATGAATTTAGGGACCTTAGACTACGATCTGGGCTGTTTCCCTTTTGTATCTCGATCTTATCACCGGGATACTGACTACCGCACAATTGACTGGCTAGTATTCGAAGTTTGCTAGGAGAGAGTAGGTTACCCCCTCAACTCCTGACAGTGCTCTACCTCTAGCAGGTAAATGCGGTGCTAGCCCAATAGCTATTTCGGGAAGAACAAGCTATCACCAAGTTCGATTGGAATTTCACCCCTTACCACAGTTCATCCCCCAGTATTACACGGCTGGTGGGTGCGGGCCTCCACTACGATATTCTCGCAGCTTCACCCTGACCATGGTAAGCTCACCTGGTTTCGTGTACTAAGCATGCTACTAACGGGCTATTAACCCTCGCTTTCACTTCAGCTTCGTCCTGTCGGACTTAACTTGACGCAACATGCTGTAGACTCGTTGGCTCGTTCTACAAAAAGCACGCGGTCACCCATCCGAAGACGGGCTCCCACTCTTTGTAAGCGTACGGTTTCAGGTCTATTTCACTTCCCTTCCGGGATACTTTTCACCTTTCCCTCACGGTACTAGTTCACTATCGATCACAAGAAGTATTTAGCCTTGGCAGATAGACCGAAGTCTATTTTAGTAGGACTGCCGGATTCGCATAAGATTTCTCTGGTCTTATGCTACTCAAGAGCGATAACAAGAAGCCTGTATTAGTTTTTATCTACGGGACTATCACCGTCTATGGTCAAGCTTTCCAGCTTATTTGATTAACCAGAATACAAGTTGTTCGCTTCTCAGATTGACGAATCAATCCATGTTATCGTCTTACAACCCCCCATAATAAATTATGAGGTTTGGGCTCTTCCCCGTTCGCTCGCCACTACTTAGGGAATCGAGTTATGCTAGTAATTCACCAATAACGAATTATCAGTGAAATATAAGCATACGCGTATTTCTTTCTTTTCCTCAGGCTACTGAGATGTTTCACTTCGCCTGGTTTCCTTCTCATACCCTATATATTCAGGTAGAGATGCATGGAGATTAATCCATGCGGGTTTCCCCATTCGGATATCTTCGGATCATAACCTGTTTGGCGGTTCCCCGAAGCTTATCGTAGCCGTACTACGTCCTTCATCGTCTTCTTGTGTCAAGGCATTCACCGTACGCCCTTACGTGTTTCATTAATGCAATTTGGTTAACCGGCAATTAATAATTGTCAGTTAACGCCTTATATATTTACCCTCTAAATTGTTAAAGTTCATTTCCAGATTTTGCAATCCGGAAATATGGTTTGATTGTTTTTGAATTTTAATCAAACCATGTTTCCGAATTTCACAGCTCTTTATCTTGTCATCTCGAAAGCCGTACTCGGCTTGAGAGATCTGTGAACTATCTAATGTGCTAACAATGTTATTGTTTTGTATAATTGTATAATCCGCTAATATCGTTTACAGATTCCTCACATCCGTTCGGAATGACAAACGACGGCAAATTTTAGAACAAAAAAATCAAAAGCAATTGCTCGCTTTCAAAATTATAGATACACACTTAAGTTGTATATTCTATGATAAGCGACTTTCTTATTCCCTCTTCAATTTCCAGGTACAAATCACTTCCCCATAATAGCACAAAGGAAAAGACTGTCAAGAGGGGTAAATAACCGATAACTCACAACCTATAACCCATAACAAAATGCCTTATTTTGGCTATTTTATCGGTATTCTACATGTCGTTGCGAGGAGGTAATCCAAGTTTATCCCCGCGAAGGCGGAGATGGCAATCCCACTACGATATTTCACTAAACTTTCTATTATCGTCATCCTGAACCATGTCATACCGGACTCCGATCCGGTATTATTTTAGAATCTTTATCATGCTCATTTTTTCCATCTTGTCACAGGCCTAATATTTTGTCATTCCGCAGCAGAGCGGAAGAATCCCTTCGACACTATTTTACAAAGACTAAAAGAGGCGGGCTTCTGATCTGTTTATTCATTATTTTTTAAACTCATAAAAATAATTTATGAACTTAAAAAAAATAGGAAGGGCAACCTTCCTTATCTGAGCTTGGAAGAATATTTTTTTATCCTTATCCACCCATTTCTTCACCTTCTAATATTTTAAGTATCTTATTATGCGGCTCCTTTTGCTCCTCTAGTTTCTCTATATCTTCTTTCTCGAAGAATTTAAGAACCTCAATGATTCCATTCACACTGGCAACTGTAATTATCGAATGTACATGCCAAGGACACTCCTTAGTTACATAAATCTGTCGATTCAAACAGCTCCAATCTTTTTCCCGGCCCGGGTTGCACTTAAAATTAATAATGTCCCAATACTTTTTTTCATCTGTCTTATCCCCGCCTATTTTTTTAGGACACGTTATAATTATGGATTGAGGAGGCTCTTCAGGCAACTTACCCATACCTGAATCTATAAAAATAAGCGTCGCTTCTAATTCTCCTTCATATGCCTTTGTTGTGTCAGACTTGGTGGAGAAACCTACCGTAATCATCACTACTTCTTTTCTCAGATGAGGACGATAACAAGAGTAGATCAAAAAACCTCGCATCCCCAGTCTTCTTAATAACTCTGCCAAAGGTGGGGTTAATTTTGTTTTGAAATCTTTTGGGTCTATTTTTTCACAATCACGTTTATCCGTCATTCATATCTCTCCCGGCTCCTATTGTTGAAGCCCTTTTTATAGCCAATGTAATACACCGTCAATATTTGTCCATATTAGACATAACTAACGATTATATTGCACAAAACAGACCGCTTCCCACGGTCTGTTTTTGCAATAAAATTTTATTGTTTTCTGAGTTTGTTTCTCATATCTTCTAAAAGTTCCTTGGCAAGATTCTGCCCGCCGAGGCCGAAAGCGATTCCTCCGGCGAGTCCGATCATCAGGGCGAATCCTGCGGCAAAGATCTGAATGATCGTGGTCTGGATTCCGATCTGTTGCAGAATCACCAGGATCGTGATGATGATAATCAGCGCCTTTGCACCGACTGCGGCAAGATGATAGATCTCGATTCCCGCCGCCTGACTCATCCCTTCCAGCGCTTCATAGACCATCTGAGCGATCAAAAGCCCGAGAGTCAATATCGCGAGCGCCACCACCAAATTCGGCAAATAGTATAAAATCTGAGTGAGGAATTGCGACACCTGAGGCAAGCCCAGAGAATTCACCGCCGCCGTTATGAAAAATAGAAGAAGGAACCATTTTACGATCCACGCCAGAAGATGCGAGAGCAAGATTTTCGCCTCCGCTCTTCCGAAAAATTTCTTGACGCCGGCCCTCTCAAAGACTTCATCGAGCCCGGCTTTTTGTGCAGCGATTTTCACGACTTTCGAGATTTCAAAAGATAAGATTATACCGATAATAAGAATGATAATCGCCGAAATCCACCCGCCTGCATTGGGAAAAAGGTTCTGGTAATAACCGTTTACATCATTCGCCGCAAGCATGATGTAAGGGTTTGTCATAATGTAATAATTCATTGTGACACCTCCTTTCTTTTGGTTTTTTAACGTACCCACAGCCGAAATATTCTCTTCCTGTACTTATAATTATATGCCAGCTTTAAAAAGCGGGCAAATTTTATTTTACCTAATCTGTCATTCCGGAATTTCGCTACTGCGAAATATCCGGAATCCCAATACTATGCAAGATAAATGTATACTATGGTCGTATTATTATGTTCTTTTGGCTTAGCATCGGGATTCCGGATATTTGCTACACAAATTCCGGAATGACAGTAATGGATAGCCAAGAAACAAAAAACAAGGCCGACCAGCCTCGTCTTCTGTAGAGACGCAAAATTTTGCGTCTCGGTATTTTGTGGACCCGACAGGATTCGAACCTGCGACCCCCTGCGTGCAAAGCAAGTGCTCTAGCCAACTGAGCTACGGGCCCATAGAATTATCCCTTTATTGTCATTCCGAACGGATGTGAGGAATCTGTAAGCCATACCATGCAATTCAATACAGCATAAGCACTGAATATGATATCAAGCGTTTCATATAGTTTCCAGATCTCTCAGTCGTACCTCCTTCGAGATGACAATCGTGTGGGCGCACATGGACTCGAACCATGGACCTCTACATTATCAGTGTAGTGCTCTAGCCAACTGAGCTATGCGCCCCGATTTCAAACCAAAAACAAGTATTTCAAAAATACATTTGTAATTATAACAAGGTTTTATATTTACGCAAGGGCGGATTGATATTGCCCCCATTTACTGTCATTGCGAGGAGGTACTCCGACGTGGCAATCCCGATACCACAATTCACCCTACGTTCCCAATCTGTCATTCCGGCCTCCGAGCCGGAATCTTTAGTATGCTGCGTTTGTACTTTATATCCTGAGATAACGATAACAATTACGCGGCAGTTAGAGAGTGTAATATTAAGTATAATGAAATAAAAAAAGCAAAATGAAAGACCGGGCAGATTCCGGGCTCTCCTACGCTAAAGCTACGGCGGAAGCGAGGTCAAGCCCGGAATGACACACAAAAAACACGAACTATAAAAAAACAGAAAAAGAAACTTTTTTAGTTCTTAATCTGCATAACTTGTGTTTTTAATGTATTCGGAGCTGGATTTTTTCCGGCTCTAGTAATTGATCGATCTGTTTTTCGGAATTATCAAATATCTTTGAGCAACCAAACTCTGAACAAAAGCCATCTTCAGAGCCTTCATATTCTGCATTTGCGCAAAACAAAGATTGCAATTGTTTTCCTGGATTATAGCTCGAAAATCGCATAATTTCTTTGCAAACCGAGCAAATATATAGATATTTTTTTGCCGTTGGCCAGTACCAAACTTCTATTTTGTTTTCCGGATCCAAACCCAGAAATTCTACTTCCCCCTTACGCTCGGGATAGGTTTTTTGTTTTATAACTTTTATTTTTCTCACTCTACTAACCCCTATTTTTTGGATAGTTCTCAAATTTAACCATTTCATATTACTCTATTTTTAAAACACTGTCAATTATACTTATACACAAAAACCGCCTTTTTAAAAGCGGATTTTCATATATTATAGTGTCATTCCGGGCTCGACCCGGAATCTTCACTATATTTCGTTTCACCTTGCTTATTGCACTACACTTAATATTGCGCTCTCTAACTGCCGCGTAATTGTTGTTTTTATCTCAGGATATAAAGTACAAATGTATCACACGGAAGATTCCGGCTCGGAGGCCGGAATGACACACAAAAAAATCACGGACTATAAAAAACAACGGACTTTTATCCGTTGTTTTTTCTTCTAAACCCGCAAAATACTTTGTGAGCTTGGAAATTTTGAGGAGATAGTTTTTTGTACTTCTCCTCTGAACCGTTTTTAATTTTTTTTGGCAGTTAATTCTTCTGCCCAAGCTGCCAAGAGGCCTGAGCGGTAAGCAGATATTAGTCTTATTTCATGGCTGTAGTGATACAGCCCAGCCCATCGAGAATCCCCTTCTGCGTTGGGGTTCTGCCAAACGTGATAATGCTTTCCTTCGAAGTCGAATCCTTCGATCCCGAAGTATTTTTTAGCTGCAATTGGGACAATTATTGCCCAAAGTCGTCTAGCTTCCTCTTTATCAGCATTATCCTTTTCTTCTTGCGCGATTCTTTCGGATTCTTCACGCTGCTTGCGGCGTTCTCGGCCTTCTGGAGTAATGACTTCCTCTAGCCACTCTGCTACTTTATTTTTATCGGCAGTGGTTCGCACAACAATCCGTGAAACCTTGCGACTCCGACAAGACGTTGTCGGTTCGAATGAAGAGACTTGCGAAATTATTATCGCATCGCCTCCAGTGATTTCCTGCGCAAAGGAGCAGGCACCTCGCCAGCCTTTTTCATCTGGACCGTTCCACCTAGTGTCTGGCAGTTCTCCTTCTTTATAGCTACCTAAAGCTTCCAGAAGACGTTCGCCAGTTTCTGTATCGGCACATGAATCCCGAAAGGCATGGCCGAAAGAAACTGTGTATCGAACTGACTCGTCCGAGTAAGTCAAAACTTTTTGACTTATCTTAGCGAGTGCGATAACTCGCCGAACTGGATCTTTATATGATTCCGGCCTTGGCACGAGCCAAACATTGCCGCAATCATATCCCAGTGTGTCGCCTTTCTGCAAAGTAATGCGACCACTGACTGATCCGATAATTACAATCGAATCATTTTGCTTTACCACTGTGCAGTGGTGCTTTCCCATAGTTCCGACTGGCTTAAAGTAGCCATCGAGCTTTATTAGCTCGTCAAAAGAACAATATTTTTTTGCCATATTTATCAATCCTAGCGTTTTGAGCCCGCCATGGCTTTATTTTTATCCGCAAACACTCTATTTGATTGTCAACGGAGCCGAGTTTTGGCGCATAATCCAGAAACATTTTCCAGACTTTGCGCCAAAACCTGACATAAAATAAGAACTGATTTTTATATGATATTTATTTTTAAAGTTCATTTAACTTTCTATGGTAGCATACTTCATTAAATCTGTCAAGCCCACTAAAAAAACCGCCTTTTTTAAAAGCAGCTTTCTTATATCTAAACTTCCCTGAAAATTTGGCAACATATCTTATAAACTTTGTGCAGTCGTTCTGCGGAAGATTTTGTTTAAAACTGTGTCTTCAAACAGCTTATGAAAGTCTTTACAGAAAGACTTGTGACCTAAGGTATATGTTAGAGTCTTACGACTCTTAATCATCCCTAGAAAGGAGGTGATCCATCCACAGCTTCCGCTACGGATGCCTTGTTACGACTTCATCCTTATTGCCGATCCTACCGTGGTTCCCCCTATTGAACGGAGGAGCTTCGGGTATTACCGACTCTCTTGATGTGACGGGCGGTGAGTACAAGACCTGAGAACGTATTCACCGTGGCATAGCTGATCCACGATTACTAGCGATTCCGGCTTCATGAGGGCGAGTTGCAGCCCTCAATCCGAACTGAGAGAGACTTTGATGGGATTAGCTCCACCTTTCGGTTTGGCAACCCTTTGTAATCTCCCATTGTAACATGTGTGTAGCCCCAGGCGTCTAGGGCCATGCTGATTTGACGTCGTCCCCACCTTCCTCCCAATTAACTCGGGCAGTATCGAATGAGAAATACAACATTCGACAGGGGTTGCGCTCGTTGCTGGACTTAACCGAACACCTCACGGCACGAGCTGACGGCAACCATGCAGCACCTGTCCATTCGCTCCTTGCGGCACTTCCAACTTTCATCGGAATTCGAATGGCTTCTAGCCTGGGTAAGGTTCCTCGTTTATCGTCGAATTAAACCACATGTTCCACCGCTTGTGCAGGTCCCCGTCTATTCCTTTGAGTTTTAGCCTTGCGGCCGTACTTCCCAGGCGGGATATTTAACGCGTTAGCTTCGGCACTAAAAGGGTCGACACTCCTAATGCCTAATATCCATCGTTTACAGCGTGGACTACTGGGGTATCTAATCCCATTCGCTACCCACGCTTTCGTCTCTCAGTGTCAGGAACGGTCCAGCAAGATGCCTTCGCTTTTGGTATTCCTTATAATATCAACGCATTTTACTGCTACACTATAAGTTCTACTTGCCCCTACCGTCCTCTAGAACAAACGTTTCAAATGCAGTTTTAAGGTTAAGCCCTAAAATTTGACATCTGACTATTTATTCAACCTACAGACTCTTTACGCCCAATAAATCCGGATAACGCTTGAGGTCTCTGTATTACCGCTGCTGCTGGCACAGAGTTAGCAACCTCTTATTCACTGGGTACCATCAAAGTTTGTCCCCAATAAAAGAGCTTTACACCCCGAAGGGCGTCATCGCTCACGCGGCGTCGCTCGTTCACACTTGCGTGCATTGACGAAGATTCTCGACTGCAGCCTCCCGTAGGAGTTTGGCCAGTGTCTCAGTGCCAATGTGGGAGAATACCCTCTCGAGCCTCCTAACCGTCATAGCCTTGGTGAGCCATTACCTCACCAACTAGCTGATAGTGCATCGGCCCTTCTTGAAGCGATAAATCTTTACCCTTGCGGGACTATTTGGTATTAGCTCCGTTTTCACAGAGTTATCCCAAACTTCAAGGTAGGTACCAACGTATTACTCACCCGTTTGCCACTCCCCAGTAAACTGGGGCGTTCGACTTGCATGCCTTATCCACGCCGCTAGCGTTCATCCTGAGCCAGGATCAAACTCTCAAAAAAATTATGTTCTTCTCGGATCCAGTACTCAAACGGACCACGAGAAATATGAACTATAATAAAGACTCAGTGAGTCTTGTGAAAGTTTTTTCGACACAGAACAACTACACAAAATTCATAATAAAGTGGAATAAGTAATTTATAAAATACTGGATTCCCGTCGTAATTTATACCCAGGATGGGTGCGGGAATGACAGATCGTATAAACCTTACTCAATATGTTTGCCAAATTTTCAACGAACTTTCTTTTTTGAATCACTTCTCCATCATAGAGCAAATAAAACATTTGTCAAGCCCTGTTCGGACCAGACTTTTAGCTCTAAAAACCCTCAATTGTGTAAAAGTGAATCTAACTTTTTATTAGCTATTAAACTAACAGATTTATTCTATATGATTTAAAAAGTTTGTCAAATAGTTGGATTTTTAGGGGTGTTTTGAGTGGATTTATGGTAAATTTACGATATGAGCGTTGTCATTCCGGGCCTGACCCGGAATCTTTATTACGTATAAGAAATGCTTTGTACCCTGGAACAAACAGACGGTTTTGCGGTAGTTGTGCGGCGTAATATAAAGTATAGTGCGATAAATAAAGCATAGCGCAGTATACTAAAGATTCCGGGTCGAGCCCGGAATGACAAGTGGAATTAAAATGATAAACAAAAACAGAACGCAGAACACGACCTAACTAATATTAAAATCATCAAACTCCGGATTGTCTTTTCTGATCAAATCCATTTTCCATTTTCTCTCCCAATTCTTCAATTGCTTTTCTCTTGCAATCGCATCGCGCACATCGTTTGTCGATTCATAATAAACCAATTTGCACAGTTTATATTTTTTGGAGAAACTTTTCTCTATTAATCCATTTTTGTGTTCATAAATCCTTCTTTGCAGATTATTAGTCACGCCAATATATAAAACATGATTAGTAATATTAGTCATGATATAGACATAATAAAAGCGATCCATATTGCCTCCTTTTAGTCTTATTTGAACGAAATAACTTTACGAACATAATCAAATATACTCTCTGCTGTGTCATTCCGGGCCTGACCCGGAATCTTCAGTATATTTCGTTATACTTTATTTATTGCACCTTATAAAATATTACGCTCCTAACTACCGCGAAACCGTCTATCTGTCTCAAGATATAAAGCCTCAGCGTAATAGAACATAGATTCCGGCTCAAGGCCGGAATGACAATAGAGGATTACACACAAAGCAAAAAATCTCTAATCAACAGTCATCCTAAAAGATTTGTATTCTTTTTTCTCTAAAAGAGGATTTAAGGAAATCTTATTTTTAATATAGCTCAATATTTCTTGTTTCTTACTATTATTGCCAATTACTAAAGCAGTATGATCATGATGGGAATTTTTCCATATCATAATTGCATCTAAAGCATATGAACGATCAAATAATTTATACAATTTGTATTCTGGCATATTCGAATGCAACTCAACTTTACTTATTTCATTCCATTTCAAACATTGCATCGCACGACCGTTATGGCTGATTTCTATACCGTAATCAAAGATGCGATAGTTTTCTTCTACTTCATCATTATATCTCTTGCTTGTTTTATAAGACAAAAAAGCCAAAAAATAGATCAGCGCTATGGGAATAAATATCTCGAGAGCGGATAGTATGCTTCTAGATATTACAAGATTGTATATAGGAATTAGCATCAACAAAAACCAAAAAACTGTCCCCATTGGTAGAATATTATCCTCACTATCAATAATAAAACCACGATCCTTCATTTGCTTATTAGTAGCGCTCCATTCGTAGATGAGTTTTTCAGCTTGCATTTTGTTTTGTTAAGTGAATTATCTCACAATCTTATCCACAATCCCATATTTCTTCGCCTCTTCTGCGTTCATATAGAAATCACGATCGGAGTCGCGCTCGATCTTGTCCAGAGACTGCCCGGTGTTTTTGGCGAGGATGCGGTTGAGAGTGTCTTTGATCTTCAAAATGTGCTTCGCTGAAATCTCGATATCGCTTGCTTGTCCTTCGGCGCCGCCCATAACCTGATGGATCATAACTTCGGCATTGGGAAGAACGAGGCGCTTGCCTTTTGCGCCACTGGAAAGAAGCAGTGATGCTGCCGAGGCGGCCATTCCAACACAGACTGTCGAAACATCGGACTTTATATAATTCATCGTGTCATAAATCGCCAAAGCGGAAGTTACGACTCCTCCCGGAGAGTTTATATAGAGGCTGATGTCTGCCTTTTTGTCCTGCTTGTCCAAAAACAAAAGCTGCGCGATGATGTTGTTCGCCACGTCGTCATTGATCGCCCCGCCAAGCATGATAATCCGATCTTTAAGAAGCCTCGAATAAATGTCATAAGCTCTTTCTCCGTCGCTTGATTTTTCAATAACTGTTGGTATAAGCATATATTTTTAATTTAGTTTTTTATGGTTTTATAGTTTAATTATAATGTTATTTGTGTTTTTTGCAAAGAAAACATTCTATTTATCTGTCATTTCGAACGGATGTGAGAAATCTATAAACCATACTATGCAAATATAGCTTTATTATAAATATAATATCATTAGCATATTAGCCAGTTCCCAGATCTCTCAGTCGAGTACTTCTTCGAGATGACAATTAGAGAGCAGGACGAAATATCGTAAAGGGATTGCCACGTCGGATTACCTCCTCGCAATGACAGGTAATATTCAGAATCGCTACAGAAAGAAAAAAGCAAGAATAAACCTGCTCTTTCCCAAAAATTCATTATTACAATTCCTTAATTTTTCTCCGCGATCTCTTTCAAAAATTTTACCACTTTTCCGTGCAAGATATCTCCGGCGATATAGTCTCGGAAACGATGCATGTCGATTTTGCCTCGAATCTCTTCTTCGTTCGGATAGTATTTTAAAGTCTCGTTCACTTTCTCGGTGATTTCGTCATCTTCCGCCTTGATATCTTCTCGGATAGCGATTTCACGGACCGCCAAATGCTCACGAACTTTCTTTTCTGCGAGAGGCTTCCACTCTTCGCGGATTCCTTCGATTGTCGCATTGGCATTCCTCATATACTCATCAAAATCCATTCCGGCCTGAGAAAGGTTTCCTTTGAATTCCGCAATCATATTATTGACCTCGGAATCGATGAGAACCGGCGGGATATCAACCTCTATGTCTTTCACAACCTGATCGATGAGTTCATGCTCGAACTCATGGTCGGCATGCGCTTCTTCTTCCGCCTCCAAACTCTTGCGGACATTGGCCTTGAGCTCTTCCAAATCTTTGATATTACCCAAGCTCTGCGCAAATTCGTCATTGATTTCCGGCATTTCCACTTTTTGCACGATGTCCATCGTCACCTTGAAACTTGCCATCTTGCCGGCCAAATCTTCTTTATAGTCTTCCGGGAACTGAAGCTCGAATTCTTTCACGTCATCCTTCTTCATTCCGATCAGCTGATCTTCAAAACCGGGAATGAATTTATTTTCCCCGACAGTCAAAGGATGATTCTTGCTCTCGCCGCCTTCAATTTTCACGCCG
>Ga0224525_1000803_pt1 | contig 12923 bp, 8 predicted proteins | sample CFST100metaG_FD_179874 | JGI IMG/M metagenome (GOLD analysis project Ga0224525, IMG submission 179874) | Peat soil microbial communities from Stordalen Mire, Sweden - C.F.S.T100 | ecosystem: Environmental > Terrestrial > Soil > Wetlands > Peat | place: Sweden: Norrbotten County, Stordalen Mire...
AAGCTAGCCCCTCCAGGAAGAGAAACAATAAAACGTAATGGTATTTATAAAGCAGGTTTAAGAAATTCCGCATTTTCGAAAATAATAATCGAAATTATCTCATTAGAAACTGAAAACGGTCAACATTCTTTAATGCAATACCGGTACCACGGGCTACAGCCCTTAATGGATCCTCTGCTACATGGAATGGGATATTAATCTTATCCGTAAAGCGTTTGTCGAGCCCACGGAGCAATGCACCACCACCGGCCAGGTATATTCCTTTTTGCACAATGTCTGCATAGAGTTCGGGAGGTGTTTGCTCCAGAACGCCTAATATGGCGGTTTCAATTTTTGAGATTGACTTATCTAAACAATGTGCAATTTCCTGGTAAGAAACCGGGACTTCAATTGGCAAAGCTGTCATGAGGTTAGGGCCACGGACAATATAATCTTCTGGCGGTGTATCCAGGTCAGGTAAAGCGGAACCTACCTGGATTTTAATTTCCTCGGCAGTACGTTCGCCTACTTTAATATTATGCTGATGGCGCATATAAGCCTGAATATCAGCTGTAAATCCGTCACCTGCGATCCTTATGGATTTATTGCATACGATACCGCCGAGAGCAATCACCGCAATTTCGGTAGTTCCTCCCCCGATATCAACAACCATGCAACCTTCAGGAGCCTCAACATCCAACCCTATCCCGATTGCTGCAGCCATTGGTTCATAAATCATATAAACGTCCCGCCCTCCAGCATGTTCTGATGAGTCGCGCACAGCCCTTATTTCCACCTCAGTGCTGCCAGAAGGTATGCAGACAACCATTTTAAGTGAAGGGGCGAAAAGACGAGGGCCCTTGTTGATCATTTTGATCATTCCCCTTATCATCAGCTCAGCTGCATTAAAATCAGCAATAACCCCATCGCGCAAAGGCCTGATAGTTTTAATATTTTCATGGGTCTTCCCATGCATCTGCCTCGCTTTTTCACCTATTGCAATCAGCTTCCCGGTATTTTTATCGATAGCCACTATTGAGGGTTCATCGACGACTACTTTATCATTATGAATAATGATAGTGTTCGCGGTTCCGAGATCGATTGCAATCTCCTGTGTTAAAAATGAAAATAATCCCATTATATGAATTGAATTAATTTAATATTTAATGTTTAAAATGCCTGATCCCCGTAAAAACCATCGCAATACCATTTGAAGAACAGTAATCAACAGAATCCTGATCCCTGACAGATCCGCCTGGTTGAATTATAGCAGTAATTCCTGCTTTATGAGCTATCTCAACACTGTCGGCAAAAGGGAAATAAGCGTCGGACGCCAGAACTGATCCGTTAAGATCGAAGCCAAACGAACGTGCTTTTTCAATAGCCTGTTTCAACGCATCCACTCTTGAGGTTTGTCCTATACCGCTGGCACACAGCTGACTGTTCCTTGCAATCACGATTGCATTTGATTTACTGTGTTTAACAATAATATTTGCAAAAACCAGATCTTCAATTTCTGAGCTCGAAGGTGTTCTTGTCGTCACCGGGTTCATCTGTTCCCCTGTTTCTGTAGAGTTATCTCTTTCCTGCCAAAGGACCCCGTTTAGCATAGATCTGAAACTATATTTGCTACGCTCAAAGGCTTTTCTGAGAAGAATTATCCTGTTCTTTTTATGTTTCAGGATAGATATCGCAGACTCACTGAATTGTGGCGCAATAATTATTTCAAAGAAAATTTTATCTATTTCTGCAGCCACACTATCGTCAACTAATGTATTTGTGACAATTACTCCTCCGTATGCTGAAACCGGATCACAAGCAAGCGTATCCTTCCATGCAGAAAGATTATTTTCTCTCGAAGCAACACCACAGGCATTATTATGTTTTATGATTACATATGTGGGTTTTATGAATTCATCAATGAGGTTCAAAGCAGCATCAAGATCGAGAAGATTATTGTACGATATTTCTTTACCGTGAAGTTTTTCGAATATGAGGCCGGTATCTCCATAAAACATCCCCTTCTGATGCGGATTTTCTCCATAACGTAAAGAGTATGATGAATTAATGCTTTCCCTGAAAGCAGGTATTGAGGCTTCCCTGTTAAAATAGTTGAATATTGCAGTATCGTAATGGGAAGAGATCTGAAAGGCCTTCGCAGCATAAAACCTTCTGTCGGAAATTGACGTATGTCCCTGCTTTTCATTTAACAATGTAAGAATATCTGCATACAGTTCCCTGTCTGAAACAACTAGAACATCATTGTAGTTTTTCGCAGCGGCTCTTATTAGCGAAATCCCGCCTATATCTATCTTCTCAATTATATCTTCCTCATTAACTGATGATCTTAAGGTCTCTTCAAATGGATACAGATCGACAATTACCAGGTCTATCTCGGGTATCCTGTATTTTGAAAGTTGTTCGAGGTCCCCCTGGTCCCCTCTCCTTGCCAGTATCCCACCAAATACAGAAGGATGAAGTGTCTTAACCCTCCCTCCTAGAATTGAAGGGTAGGATGTCAGATCTTCGACTTTTTCACAAGGAATATTAAGATCATTTATAAAACTAAAAGTACCTCCGGTTGAATATATTTTTACATTTAATTTATAAAGAATTTTTACTATGTCGGCTAAACCTTCTTTATAAAAAACTGAAATTAGAGCACTTTTAATTCGTTTGTCACTCATTATATGATAATTACGACTGTCGTTGGATGTCCTTGTACTGGCGTCTAAAAATAGATATTTTTTTAATAACCTCATACATTATAATATATGATTATTAAGGTTAATTGATTTTCGTATCTTTGGGCACTAATAATAATATCTAAAAATTACGAAATGTTTTTCAGGCTTTTAAAAGAGGGTTTTATATTTGCTTTTAACTCTGTTATTGTTAACAAGTTACGTACTTTCCTTTCACTTCTGGGAATAACCATCGGGATTTTTTGCATTATTTCCGTCTTCACAGTGCTTGACTGGATGGAAAAATCAGTACACGACTCGATTTCCTCTTTAGGAGAAAACGTGATCTATGTTCATAAATTTCCCTGGGGTCTCAACTTTAACGAACCTTGGTGGGATCTCATTAAAAGACCGGTTGTTTCAAAAAATGATTATCAGGCCATTCTGAATAAGTCTACAAAAACAGCTGCAGCATGCTTTACAGTTTCCCAATCTGAACCCTTAAAATACAGGAAAAACATTGCAAACAATGTTGAAATCATGTCAGTCACTCCCGAATTTGTTAATATCCGAGCCTTTGAAGTTGAAAATGGCCGCTACTTTTCACCCGATGAATCGGCTTCCGGTAAAAATGTTGCGGTTATTGGAGCCGTAATAGCAGAGAGGTTATTTGAAAAAGCAGATCCGGTAGGCAAACAATTCACAATCTCAGGTAAAAGAACAACAGTCATCGGGGTATTTAAAAAGGAGGGTAAAGGGGGAATAAGTGATAGCGGAATGGATGAGGAAACGTTAGTGCCATTAAACTTTGGCATGACTTTTATAAATATGAAAAACATGTTTCTCAATGCCACTTTAATGATTAAGGCTAAAGAGGGAGTACCTTTGCAGGAACTGAGTGATGAGACAACGATGATATTAAGAGCATCAAGAAAACTTCGGCCAAATGAGACAGATGATTTTGCCTTGAACAAAGCGAGTCTTATCTCACAGAGTTTTGATGGTGTTTTTGCTGGAATTAATATTGGTGGCTGGGTGATAGGAGGATTTGCAATACTTGTAGGTGGTTTCGGCATTGCCAACATAATGTTTGTTTCCGTCAAAGAAAGAACAAATATAATTGGCATTCAAAAAGCACTTGGGGCAAAGAAGTTTTTCATACTTCAGCAGTTCCTTGTTGAATCTATGCTTCTTTCAGTAATTGGAGGATTACTAGGAATTTTGATGATATTTATTGCTACTCTTATTATTAATTACCTCTATGATCTGAATATGTATCTGACAGTAGCAAATATGTTTCTTGCAGTTTTTATATCAGGAATAATAGGTGTGGTGGCTGGTTATGCACCGGCAAATACAGCAGCCAAAATGAATCCTGTTGAAGCGATAGGATTTTCATTCTGATTATACACGGTATTTCCGCCCTACCGATTCTAAAGAATAACTTAGCCATCAATTATTAAGCTTGTTTGACAAGCATTGTTATGGTTTTCTTATCTTTGATCTATCCATACTATTGATTAATACCTGTTTGATGTTTTTCAGACTTCTTAAAGAGGGTTTTATATTTGCTATTAACTCTGTTATTGTTAATAAGTTACGTACTTTTCTTTCACTTCTTGGAATTACTATAGGGATTTTCTGCATCATATCAGTATTTACTGTTCTCGATTGGATGGAAAAATCAATAAAAGACAGTATCTCCACTCTCGGGGATAATGTGATATACGTACAGAAAAGACCATGGTCATTCGATAGGAATCTTGCATGGTGGGATATTATGAAATGGCCTCCGATTTCTAATGATGATTATCAGGCTGTTTTAAACAGATCTACCAAAACATCTTTTGTTTGTTTTTCCGCTTTACAGTCCGAACAGATAAAATATAAAAAGAACCTAGCTAATGATGTCACAATATGGGCAGCAACAAATGAATTTGAAAATGTAAGGTCATTTGAAATAGAAAATGGCCGGTACTTCTCACCTGAAGAATCTGCATCAGGAAAAAATGTTGCGATCGTCGGAGCCGTAATAGGGGAAAGATTATTTGAAAAGTCCGATCCGGTTGGTAAACAAATTACTGTTGCAGGGAAAAGGACCAATGTCATTGGTGTATTTAAAAAAGAAGGTAAAGGTGGAATAAGCGACAATGGAATGGATGAAATAACTCTAGTTCCTATGAATTTTGCCAAAACCTTTATGAATCTGAGGAATAATTTCCTGGAAGCTAATCTTATAATCAAGGCAAAAGATGGGGTGCCTATACAGGAACTAAGCGAAGAGGCAACAATGATTTTAAGGGCTGCAAGAAGACTCCACCCTAATGAGACGTCTAATTTTTCTGTAAACCGTGCGAGTATGCTTTCGCAGGGGTTTGAAGCTGTTTTTGCCGGAATCAATATAGGAGGTTGGGTTATTGGAGGGTTTTCAATTCTTGTAGGTGGTTTTGGTATAGCTAATATTATGTTTGTATCCGTGAGAGAACGTACAAATATAATTGGTATTCAGAAAGCTCTCGGAGCAAAAAGATTCTTTATCCTTCAACAATTTTTGGTTGAATCCATGTTGCTCTCAGTAATAGGTGGATTACTTGGAGTATTTATGATTTTTATAGCCACGCTGGTCATAAATTATCTTTACGATCTGAATATGTATCTCACAGTTGGAAATGTAATTCTTGCAGTATTCATCTCAGGGTTAATTGGTATCGTAGCAGGTTATGCCCCTGCAAACACGGCAGCCAAAATGAATCCTGTCGAAGCTATAGGCTTCTCATTCTGAAATTATCCTGTTTTCGTCAATCCACCGGGTCAGCTTAACAAACTGATCAACAGAAAGCTGCTCGGGTCGCAATCCAAATTCATGATAGTCATCACGTTTAAGTTCAAATGCTGCCCGTACCGAGTTCCGTAATGTTTTCCTTCGCTGGTTGAAGCAAGCTTTAACCACCCTGAAAAATAACGCTTCGTCACATTCAAGTTTTCTGACATCATTCCTGACTAATCTGATTACTCCCGATTTTACCTTTGGAGGAGGTGAAAAAACATGTTCTGAAACTGTGAAAAGATATTCAGTGGTATAAAATGCCTGGAGCAGTACACTGAGAATTCCATATGTTTTTGATCCGGGTTCTGCACAGATCCTTTCAGCCACTTCCTTTTGAAGCATTCCTGCAATCTCGACTACCTTTTCCCTGTGCTTGAGTACCTTAAAAAATATCTGTGTTGAAATATTGTAAGGGAAATTCCCGATTATAGCAATTTTATCGCTGAAATATTTATCAATCTCAAGTGAAAGAAAATCACCGGTTATAATATTCTTTAGCTCCGGAAAATTCTCCCTGATATAATGGACCGACTCGTTGTCAATTTCAATAACATGGAAGTCATTAAATCCTCTTTCAAGGAGGTATCCTGTAAGTACACCCATTCCCGGACCAATTTCCAGAACTGTATTGTATCCTGAACCTGTGAGCGAGTCAGCAATTCTTCTGGCGATTGATTTGTCTTTCAGGAAGTGCTGACCCAGGGTTTTTTTTGGATATACTCTGCTCCTCTGTTCCATAAATTATTTGTAATTCTAACTTCTGTATTCTATTATGGTTGCTCAGGGCTCTGAGCCTTACACCTGCAGCAGCTCCCTTCCGAACTTTCTCAGTATCGGCAATTTTTGCGATTCAAGAAACTCTATGAAGTGTTTTAAAACATTGTAATACAGTGTCACAAAAAGACCAAAGATCATAAGCCAAACTGCAATCATATTAAATATCAGGGTTCCAAATTTCCAATTCCCGATTTGTTTGAATGGCGCAAAAAAATGTGCCCTTCCGAATTTTGATCCCGGTGCCATATAGACCGGATCAGCTTTTTGAATAAATTTATCATCAGCATCATAAATCTTATCGGTAGACAGACTGTTAAGTACGAAATCAGCTAGTTTTTCATTATAGTTTCTTGACCTTAGCTGAAGGAACTTATCCTCTCCCATCCTGTTTGAGATCTCTTTGTACAATGTGTCATGTTTGTAGTTTATTAACCTGTTTTGTACTCTGAAAGATGTCCTTAAACTGTCAAGCAATACTTTGGCCTCCATAGCAACAGATTCGTCGAAGGATTGATAATTCAAATCATTAACCCAGCTCCCGGGAATAATTCCTGTAATCGATGAAAGATTACTAATGTGAAATTTCAGCTTTTTTAAATTGGCTTCAGTATCTGTCTTATAGTCAGGGTTTTTTCCTGCTGCAAGGCAATTATCGATTTTAATCTTAAGAGCAGGAATAAGAAATGATGCATACCAGTCATTCTGACTTATCGCCATATCATAAGCGAAGAAGGGCTTTTCAAATTTATTATCTTTATACTGCTCAACACATAATGCTTCATATGCCCATCGGGTAACCATCATATCGCCCACTACCGGAACATAGATTTTATTGCTGATCGATTTATGAAGGTCATCAAATTTTATCATGGCTCCACCGAGAAGAAGCTGAGGAACCAGTATCAGCGGTATCAGAATATAAATACTTACTGCCGTTCGCATACCGGCCGAAATGTTCAATCCAAGCATGTTCCCAAAGCAAGATGTTGAGAAGAGTATTATCCATTGCTGGAGTAGCATTCCCCTGACCTGAAGAATTAAACTCGCTACCAGGACAAAAGAGAACGATTGAATTGCAGATAAGGTAAATAGAAAATTGATCTTCGAAATAAGATAGCTTGATCTGCTAAGATCCAGAAATTTCTCCCTTTCAAGTATTTTTCTGTCACGAAAAATCTCTTCAGCGCTTACAGTCAAACCGATAAAGAGTGCAACAATTACAGACATAAATAGAAAAACCGGGTAATTCTTGTTTGCTGCAAAGCTGTACACTCCATCTTCGCTGAATTTTGATATATACCCAAGAATGAATGCCAGTAAAGGAGCTTCAATAAGGTTGATTGTCATATATTGCCGATCGGCAAATTTCCTTGTAATGTTCCTTCTGATGAAGGTCCTTATCTGATCTGATTTTTTTGGAACCCTGAAGTTGCTTGGAGGAATAATTTCTTTGGATGGCATTTCCCCGAGAACAGGCATCATCTTCTTCTTATATTTTTCGTACCATTCCTTGGGGCTTATCTGCCTCTCTCTCCCCGGAAGGCCCGAATTATCAATAACCTTAACCTCAACAATATGCAGAATATTATCAGTTTCAACATTTCCGCAATTCGGACATTCACTTTCGGCAGCATTTGCCTGAGATGTTTCGGTCTTGAAGTATACCAGTGCCTCTATCGGGTCCCCATCATAGATCATGTAACCGCCTTTATCGAGCAGCCACAACCTGTCAAACATCTTGATAATATCCGATGATGGCTGATGTATGATAGCGAAAACCAGTTTCCCGCTTAATGACTGATTCCTGAGAAGGATCATTACTTTTTCAGAATCAAATGAGGACAATCCGGATGTGGGTTCATCAATAAAGAGAACGACAGGTTCGCGCATCAGCTCAAGGCCAATATTAAGCCTTTTCCTCTGACCTCCACTCACCTTCTTGTTCATCAGATCTCCAACCTGAAGATCCTTGATGTCATAAAGATCAAGATCCTGAAGGACTTTCTGAACAATGTTTTTTAGCTGCTCTTCATTATAGTCGCCAAAACACAGCCGGGCATTAAAATAGAGATTCTGGTAAACCGTGAGTTCCTCTATAAGCATATCATCCTGGGGAACAAATCCAATCAATCCTTTAAGTTCCTCAGAATCTTCATTTATATCATACCCGTTTATGAAAATGTTGCCAGAAGTCGGTTTTATCTTGCCATGCAATAAATTAAGCATAGTGGTTTTCCCCACCCCGCTGCCTCCCATTATGCCAATCATATTGCCTGATTCAACCCTGAAATTCATTTTCTGCAACCCATTGTCTGAGTTTTTGAAGAGAAATTCAACACCATGGCCTTCGAAGAATATCTTTTCAGGAAATTTTCTGGAGACAAACTTTTTGTAGATTTTGGAATAGTAAATCGGATCAATACCCTCTCCTTTTATATTAACTCCACGGTCGAGAAGATACGGTCTGCATGCTATAATATCCCTGCCTTTAAAATAGAGAACCAGTGGCCCGTCATAAGTAAACAGAAGCGTGCCTGTGCTTTCAATATGCATTACAACAAGATGTCCCTTGAACCCCTTTAATCTGATATGCCGCCACTTGTCGTAATTTTTGTAAATGCCAGATCCTGACAGTTCAGGATTATCGCTTTCAATTATGAGAATACATTCAGGGGAGACATCATCATATGATCTGCCAATCATAAAGGCAGTTGCATTTTCATATTCCTTTTTAGAAATATTGAATGTTCTTGAAACGATGTCAATTATTGTCTTCTCCTGTTCGGATATCATGCCGTCTTCAAAGGCAAATTCTATAAGCTGGAGAAAAACGATCATCCTCTCTTCCAGAAACAGTCCTTTTTTAATCTGGCGGCAAATATTAGTTATCTGAAATGATATAAGAGATTCGTCATCAGCAAGTTCTGCCTTATCAACACTTTTAAGTTCATTTGAATAGAACTCAAGGTTATTCTCAAACAGGGCATAATATTCTTCTTCAAGTTCCCTGTTAAGATATCTCCGGAGGTAACTGCGCAGAATTTTCTTGCCTCTTGACGAAATACCGGCAGGGTTGATTGTCGAAACAATGGCAAAAATATGTATTAAGGCAAGTAATACCGATTCCCTCATAAAATGTAAAGTAAAAAAAAGACCGCAAAGTAAGATTCTTTGCGGCCAAAGAATTATGTACTAAATTATTTTACAATCTGTTCCCTTACATCATTAATAACTTTGGTTATATCCTTAATATTCTGTTCTGTAAGACTTGTGCTAAGCCCTTCATATACTTTTTTAACCGGTTCAAGTAACTTTACAAAATCCCCTACATTCGGATCACTGAGATATGGTTTGGTTATTTCGATGAACATTTCGAATGATTTCTTTTGCTCAAGCAGTACCTTTGAGATTCCTGCAACCTGATATGCAGCCTCTGAAACATGTGTTGTAAGATACATGCCTTCGACCCACGCTCCTCCGACAACAAGCAGGGCAAGGGGTTGCTCATCATTATCTTTTAGATATGAATAAGTGTCATTAAATGAGCTTGTCAGAATCTTAACCAATTCATTCTTGTTGTCAAAATTCTGCTTTATTTTATTATACAACTCTTCATTATATATTTTTGACATATTGAGTTCATTAGCAAGAGACCTGATGGCATCGAGATAACTTATAACCTCCTGCTGCTGGTTATAGAGTGTTGCATAACTTAAGTCTGCTCCGAAACCGCCAAGATTTATTGCCCTTGACTGGCTGGTGAAATATTTTTTGGAGTTTTCAACCGGATTTGATATTCCTATCATATATCCAACCTCCAGATCAGTAAGCATCTTAATAACCTCAGCAGATGTAGGCAATGGATAAACATGCGTCTCAATCTGACCCTTAATTTCTTTTACCTGTTCCTTTTCAGTTATTTTCTGTTGTTTCGAAGTCGATTTCTCCTTGCACGAACTAAGACATGAGAAACTCATAATCAGCAATGGAAATATAATCCCTGCAAAAATCTTTTTCATTTTAACTCAGTTTAAATTTTAAATACTCATTCAAAAACGTCCATAAAAGTAATAAATAATATTGAAATACTAAGTGCCTAGAGTTTAGAGTGCCTAAAATGCCTAAAATTTTTAATAAGAAAATAAATTTTCTTGTATCAATGATTATATATCTCACAAAAAGAAACTTTTAGATTATTTAACAAAGAGCTTCTGCTTCATCCGTTTGATCTCAACTTTAGGCACTCCTAACTTTAGGCACTCCTAACTTTAGTCGCTTTAAACTGCTTTCACTTCGATTACTGATCAAGAGACTAGAAGATAATCTTAATGCGGTTTCTGATTTTTATCTATCTTTAAGCCCCTGAATCAAGACTGTTTTTGCAGATGTGGAATTTTGATGAACCGGCCGGAAGAGAGGGCACTGACTGCATTAAATATGACCGCAGGGAAGAAACATTTGGTGTAAAAGATGTTATTCCGATGTGGGTGGCCGATATGGATTTTAATACTCCTGATTTTATTGTTGAGTCACTTCAGAAACGTCTTGAACATCCAATATACGGCTATTCATTCCGTTCCACCGAATATTTCCAGTCGATGATCAGGTGGATTAAATCGAGACATAACTGGTCAGTGGAAAAAGAATGGATCTCTTTTTGTCCGGGCATTGTTCCCGCGCTGAACTTTTGTACTCTTGCTTTTACTCAAACTGGTGATAATATTATAGTTCAGCCACCTGTGTACTTCCCTTTCTTTTCTGCAGCAGAATCTCATGGCCGAAATCTGATTTATAACAGGTTGACCGAATCTGAAGGGATTTGGTCAATGGATTTCGATTCCCTTGCCAGGGGAATTGACAGCAAGACAAAAATGATAATTATATCTAATCCTCATAATCCTGTCGGAAGAGTCTGGACACCCGAGGAACTTAACCGCCTGGCTGATATTTGCCTGAAGCACAATATTGTGATCATTTCCGATGAAATACATTGCGATCTTATACTGCCCGGATTCACGCATACTCCAATAGCATCGCTGTCAGAAGAGATCGCAGAAAACACAGTTACATTGATTTCTCCAAGCAAAACTTTTAACATTGCCGGTCTTTCAACTTCATCGGTCATTATTCAAAATCCTGTTTTGCGGAAATCATTTAACCGGATAGTTGAAAATCTTCATATTGGAAACGGAAACATCTTCGGAAACATGGCATCAATAGCTGCATATTCTCATGGACATGAATGGCTCGACTCGCTTCTTGATTATATTGATAATAATGTGGAATTTGTAAAGAACTATTGCAATAAAATGATACCGGAAATTATCCCTGTTCAGCCGGAAGCCACCTATATGATCTGGCTGGATTGCAGGAAGCTGGGTATGTTAAGAAAAGATCTCCAGAATTTTTTTGTTACCAAAGCAGAAGTAGGGATGAATGAAGGGTCGACATTTGGCCCCGGTGGTGAAGGGTTTATGAGAATGAATCTCGGTGCAACTCATCAGACAGTTATGAGAGCAATGGAACAGATTGAAAAGGCCATTGCTTCAATAAGGTAGTTTTGACTGAAGTATGAACATTTAACAGACGAATAAAGAATTAAGAAAAGCACTATAATGATTGAGAAAACCAAAGTAAAGCTTACTCTCGAGGATGGAATGGTATATTCCGGCAGATCATTCGGGGCGCCGATACCAGCTGCTGGAGAGGTGGTATTCAATACAGCAATGACAGGTTATCCCGAGAGTTTAACCGATCCATCCTACAGAGGACAGATACTGTGCCTTACCTATCCGCTGGTCGGCAATTACGGAGCTCCGGGGAAAAGCGAAGAAAATAATCTCTATCGTTTTTATGAGTCTTCCTCTATTCATATTTCAGGGCTGATCGTTTCTGATTACTCTTTCGAATACAGCCACTGGAATGCGACTGAAAGCCTCGATGAATGGCTGAAAAGAAATAATGTACCCGGAATTTATGGTATAGATACGAGAGCATTGACCAAAAGAATCCGTGAAAAGGGAGCGATGCTCGGCAAGGTCGAACCGGATGGAACAGAAACCGGCTTTTTTGATCCGAATAAAGTAAACCTTGTTGAAGAAGTCAGCACCCGTGAAAAGAAAATATATGGTAACGGGAAATACAAAATATTACTGGTTGATTGCGGGGTTAAGTATAACATAATCAGAAACCTTCTGAAAAGAGACACAACAATCATAAGAGTGCCATGGGATTATGATTATCACAGTGAAGATTTTGACGGCCTTTTTCTTTCGAATGGTCCCGGTGATCCCAAAATGTGTGATGTAACAATCCGGAATATTAAAAAATCCTTTGAAGGCAGTAAACCGGTTTTCGGAATTTGTCTTGGAAACCAGCTGATGGGTCTGGCTTCAGGTGCCGACACCTATAAACTGAAATATGGTCACAGAAGTCATAATCAACCGGTTTTGCAGGTGGGAACAGATAAAGCTTACATCACCTCACAAAACCATGGGTTTGCAGTTGATAATAAAACACTTGGCCCTGATTGGGAACCGTTTTTCATCAATATCAATGATAATACGAATGAGGGTATGAGACACAAGAGTAAACCATTCTTCTCAACCCAGTTTCACCCTGAAGCATCAGGCGGTCCAACGGATACTGACTATTTG
>Ga0224525_1000804_pt1 | contig 12887 bp, 13 predicted proteins | sample CFST100metaG_FD_179874 | JGI IMG/M metagenome (GOLD analysis project Ga0224525, IMG submission 179874) | Peat soil microbial communities from Stordalen Mire, Sweden - C.F.S.T100 | ecosystem: Environmental > Terrestrial > Soil > Wetlands > Peat | place: Sweden: Norrbotten County, Stordalen Mire...
TGATTACAACATTAGGATTAAGTACAACAGCCTCATTTGCTGAAACTGAAACTAATAAGAAAATTATCGTAAATGATGGAATAAAGTATACGGTTTTAACTACAATGGATAATAATGGGAATACAATTGTTAATGTTAAGGGTGATGGTGAGAATAGTACTGTTACTTTCAATAAGAAAACTACTAATTTAACAATTAAATCTACAGGTAAAACAAAAATAAATAAAGAACTTAAAGTGAATGAGTTAACAAAACCTGAGATTGACACTCCAACAGTTTCAGCATCTTCATCTACATTGATTAAGAGTGCATTCACGCCTCATTGGAATTATAAATATGCAATTTATAAAAGGTCGACTGGTAGTAAGTGGTGGAGAATAACAGCTGATGGAAGAACAAAAGATGTTAATGAAACTAGTAAAAATTCTGGTGATTTAGGCGGATTTAAAGATGCTATTGATGGTTGTAAAAGTAATTGGGCTATTGCAACAGGTATGATGGGTACTACAAGTGCAGCAGCTGTTGCTGGTATTATTGGTGGTTTGGAAACATTAGGCATTGCTACTGTAATTGCTATTGTCGTTGGTGTTGGTGCTTCAGCTGCTGCCGCTGGATATGTATTTGCGGCATGGCTTTGTGCAAACGATGCGGATTATCATTATAGATGTGTTTGATCTAGAATATTAAGGCTTGTTTTATAGTCCACCTATGTATGATAGTATTAATTAAGATTCAACAGCCAATTAATAATTAACATTAGGTGGACTATATGTGATTTGGAGGGAAGTAAAACGTTATGGAGAAAATTACCTTTTTTCTTATGATATTAGTTCCAATTTTAAGTTGGGTACAAGCCATTGTTATATTAAAAAGAACAAAAAAAGTGCGAATTAAATTTTTAGTAATTTTGGCCACAATATTTATTAATGGGGCTTATTTGTTTATGGGATATATTATTTTTCACTAAAGATCGTTAAAAATAAAAATATGCTTTAATAAGGGGTCATTTGACCCAATATTAAAAACTTCAGAAAAAAAATAATAAAAAATGATACCATTAAGCGATAACAAAATATGGTATCATTTTGTTGTGGATTTTAAAAAAATAACATTATAACCTCACTATTATCAATAGATTCAATAGTATTGTTAACATTTTTAGCTATATTTCAACTATATTGTTAACGGTTTGAGTTAAGTTATAAAACAACTTTTAGAGTTGTTTTTAACAATTCCTTATCTCTGTATTACATGAGCTTTGTGAATATTGGAAGTTTTTGTTTTTAGATTTTATTGAATTATACTTGATAGTTAAAAACCCCAAATAGGATGTCCAGCCACAACCCCTCCAAATTTTTGACTTTCTCAGATATTTCCAATACATAATTACTATCTGAATTTAAAACTGTCAATATGAAGTATACTCTATCTTGATGTCAACTTATAACGGATATTATGTCAATGTAAGGTTTATTTTACTATTTATTGACAGTTTGATGTTTGAGTCATAGAATTCAACTTGATATTTGTTACTTGCATAATTATATGGGTTCTTCCAGTGCGACCTTGATTATAGTGTAAAATTCCCGTAGTAAGGGAACACCACTGTAAACCTGATAGAGATTATAGAATACTTTATAGGTAATTAATACGATTAGAAACGGCATGAGAGCCATAACATCTCATGTATCCGATTTCGACTAATACTCCTGCCAGCTAAACCTTCCAACATCCTCCCTTTTATAGTTGTTTGTTGTACTTAATTCTTAAATTAAGAGCTTATAGGATCTCCCAGGTTCCAAGATAATCATTGTATAGCATGCCTGGCTCTTTGACTCCGAGGAAGTTTTATTAGACTCACCATAGCGCCTAATAAAATATTGTTTTCCAGACTTTGGACACTGTCAACCTTCCTATCTTTTTCCACATTTCGAAGCTCAATCACTCATATTACTACTTCAGGCCTACTACCTAACTGTCTACGCTTAAATTAAGTAATTACTTACTTAACTCCAAGACTCGCTACTGATGGTTTGGTTAAACCTTATCAGGTAGAGTTTCCATCTACTAAATTGTTCAGCCTTGCCTGGATGCAACAAAGGTGCGGAAGAATTTATATAAATTCAAAAATAACAAAAGTATACCTTCTTAGACTAATGGTAATTTTAACCAGCCTATTGCCTATATTTAACCGTACCTCGGCTGTACCCGCTCATGGCCTATATGTAATTATGCAAGTAACATAAAATACTCATGGCGTAAAATTATTCTATAAATGGATAAAACAGTATTCTAAAATAGCTTGAAAAAAGGCTATTTTAGAGTAACTGAGCTGTACGGAATTTTGACTAGGTTGAATTAGATACTTTTTTATGTTAAAAAGGATATATTTCTTTTATTTTGGTTATAATTAATGTAATTAATCCAGCTGTTTTAGTTGCTGCTGATAGTTTTTTATTTATTACTTGAAGTAAATCAATATTTGTTTCCAGATTATCTACATCATTATTATCTACATTCTTTTTAGTTGTTTTTAAGGTCTTTATTAACTTACTTTTTTGTTCATTTGTCAATTCATTACTACTCTCAATTTGTTTTAATGTACTTAGAATAGTTTCTTTTAAACCGTTAACATTACCCTCTTCATTTGTGTTACTTATTTGTGTAACATTTTCGCCTGTATTTAATTGTGATACATCACAATTATTATTTCCAATCTTTATACTATTATCTTTCATAGTCATTCTCCTCATTTTAGATTTATTAAGATTGCCATAAAGAAATTCTTTGTAAAAATTTCATAATTAAATTACTTGTTTTTTGATAACTTGGTATTCTTCTGTTTCCTCTGTTTAACATGGTTACCTGTATTAATATTTGAGATATTAGTATTATCATTACCAATGTTAACACTCTTGTCAACTCTATTTATTTCTATTCTCCACATGATACCACTATTTCCAAACATTCGACTGATCCCTGTAACCATATATTCAATATCAGATATGAGTTCCTTAACAGTATTATCCTCTATGTGGTTTTTACTATTAGTGATTAAGTTATGTACATTGCTTAATACATTGTGAATATCATTTGACGGATCACTATAACTGTCATCATTTAATATATGATAGTGTACATTGCTTATTTGTTTATTTGTCAAGTTGATTAAGTCATCATAAACATTATTCCACAAATGGATACCATCATGATTTATTAAATCCTTACCATTATAGTTATTGCCATGATTATCAATGACCATAGAATGAAACTCCTTCATACCATCATTTACCAAATCATTTAAATTATCATAAATATTGTTCCAGACATAATGAACTTCGCTGTTTGTGTTCATATTATCATCTTTTAATACTTGATAGTGTATATCATCTCTATTAAAACTACCTAAGTGTTCACAAGCGCTGTTCAATACATTATTGAATTCATGTTGATTTTGAGTTACTAAATCATTTAAGTTATTGTATGTATACTCTGGTGTATAACAGGGTAATTCTTGTATTTCAAAATTCACTAAATCAGTTAAATTATTCTGAGTATACTGTGTGTTAAAAGTACTTTCAAAAATCAGATCTTTTGAGTCACAAAAACCATCATAATTATTATTCAATATATAATCATTAATATAATCGTTTAAGTTAAACATTATTAAACCTCCATATAAACATTATAGTCATGCTAATAAAACTTTAATTGTTGTTTTATCTTAGATTTCAAATTTATCTTCTGATTGATATTTCTGTTCTTGAGCAACATCTTTTACAGCTTTCGAGCTGGTATCAAAAAAATCCTGACTCCAATTTCTTTTTTGCTGTTGTTGTTGATAACTGTTTGCAACATCAGTAACCGACGTTCTGTGTGAAGTCGAAACGTTCTGAGTCTGTCTTTTGGAAGATTCAGAATGGGATTGTGATCTTTCATTTGCTCGAACAATTGGTTTAGGCGTCTTGATTGATTTAGATTTTTCTTTTTCGGGCTTGCGAAATAATTCACGGAAACGATTAAAAACACATCTAATTACAAATCTGGGCAAACATATTTTCTTAATTGGACAGTTCATTCCCTTATAATCAGACCATCTTCGAGAATAATTTGCTTTGGATTTGTAACTTGCATTTTTATAATTTTGCGATTTTTTTACAGGAGAAACTTCTTCTTGTTTCTCCTGTAAAAGATCTAATTTACTCGTATGTGGTGAAACAACTCTTTCTTGAGATGTATTGAAACTCGTTTTTGAAGAAACAGTTTCCTCTTGTACAGAAGATAAATTATAATTACGAATTGCGTTTACTTCTGAAACAACTGTATCTTTGTCAGAAGTTATCAAACTGAATTTATAAAATTGCATGAATGTTTTGTCTGGAATGTTTGAGCAGAACGAAACACCACATCCTGTAAACAATTCATTCCACACAAAATCAGCTAAATCTGAACTTGCGTTCATATATGTGTGTACAGCATATGTGGAGTGAGCTCTCCCTATTTTACAAGAAAAACTTGGAGTGATTACATTTACAATTTCATTAAAATAGCGTGTTGCAAATGGGACAAGAGTAGCAGTGTCTAGGTTTTTGGGCTCATTAGATTCATTCCATCGCTGCGGAACATATTCCTTTATTAAGTTGAGGTAATCACAAAACTCTATATGTGGTGCATTAATATCATTTCGCCTAAACATAAACCCAATAAAAGCAACTATACGTCTTATATCTCTTTCTTCTGTAGTGTTGAAAATAGGTTCTTCGCCGCATTTCCGGCATAATCCTGACATTGGTGTTGTTATTCCGCGAACAACAAAATCCTTAAAAGGAAAAATCAATTCCCGATAATCATCGTCAGACAATGCCTCACGATAATAGAAGCTGGCCTGCACAGCACCTTTACTCGCCAACATGAAAGCTTCCTTATCATTAACTATTTGTGGGCGCACTAAAAAATATGGACGAAAATCTGCCACAGCAGTTCTCATATAAATGAATGGTGCACATTCGTAATTAGACATTATTAACCTCCTCATACTTACTAATTACCCATCGAGCATTTTGTGATAATACTCTTTTATGTTAACTTTATTTCCATTAACATACATAGTCTTTGAGTTAGCAAAAGCAGAAATAAGTGCAGCAACTCTATCTCCAGCAACTTTAGCATTTCTCTCAGCCTCTGCTCTTGCCTCTACAGACAGTGGGTTTGATGAGTCTTCGAGTTTGAATTTATCAGTTAGAAAAGCGTTCATCGCCATATATGCTATAGGTTGCTCAATTCTTTTGGGATTAACCTTTCCGCCTTTGTCAATGTTGTCTCCAAGTGTTATAAAAAAAATGCAAGAAAGAAGTTTACTACCCTGTACGAAAAAGTTGTTAAATTCATATTTAATAATCTTTTCAACTAATGCTAGATCAACTTGCTCTGGGATTTTATCGCACTTTGAAACAACAATCGCCGCAGAAGTTAAAGGATTACCATTTTTACCTCTGTTAAGAATTGCCTTGCTTAAAACTTTGTAAACTTCTTTATCTTCTTGCATATTTTCTCGAACAAAGTTCTCATACTCTTGCTCATTGGTATAATCACAAGCAAAATGTTGTCCATCTATCAAAATTGTTAAGCCATCACAAATCATCAAATCATCTAATAATTGCATATAGAATTGGTTTCTTGTATCTCCGACAATCCCCCCTGGATAATCAATCCAACAAATATCCCGAAGATATTGACCTCCATAACCCAAATCAAAATTATAGACCTCAGGAACATCTGTCGTTTCAGGGAACCTACCACCTCTGATACCGTCCCAAAGAAACTCAAGTCGTTCTCCTTGGTCAAAATCAGTCGCATTAAGTAAAAATCCGTTAAATCCCATACACAGGCTGTGGTGTATCCCCGCCAAGTAACATGTTTTTCCAGATGTCTTAAAACCAAGAACTACAAACTTTGCCATTTTAAACTCTCCTATATATCAAATTTATTCCGATTATCGGATGAATATAAATTGTTTTCTGTTGCAAGATGTTCCTCTGTTAGCTCAAAAAACTTATCTGCATAGGCTGCATACTTACCTGGAATAGTTGGTGGTGGTATCGCAAGTTTGTAATTATCCAAATATTCGTCAAGTTTTTGAGCGTGTTGTAAAGCGTTTTTCACCATTTTAACAGTCTCAAGGTGTCTATTGTATAATTCGCTTGCGCTATTTGCTTGATCTTCTGCTTTTTTTTGTTTTTTTTGCATCTTTTTGTATAATGGATGCCATTTGTCGTGAGTCTCATCTGCCATCTCTCTATAAGTCTTTTCATCCCCGCCCAAAAGATTACCTAGTTTAGTAGTGAAACGATCATACAATGTATCCTTGGATTCATAGTCCCGATATTTTTTCCATTCAGAATCTTCTCTTTCACTAAGGTCTTCGGTTTCACGTTTTAACCTTTTATACTTTCTTTGAGCATCAGAATATCCGTCATACAGTCTTTTGCTTTCTTCGCTAAGCCTTTGGTGTTCGATTTCTAAGCCTTGCTTTAACTGGAACAGCAAAGGGTAGTCAACATTAACCATAGTTTTACCAAAACAAGAGACAGGTGTGATGCAAATTTTGATATTATTACTGTTTTTGAAATTGTCTAAAAAGTGAGTTAAATCGATGCCCAAAATTTGCGATAGACTTTTCCCCGCTGGTATAGTATCATATTTAGTAAGAACAATGCTTACGAAATAGTGGGTTTCGCGTTTCATAAGTTCTGATAGAATAATTCGGAGTGTAGCACTGAGTTGAGTGGCTTCGATGTCACGGTCAAGCAGTGCCTTTGAATCAAAGAATACCATGAGCCCATCCGAGGTTTGAAGTTCACTAACAAGAACATTTTTTCCATCTACTGTTTGTTTTATCAAGCCACCAGCCACATCAAGCCAATCAAAAGTCATAGTTTTTGTGTAATTATAAAGCAAATTCATTGCATATGATTTATGCTTGTCTGTAGCATCAGGATAATTCCCAGAACGAATAATATCGTACAATTTTCCAAACCAATCTTTATCATCGGATTTTACTGCACCAACAGAAAAGCCGAATGTTGGGTTTTGAAGCACACCAAAAGAAGAAACCATATATGTAGTTTTACCACTATTTTTTGCACCAAGCATTACTATTTTCATTTTTTTGTTCTCCCCCCTTATCTCCTTAATGCACCAAGAAGTCTTAAAATGGTTAATAGTTTACTAAGCCAATCATTCATAATAGTGCAATTTTAAATTTCATAATCTCTATCATCAATCTTGATTAGATGCGAATTATACATCTGTGTCACTGTTTTGGAATTTGTATTTGCAGATAAATCTATGTTGTTGAGCTTATCTGCAAGTTGTTTTGCCAATGAGAACAACGTTGATCCTTCTATCGCATAAGAAAGTTCTTCCGTTACTGCATTGAAAAAATCACGGTCGTTTAAGTCACAATATTGTCTTAGTTTATCATTATCGGAAATTAACTTCTGTATAAAATCCTCAATACCATGCTTGTTAGTCCTGAATAACACCCACGAACATATCGCATTATATAAGTAAATACTATATTCTTCATTAGTAATGCTATCGCGAATTGCTTTTGAAAAATTCAAACGTAGTGTTGGTTGGTCTACATTTTTATTAAGAAATGATGACAATACTATTCCATCATTTGTATTAGGAAAAACGGAAGAATACATTTCCAAATAATACTGTGAAATCATCGAGTTAAAATTTGCGTCCGACAAAAGCTTTGCAGATTCACGAATATCTTTTCGTTGATTTTCATTTTCTGCAACAACTGAAAGTAATGGAGGATTATTAAATTCGATATAGTTATAACAATCAAACGTGTATCCCATCAAAAACTTAAGTTTAATGAGTATTTGGTCTGCAATATCACGATAATACACAATGTCAACTTTTCGGTCTTGTGTGATTTTTCCAATAATGTATGGTAATTTAAAGAACGAAAAAGGTGCTTTTTTTTCAAAGTTACCCAGACCCCAAACAGTGAAATCGACACATATTTCTCCAGGCAGAACATCAATGCCCAGAATCAATGTTGGTAACCCCTTTAAAACACAATGGATGTTCTCTGTCATTCCTGTACCTGAAACAGGCGAATGATATGCATTTTGAAAAAATACAATATTGCATACTCCGAATGAGTGTTGTAATATCCCTACAAACTCGTTTAAACCTTGTTGCACAAACGGATATACAAATTTATTAAAGTCTGCGTTATTACTAATGGAAAGAATCACGACTAATGATATATTACCATCAGGTAGCTCATATGATGCTTTCGCTACGTCTGGTGAAACAATAAGGGGCCAGGTAGATAAGAATTTCTGGTAATCGGCTAATAAAACATTATTGTTAAACATTCGCGTCTGCTCTTTAAGACGATATATGTGTCCTTGCATTACCAATTCACGTTGAAGATCTCTGTTGCGTTCAAACAATTCAACAGAATAGCTGTTACGTAATTTTTCAAGCGCTATCATCGCTTCTTGAGAACGTTTTTGAAGTTCAAGTTGTTCTTCAATTGTTTGTTTGTTTAATTGCTTCTGCATTTGACTACGATAAATCTCTAATGATTCTTGTTGTTGCATACTCCTTGTTTGGTAATAGACTTGAAATCCTTGACGTTGTCGTTCTAATTCATTTGTAAATTTTCGAGATTCCTCTTGTAGCTTACGTTGCTGTACTCGACCACGCCATGCAGTAACCGTATTTGTTACTGATATTGCGGTAGTAGTACCCAATGCAGCAGCTATAGAAATTGCTTCTAAAATCATAACTCAAACCCCCTAGCTATTATTACATTATTTACCTTTATAGCTTAATTTAATACATAACTTTTATAATATGAACAAATAGTATTATATTCTCATTATAAGCAATGTTTTGTAAAAAAACAAGATTTTTATTAACTATCATTGTAAAAAACATATACTTTTATTCAAAACAAGATTATTTTACCTAAAATAAATATTTTTGGGTAAATATGCCATAACTAAACAAAATGGCAGTCAAAATAGGTGATTTCAAAAGTAAGCTTTCTAAAGCTCTCATAATACTAAATGTAGAAGTAATAAAGATCAAATATGTATATATTGTCAATTGGCAATTAAAACCATGTCGAATTGTCAAATTAAACCTTATAACAAATTGGCCCATGAGCAACATAGCTGTTGGCAACCGCAAATCAGAATCCATATAATGTAAATCACCAAATTTAAAAGTTCCTACTTCTATTTTAGAAATTGAAACTTGACTGATTAAAAGCATTGTATTGTGTATTTTTATTAGTTGTGGTAGACTTATTTCAAACAAAAGTTCCTACACTTGATATTATGGGAACTTTTTATTTGAAAAGTTTAATTTTAGATCGATTTTCAATTAAAACAATTCTTAATCAAATTACAAAATATATAAATTCGTTATTAATCAGAGTTATTTTATTTAAAAAGTATATAGATTGACAATATAAGGATTTTGATTTGCGGTTGATAGCAGCTATGTTGCTCATAGGCCTATAGCTTGGCAACACATACATTTACTTGGACACTACATATTTTGTAGTAATAAAAAACCTATAGATTTGGATGGGATCGTCTTTGATTTATATAACAAATGGAAGTAAATTAGTATAATTTACCATATCAAAAATTTCGGGGATTTAGACTTACAACCCCTATTAAGAAAATTAATCATACAAAAAGCACATTAAATGCTAATTTCAACATTGAATTTAACAAAAGGTGCTTGTGGTGTATTTGTCAACTGAAAAAGGGTCCACATTTCAATTGACAAATGGTCCATTATAAAAAATATAATGGTATAATTTAGTGGTATGCTTTTCAGTTTATCTCATTAAAATATTAAGTACTAAGTTAAGACAGTTTGGGGCTGTCTTTGAAGAGATGTCAGGTCACGCACTGTCAAGCAGTCATTTCTAACCGGTCTTCGCATTTGACAGAGCTACAGCATGTGATTTCTATCTGTAGGGCGAAGGGTGATAAGGGTAGGGATCAAATTTATCCTTCGCCTCATGCCAGTTTATCACATGCTTTTCTTACGGGTCTTGTACAAGATAGTCTCTGTGGTCCGGGACTCAGAGTTCCTAAAATAGAGATCAAAGTTATAAATGTTTCTTTGTCTCTTTTCAATAAATGTATTTGTATCATAATTATTATTTATTAGAATAGTATATATTTTTTTGATAAATACTTAAGTGCTGTTGAAACAGTTATTCCATCTACTTTCCCAAGTTTTTCAACTAATTGTTCTGTATTCCAAAAAAAATCTTCTAACTTTACTAAGTGACAACCCGCTCCGAAATCAGGAATACATGCAAATCCTCCTCTAGATGTTTTCCCTACAACTACAAATATACTTGATCTGCTTACTATAAAAATTTCAAAATGACTTCCATAGTTTATTATATGCTCAATTGAACCATGCCATATTTCTAGCTTTTTACCAATGTTCATTTTACACTCAAAAACCATTTTCATTCACTTCCATTTCTTGAATCTGCTAACCATGCAACAGTTTCTTCATATCTGTAACTTACATCTCTCGATAAATCTAAAATATGGGCTTTATATGTTAACCTATCTACCATTGCACCTGTAAGTATTGCATCATGGAAAACTTCTTCCCATCTTTCAAAACCTAGATTGGTTGTAATTATTATTGACCCCTTATCAGTTCTATTTGATAATAGATTAAATAAAATCTCACATCCAGATTTATCAAAGGAAATATATCCTAATTCATCTAAGATCACAATGTCATATTTTTCGAATTTCCTTTTGTAATAACTTAATTGACTTTGACTCATTGCTTCTTTAAGCTCTATAATTAAATTTGGAACTGATGTAAACAATACTGTCTTTCCTTTTAAACAACTCTTTATTCCAAGCGCAATTGCATAGTGCGTTTTACCAGAACCTGGCGTCCCAACTAGAATTATATTTTCTTTTTTGTCTATAAAGTTTAAAGTTTCTAATTCGCAAAATTTCTTTTTGAATTTTGATGAGTATTTCTTTCTATCAAAGTCTTCAAGATATTTTCTAATAGGAAATTTGGCACTTTTTAGCCTTTTTTGAATTGCATTTGTTTTTCTTTGGCTATATTCTTTATCAAGTATCATTTCTAGAAACTCATAATACTCCATTTTTGTATGATTTGCCTCATCAATCAATTCTTGATAATTTATTTTCAAGTATGGGAGTTTTAATTCAGTAGCAAATTCCTTAATTTTCATAATCAGCTCCTTCAATGTTTTTTATACATAAATTACTATACTTAAATATTTGATTTTTAGTATTTTCATAAATTGAACTATTCTCATATATATAATCTAAAGGGACCACATTTAAAGAGATTGATGTATATTTATTTAAAATATCAATTACTTCCTCTTGATTTTTTTCTTTGTTGTCCATTAGTATTTCTATGAATTTTTTTTGATTAGTGCTAAAATATTTATCATAGATGGATTTTAGTTTTGGATTGCTTTTTAATGCAAGTGAATTTTTAATAGCTCCAGGCTTTTTTTGCAGTGATTTCAAGTAGTGATTGATTTCAATGCATATTTGTTTTTGTCCATCTATTCTTTTGTGTTCGCATACAAAATTATTATTTCCATACACTAAAACCTTGTTGTAATACAGCTTTGTAGTAACTTCTTTTCCAACTAAATAATCTGGAACTGAATAAAAATTATTATCTACCTGTATAAAACTATATTTATTTACGGTGTTACTCAGTATCTCAGCAAGCTCTAATTTTGGTTTATAGTCTAAGAGGCACATTTTTTCAGAATCTATATCAACTTTTTCATTGAGTTTTGTTAATCTTTCATCCAAATATTCTGTTACTTCTTCAAATGATTCAAATCTATATTTTAAAGCAAATAAGTTATTTCTAATTTTTTTAACACTTCCTTCAACATGCCCCTTTTCATTACCCTTAAAACAGTTAGTTACATTGATGTTATATCCATAATACAATGACATTTTAATCAAATCTTCATTTAATTCTTTTTCATTTTTGCCAATGAATTTTTTTACAACATTTCTCATATTGTCATAAACAACTTCTCTATATACACCTCCAATCATTTCAAAAAATCTAACATGTGAATCTAAAAATACTGATTTTTTTTGATTTTCATATATATATGCCCATCTAAAGTTTGAAGCTGGTGATGACATTACTGCAATGTAATATGTTTTTAATTCTTCGTTTACAACTAGTTTTACTTCTCCAAAGTCATATTCAAGTCGATCTCCATATTCGTAGGATTGCTTAATAAAGCATTCTTTTAATTTTGGTACTTTTAGGTTGATTATTTTTGAAATAGTTGTGTATCCAATATCAAAACCATCATTTACTAAAATTTGGTGTATCTGGACTTTAGTAAGCTTTTGTTTATGAGGTCCAAGTATATTATTTTTTTCAATCTCTTCTTTCAGTATTTCATCTAATCTTGAGTCAATTTCTGAATTATATTTTCTGAATGTTCTTTTTGATGTGTCGTATGAAGGTGCAGCTGCTATTTGTTCTTGAATTTCTAAAATTTCAACATTTGGATTATTTAGAGAATTTACTTGTTGGATATGTTTGTTCCAATATTTTGCAATTGTTTTTCTATTAATACATAACATTTTAGCAAGTGCTCGATTTGAGTAGCCTTGATTTTTTAAATTGATTATAGTGTGCTTATCCATTATACATTTCACTCCTACTCAGCCTCCAAATTATTTAATTTTATGGAGACTAATTCTATTTTAAAATGGACCACTTTTCAATTGAAATTTCAAATTTTTTGGGCCATTTTTAGAGTAACACAAACA